>WNFL01359586.1_pt1 | contig 10985 bp, 8 predicted proteins | sample 5400361 | NCBI WGS metagenome assembly WNFL01 (sample SAMN13153351, study PRJNA577476) | soil metagenome | isolation source: 40 cm soil on Douglas fir-dominated hillslope | place: USA:California | collected 2013-09-17 | reverse complement strand
ACCTGAATTCGGGCACTGGCGAAAGGCCGTTTTTGAGGATATCGCCATACTTACGGGCGCACGATTTATCTCGAAGGAGCTGGGTGATCGCCTTGAAGACGTACGCTTGGAAGACCTTGGAACCGCACGCCAGGTTCGGGCGTCATTGGAGACTACTACGATCACAGGTGGAGGTGGTGATCCAGCAAAAGTACGGGGCCGCCGCAATCAGATTCAGAAACAGTTGGAAGTGATGGAACAGCCAGTTGAACGGGACAAACTGCAAGAACGTCTTGGTCGGATGTCGTGGGCGATTGCGATCATCCGGGTTGGCGGCGCAACGCCGGCGGAACAAAAAAGAACTGGGCAAATGATTGAAGATGCGCTGAACGCCGCGCGGGCGGCAACTGAGGAGGGAGTGCTCGCTGGCGGAGGGACAACTTTCGCGCAGGTAGCTCAGGAACTCGAAGAGCTTGTCCGGCCCGCTAGCGACGAAATCAGAAAGGGAACAAGAATTGTGCGGGGAGCTCTCATTGAGCCGCTCCGTTGTATCGCTCGTAACAGTGGCCTCGATCCAGAGAAAGTCACCGATCGCGTCATTCATTCAAACTATGGCCATGGATTCGATGCGCGTACCAGCAAGTTTTGTGATTTGGTTGCCGAAGGCGTACTCGACCCCTTGAAAGTGTCGTCAGCGGCCCTGCGCAATGCCGCCTCCGTCGCGAAACTGGTGCTCGCGACCCAAACGCTGATTGTTGACAAACCCGAGTCTATTGATCCCACCAGCGAACCTTGCCGAGGAGGTGGAGCGGAACGCTACGGTATGGATTACTCGATGCAGGAGGTTAGCTAGCACTCGGATCGCCGACCGCACGCAATCCCTAAAAAGCGCTCATCTTCGCAGTATAGAAACAAACAAGACGAACAACAGAGCTGACCATGAAAGCACTAGTATATCAGGGTCCTGGATCTATCTCGGTTGAAGAGCGACCGAGGCCGAAAGTAGAGCAACCGAATGACGCGGTAGTCAAAATGGTAAAGACGACGATCTGCGGTACGGATCTTCACATTCTGAAAGGGGACGTTGCGACCTGTACTCCCGGCAGGATCCTCGGGCACGAAGGAATCGGGGTAATTGACGAAGCCGGGAGCGGGGTTTCACAGTTCAAAATCGGAGATCGCGTAATAATATCCTGCATCACATCGTGCGGTAAATGCGAATACTGCAAAAAGGGCATGTATTCACACTGTGCATCCGGGGGATGGATCCTCGGTCACACCATCGACGGAACGCAAGCTGAATACGTTCGTATTCCCCATGCCGACACGAGTCTCTATCATTTACCAGCTGAACAGGACGAAGAGTCTTATGTCATGCTGAGCGACATTTTTCCCACTGGCTTCGAGTGCGGCGTAATCAACTCTAGCGTGAAGCCGGGCGACACACTCGCGATTGTTGGTGCTGGACCGGTGGGACTGGCCGCGCTATTGACGGCGCAGTTTTATTCTCCGGCTCGAATCATTTCCATCGATCTAGATGATAATCGTTTGGCAGTCGCTAGAAAGTTTGGCGCTACCGAAACCGTCAACGCAAGTTCCGGTGACGCGGTGGCGCGTGTGCTGGCTCTGACCGGCGGTCGCGGTGTAGATTGTGCCATCGAGGCAGTCGGTGTACCGGCCACTTTCGCGATCGCTGAGGGAATCATCACGGCCGGAGGAACTGTAGCAGTGCTTGGAGTCCACGGAGTCAAAGTAGACTTTCACCTGGAGAAATTGTGGTGCCATAACATCACCTTGAGGACAAGACTCGTTGATACTGTGACAACGCCCATGCTGCTCAAGACGGTCGGAGCACGGAAGATAGAACCCGGCCGGCTGATTACACATCATTTCAAGTTTGGACAGATTCTCGATGCTTATCAGACTTTCGGAAGTGCCGCACAGAACCAGGCGCTCAAAGTAATCATCGACGCTTAAAGCGTCAGTGTACCGTCTCGCATAATGGTGAGGATGTTTTCCACCAAAGGACGCAAAGAGAGACTTTGAACAGAAGGTCGCAGAGATCTCAAAGAGGAAAAGCTGAGGGCCTGGTAATAGAGGAAAAGCTGAGGGCCTGGTAATGACACCCGGCACCCCTCTTTGAGGTCTTTGTACTACTACGGTGGTATTTCGACGAAGTTCGCGAGGATATTCATGCAGCGATTTTGGTAAGTTGATCGACATCAGCATTTCTTGGCGCGAGCAGAGCGGTGAGGACGCGACGACCGCGTGGGCTGAGCTGATAACGGTGAGTGCCGCCGACTTTGCGCAAGACGCCGTGGGCGCGGAGTAATGCCAGCCGTCCAAGGATTGAGCGCTCGGTAACGTTTGCCCTGAACGAAGATGGCCCGACAGACTCCGAGTGCTTCCTGGTGCAGAGGGCTCTTGCCGGTGACACTGGCCAAAGCTTCTAGATAACGGCGGTTGGCCGCCTCGCAGATTTGGGCACGACGCCACAGATCGGCCACTCCCAGTCGCAGCCGATGCCAGCAGAGTTTTTGTTCCGGGTCAGACTCCGTGGCCCGATAGACTTTAAATTGCTCGGGATGGTTGATGGTGGTCTCGACTCGCAGCACTTGGCCTTCTTTATCGTACATTTTGAGCCAGTTACCGTTGAGGCTGTGGCGAATGCGCCATGGGCTGAGCGATCTCGGCATGCAGAGGATGAGCTTGGGCTAAAAGTTCATCGAGCTGCTGACTCCAGTTGGTGCACAACTGTTCATTGAGCAAAGTCTGGGCTCGGATCGGATCAGCGACTTGGACAAAACAGTTGTCGCGCTGCTCATAAGCGATCCCGGCCTGATCAAGCTGGCGCGCTAACCATTCTCTCCCATTGAGACAGATGTCGACCGTAAAAGGAAACCAGCTCTGGACTCGTACGTGCATTAATCCGAAGCTCGGATGCAGATAATAGTGATAGAGATGGAGGCATTTGCGCGTCTCCAAGACCAGCTTGAGCTTCTTGGCCCAGCGATCTCCGCGGATCGAATAGGACAAGCAGGGCTCCAGGGCCGTAAAGATTGTAATCAATCCAGAGTTCAAAACTCTATCTCCGCGCCCTCCTGTAAGGTCGTCACGCCAGCAACAGCAGCGCGAGCCCGAACACGATTGCGCCGACGAAAAACGACATCACGGTAAAACCCATTACGCGGCGTAGACTGATCCCCGCAATAGCGAGGACCGGCAGTGCCCAGAACGGCTGGATCATGTTCGCCACTTGTTCACCCATCGCGACGGCCATGGCGGTTGCAGCTTGCGACGCATGCAATTCGACTGCGGCCTTCACGGTGAACGTGCCCTGCACTGCCCAATGCCCGCCGCCGCTGGGGATGAAAAGGCTGATGATGATCGAGGCAATGTAGTTCCAGAAAGGAAGAGTATGAGCGGAAGAAAAGCTAACGAACGCCTTCGCAATAACATCCGCCAAGCCAGTGGTTTTCATGATGCCCATGATGCCGCCATAGAGCGGGTACTGCAGAATCAATGGACCGGTTACTCGCGCAGCCTGGTTGATAGCATGAACATAGTTGATCGGTGTCCAGTGCAGAAGCAATCCCGCCAGTAAAAAGAGAAATATCACTGAATTGATATCGAGGGTTGGACCGGTCTTCGACCAATTGAGCGCCAGGACTCCGATTCCAGCTGCAACTATGATCAGGTTCAAAATCCAGGCGCGCTCCAGGTGGCTCGCGATGGTCGGTTTCTCGTCACTCGGTGAGCTGATGGTATCTTCCGTCGACACTCTGTCCGCCTCAGCGGCCATCATATCGCGTTCGGTTGGTTGAATGGCGCAATAGAGTAGCGGAATCAGAATAAGTAGAACAATTACTGGAACCCAATTGAAAGGGGCAAAAATCGTATCGCCAAGTGGAATAACTTGGCCGGTCACCTTTTGTACGAGGTTCAAAGCAGAACCGGGAGTCGCTTGGGCCAACGCGATCGAACTGGAGAATCCGCTTGCCCAGATGATCCAGCCCGAATAGGCCCCGGCTACCAGCCAGCCAAAGTCAATCCGCATTCGCTTTGCGATCTCGCGAGCAAGCAGGCCGGCGACAACCAAACCGCAACCCCAGTTCAAGAAACTGGTAACCATCACTGTGACGATCGTTAAAACGATTGCAGAGGTCCGGCTTTTGGGACGCGACGCGAGCCAATCGAGAAACCGGCGAATCGGTGGAGAATTGGAGAGAGCGTACCCGGTTACCAAAATAAGAACCATCTGAAACGCGAACGCCAGTATCTCGAATAGTCCCGCGTACCACCCAGTTAGGATTTCTGGCACAGACCCTTTGGGAGCCAGCGCTGCAGCGAGCAAAGCCGTCACGATGGTGAGGGCAACAGCGAAAACGTAGGGATCGGGCGTGATCCGCTCGAACAGGTATACAAAAAACGAGGTGATTCGGTTCAGGACGTTTCTTTCCTGGATCGTTTCGGTTGGGGGAGCCACGGGAGCATCGGACATAGAAACCTCGGAGATTACGTGAAAACCGGTCCTCAGGCGATGCCAAAACGGAGGTCAAATTTTTCCTGCAACAGCCTGATGCTCTCCGCGTCGACTAGAAAACGATGAGACCCACTTACGTCGAATGGGAACCGAGGCTTTAGACACGTTCAGGCCAGAGAAATCGGATCTAGGTCTGCTGACATAGTGTTGTCACTGCGCTCGAATAGGTTGTCGCCAGCAATTGATTGGGCGCACGGCGTTCATGCTTTAGCGCCCGAAAATGCAAAGACGGCAAACACAGAGTGTCCGGAATAAGGCGGCTTGTTCGTCGTATAAGAAAGGACAAAAATGCACTCCTACATCAGCATAATGTTAGAGGCCGAAGGCGCGAAAGAGCGGCTTGAAAGATTTTTTCTGTCGGCTCCTGAAGTGGAGAAGAGTGATCAATCGCCGCGTCTTGCCATCACCTGCCAGCAAAGACGAAAGCCTCTGGTCCGATCAAAGACGCACTCTTGCTGCGGAGCCGTCGGCTATTGTAGCGCCAGAGCCAGTTGGGGGGCTCAGAGCGGGGGGGTAAGCATCGAAGCCAGTATTTGGATTGCCAGCTATCTACTCGCGATTTTGGGTTTAATTAAGGCTGCGTATAGCGAACAACCCTTGCTTTGGCTAGCGGTTTGGCCGACTCCTATTGTGCTCGTCTGCACGATTTTTGTCTTTTTCCGCGAAGGATTCCATTTTCGGAACGGCGTGTTATTTCTTGGTCGACGGCGCAATTGACTTCACTTCCGAGGCAGGCGGCAAGCTGCTGATTAGTCAAGGGCGGGTGAAGCTCAAAGCCGAGGCTGCTTTACGTTCAGGAAATCCAATGATCTCGTGGGGCGAGTATTTGCAATAAATCGGTTTGTTCGAGGATGTGCGTAGCTGCCAAGATTGTAGACAGTATTGTTGACAAACCGTGTTTCGGTGTTTCTCTTGGCCCAGAGAACAGAACCCCGTACCCGATTTCGCGAAGGCCGCCTACAGTTCGGAGTCGATGGTTTGGCTGACGGTCCGGCCAACACCGCTCGTGCTGATTTCGACTCTTACTGCTTTCCTCCGTCAGGGTTGCCACTCTCGCAATGGTGTGTTAGTGCTCGGTCGATACCGACGCTAGTATTGCTGGCCGGAATTGGGTGCGGGCAATAGGCGGGTCAAGCTGGCGGTCAATTTTCGGCGGCTTGCCAGGGCTTCAGTGAGATACGTATACAAGTTAGTACCTTATCAATAACGGTTTATGTATATAGTCTCGATTTATGAACAAGATTGTTGACAAAATTGGGTGCGATGGTTTCTTATTGGCGAAATGAGCGTAGCGCTTCCCAAGAATAATGAATCTCAGAGCCCACGCTCTCGTGCCGTCGACGTGGAGCGCGCCGTTGCCCAATGGATTTTCAAAGGCGAATTGACTGCCGGACAAAAGCTCACCGAACAAGAAGTGGCGCTACGCCTAGGAGTTAGCCGTGGTCCCGTCAGGGAAGCGTTTCGCGCCTTGGAAGACCTTGGGCTTGTCCAAATCGAACAGAATCGCGGAGCTTTCGTGCGCAAGATCGATTTGGACGAGGCAATCGAAATCCATGATGTCTATTCCGCATTGGAAGAACTTGCAACCCGAACGGCGGCGCGCCGACTTTCCGCCAAACAAATCGCCCAACTCCAGTCCTTGGTCGAATCGATGGACGCCGCGGCGGAAGCCGAAGATCTCGATCGATATTACTTTCTTAATCTCAGTTTTCACCAATGCTTGGTCGAGGGGAGCGGCAACCGGAGGCTCTTGAGCAATTATAATCGCCTGCTCAATGAACTTCATCTCTTTCGGCGGTTTGGTCTGATGCAGCGAGGAGAAATGCAACTCTCTAATCGCGAGCATCATCAGATTCTCGACAAGATTGCTGCCGGTGACCCGGAAGGGGCGGCTGAGGCGATGCGGAGGCACACCAGCGAACGCCGACGCAAGATGTTGTTAGGATCAGAAAAATTCGATCCCAAATCACACTGACTATCGCGGAGCGCGACCAGCGCCGCTTCCGCAATCCAAGTCGTAATTGAATGAAAAAGCGCGGACAGAAAAAGGGAAACGTACAGAACGGATTCGTTATCGCTCTGCTTTGCTCGGTCGCGCTTGCTTTTCTGTTTCCCGGCCCTGGCGCCAGAGGAGGCTGGATGCATCCGGATCTTTTGAATAACGCTGGGATCGCCTTGATCCTCTTTCTGCAGGGATTGGCGATGGCGGTCGAACGAATGAAGAGTGGTGCCGGTAACTGGCGTCTCCATCTCATCATTCAAAGTTTTACCTTCCTCCTGTTCCCGGTCGTTGGGTTAGCATTCCACGAGATCACCCGAATCATCTGGCCCTCGGAACCGAGTGCGCTGCGGGACGGTTTTCTCTATCTATGCGTGTTACCTTCGACGGTTTCTACCTCTGTGGTTCTGACGGAGGTGGCCAAAGGTAATACGCCCGGCGCTATCTTTAATGCTGCGCTCTCCAACATATTGGGGGTCATGTTTACTCCGCTGCTGGTGCGACTATTGATGCAGGCGAGCGGCCAAGTCAATTCGTTTGGCCCGCTGTTGTTGAAGATCACTTTGCTGACTCTGTTGCCATTTGCGCTCGGCATGGCAATCCGACCTTTGGTTCGGAAATGGGTCGATGCCGGGCGACCTATGCTGAACATCCTCAGCAACGGAGTAATCTTGCTTATCGTCTATACGGCCTTCTGTGATTCCGTAGAGGGAAGGATCTGGCAGCACTACGGCATCGGACTCACGGTTAAAGTACTGATAGGGGTTATCGCGCTGTTCATCACCATGTCGTTGTTGGTTTGGGCGGCTTCCAACGCTGCGAGACTGGAAAGAGAAGATTTCATCGCCGCCCTGTTTTGTTCCGTTAAGAAAACGCTGGCGATGGGCGTTCCGCTGGCGCAACTTATTTTCGGAGCCAAGGGGAACCTGGGATTGATCCTGTTGCCCATCATGTTCTATCATCCGTTCCAGTTGTTTGTTTGCGGCCTGCTGGCCAATCGCTTTGCCGACCAGAAACGGGAGATCCCAGTAGGCGAGGCGTCTCCGATCGGCCAATCCTGACCGTGGCCTTAACTCACTAGCCCGACTATGTGGATCGTAAAAATCGCTCTCAAAGCTCCCTACACTTTTGCTGTTCTAGCGATATTACTGATGATTGGAGGGGCACTGAGCGCGCTCCAGATGCCAAAGGATATTTTCCCGGCCATTAACATCCCGGTCGTCGGTGTCATTTGGACGTTCACCGGCATGCCGGCTCAGGAAATGGAGCGTCGAATAACGACGGTCTCCGAGCGGGCATTGACCACGACGGTCAACAATATCGAGCATCTCGAATCAAGCACTTTCAATGGAATCGATGTCATCAAGGTATACCTGCAGCCAGGCGCCAGTGTGGATGCCGCCATTGCCGAAACTACGGCGGCGTGTCAGGCGATTCTTAAAACGCTGCCGGCCGGTATCACTCCACCGAATGTGCTCAGCTACAACGCGGCCAATGTACCGGTGTTGCAACTTAGTGTAGGCGGAGGGAAGTTTTCCGAGCAGGAACTTTACGACTTTGCCACTAATTTTATTCGTACGCAGCTTGCGACCGTTCAGGGTGCATCCATTCCCCTGCCTTATGGCGGCAAAACCCGAGCGGTATCGGTGGACCTGGACCCCAGCAAGTTGCAGGCGCATAACATCTCCCCGCAAGAAGTTACCAACGCGATTAACGCGCAAAGCGTCATATTACCATCCGGTACAGCGAAGATCGGTAAACGCGAGTACGACGTTCTGTTTAATAGTAATACCGACACCATTCAGGCGTTGAATAATTTACCGATCAAAGAGGTGAACGGCGCGACGATCTACATTCGGGATGTAGCCAACGTTCGCGACGGGTACACACCACAGATTAATATGGTGCTCGCTAACGGCATTAAGGGCGCGCTTCTACCCGTGCTGAAAAGTGGAAGTGCCTCGACTCTCGATGTGGTCTCGAAGGCTAAGGCGGCCTTACCTGGGATAGCCGCTACTTTGCCTAAGGAATTGGAGATCAAGCCGCTATTCGATCAGTCGGTTTTTGTGAGTACAGCCCTGGCCGACGTCGGACAAGAAGCGATTATTGCCGCGTCGTTGACCGCCGCAATGATCCTTCTGTTTCTGGGTTCGTGGCGAAGCACCGTTGTCGTGGCGACGTCGATCCCGCTTTCAATCTGTTGCTCGATACTAGCTCTTCATGCATTGGGTCAGACTCTGAACATCATGACGCTAGGCGGCCTGGCATTAGCCGTGGGTATCCTGGTCGACGACGCGACGGTCACAATCGAGAATATCCATCGCAATTTGGCCATGGGAAAATCGCTAGTCGATGGAATCTTGGATGGCGCCGATCAAATAGCTACACCGGCTTTCGTTGCCACCCTTTCTATCTGCATCGTCTTTGTGCCAATCTTTTTGTTAGGTGGAGTTGCCTATTACCTCTTTTCACCGCTGGCCATGGCGGTAGTGTTTGCCATGCTGGCTTCCTACCTCTTGTCCCGAACCGTGGTGCCAACGATGGTGAATTTCTTGCTCAAAGACGAGCACCACACCGAGAATCCTGAGGAAGGCAAAGTGAGCGAGCGAAATTGGTTTGCTCGCTTCCATCAAGGATTCAATCACAGCTTCGATCAGGCGCGGAACTTCTATATAGCTAGATTGGACTGGGCACTTAGACACGCTCGCCTGGTCGTTGCCGTTAGTCTAGGAGTCGTCGTTCTCTCACTGGTTATTCTGGTGCCTTTCCTTGGTGAGGATTTCTTCCCGTTGGTTGATGCCGGTCAATTTCGGTTGCATGTGCGGGCGCCGGTCGGCACTCGGATCGAGGAGACTCAGCATGTTTTTACCCAAGTCGAGAATGTCATCCGAAGTATAATTCCGAAGAACGAGATCGATCTGGTACTCGCTAATATTGGTCTGCCATTTAATCTGAATCTGGCTTTGAGTGACACGGCCACGATCAGTTCGGCCGATGGAGAGATCCTGGTGTCACTTAATCAGGAGAAGCACGGTCCGACCTGGGACTATGTAAAGAAGATTCGTGAGGAACTGATAGCTAAATACCCGAATTATACGTTTTTCGTCCAGCCATCGGATATTGTTGGCCAAATTCTGAATGCTGGGCTCCCGGCACCGATCGATGTTCAGGTGGTGGGTAGTGACGCGGAGAAGAACTACCAGATCGCACAGCAGCTCCGTCAACAGATCGCGCTGATTCCTGGAGCGGTGGACGTGAACGTTCACCAGATTGTTAATAATCCGTCTTTGTTGGTAGACATTGATCGCACTCGGGCGGATCAACTTAACCTGACAGAAAAGCAAATTGCGGATGATCTATTGGTTTCATTAAGCGGTAGCGCACAAACCGCGCCGAACTTTTGGCTGAACCCTCAGAATGGAGTGAGTTACAGCATTGCGGTGCAAACGCCGCAGTACGTGATCGATTCGGCTGCCGATATCTATCGGACCCCGATCGGCGTGACCAACGGCGCTCAACCGCAACTCTTGAGTAATGTTGCTTCCATCCGTAATACCGCTACACCGGTGGTCGTGAGCCACTACAATGTGCAGCGCATCTTCGACGTCTACGCGAATACCCAAAACCGAGATTTAGGAGGGGTCGCTCAACAAGTTCAAAAAATCGTCGATCAAATGAAACCGCAGTTACCGCGAGGTACCACGCTGACAGTTCGTGGTCAGATTCAGAGCATGAACTCTTCTTACTTCGGACTGGGGGTTGGTATCGTTTTTGCAGTGTTGCTGGTCTACTTCCTGTTGGTAGTGAACTTTCAGAGCTGGCTCGATCCGTTCATCATCATTACGGCGCTTCCGGGCGCGCTTACCGGGATCGTCTGGATGTTATTTCTCACCGGCACAACCATTAGCGTGCCGGCATTGATGGGGACGATCATGTGTATTGGTGTCGCCACCGCCAACAGTATTCTGGTGGTGACCTTCGCCAATGATGTGCTGCGTGAAGGTAAAGATGCCTTCTCGGCCGCTAAAGAGGCTGGATTCACGCGTCTGCGACCGGTGATCATGACCGCGCTGGCAATGATCCTCGGTATGCTGCCAATGTCACTTGGATTAGGATCCGGCGGCGAGCAAAACGCCCCGCTCGGACGTGCGGTGATCGGAGGACTCACCATCGCGTCACTTTTCACTCTGTTCTTCGTGCCGGTCGCTTACAAATTGTTGAAGCGAAACTTCAAACCGCGTGTACTCCATCCGCGCCTGCGCTCCGGGCCAGAGGGGGAGAACTACGCGCCAGTGTCGACTACATAGGAGAAGTGTCCAGAAAGGCAAACCCATTATGAGCGAAAATCATAAGCTCGGTACCCCGACGGTGACCAAACCGATGACGGAAGGACCAGAGAGGCAACGCTCCGATCGCACCCGGCGTCCTCGTTTTATGCGGAAGACGTTAATAGCAATAACGGCG
>WNFL01327190.1_pt2 | contig 10987 bp, 14 predicted proteins | sample 5400361 | NCBI WGS metagenome assembly WNFL01 (sample SAMN13153351, study PRJNA577476) | soil metagenome | isolation source: 40 cm soil on Douglas fir-dominated hillslope | place: USA:California | collected 2013-09-17 | reverse complement strand
TCGGGTCATGTCGAATCCTGTTTCGCGAAGCGAAGATTATAGCCCGGCAGGCAGTCTCGGCCGCGGCCTCACCTTCACGATTCCGCTCGAGCTCGCGGGGCTTCGCCTCGACCAGGCGCTCGCGAAGCTCATGCCGGGCGAATCGCGCACGCGGCTCGCGAAACTGATCGAAGCGGGCCACGTGCGCGTCGATGGCGAGCCCGCGGCTGTGCGCATGAAGGTGAAGAGCGGCGAGGCGGTGGAAGTGACGCTTGCCCCGCGCGCGTCCGAACAGGCGTTTCGCGCCGAGGCGATTGCGCTCACGATCGTGCACGAGGACGACGACGTCATCGTGATCGACAAGCCCGCCGGACTGGTCGTGCATCCGGGCAGCGGCAACTGGGCGGGAACGATGCTCAACGCGCTGCTGCATCACGTTGCGCGCTTGAGCGAGCTGCCGCGCGCCGGCATCGTGCACCGGCTGGACAAGGATACGAGCGGGCTTCTCGTCGTCGCGAAGAACGAGCCGGCGCAGCTCGAGCTCGTCCGGCAGCTCCAGGCGCGCACCGTGAAGCGCACGTATCTCGCCCTCGCGCGCGGTCACGTGAAGGTCGCGGGCAGCGTCGAGGCGCCGATCGGGCGGCACCCGGTGCATCGCACGCGCATGGCGGTCGTCGCCGACGGGAAGCCCTCGGTCACCCGCTATCGCGTGCGCGAGACACTTCCCGCCCACACGCTCCTCGAATGCGATCTCGAGACCGGGCGCACGCACCAGATCCGCGTGCACCTCGCCTCCATCGGCCATCCGATCGAGGGCGACCCGATCTACGCGGGCAAGGCGCCGGGGCTCATGACGCGCCAGGCGCTTCACGCGTGGAAGCTCGCGTTCACGCATCCGCGCTCTGGAGAGACGCTGCGCTTTGAATCGCCGCTCCCCGCAGATTTCCGCGAGCTTCTGAAGCGGCTGCGCGCCTCATGACCTGGAGCGATTCGATGCGCTCGGCGCTCTCCGGCCGGCGTGAATGGATCGTGCCCGACTGGCCCGCGCCCGCGCGCGTGCGCGCATTCGTGACCACGCGCGCCGGCGGCGTGAGCGAAGGCGAATCCCGATCGGGTCGCGCGCAATCGCGAGGTGGTCGCGGCGCTCCTCCCCCGCCCGCCGCATTGGCTCGCGCAGGTGCACGGCATCGACGTGCTCGATCTCGATGCGCGCGATTCGGCCGAGCGTCCGCGCGCGGATGCCGCGTCGAGCGGGACGCCCGGGCGCGTGTGCGCCGTCCTCACCGCGGACTGCATGCCGCTCCTGCTTTGCGACACGAGCGGGCGGCGCGTCGCCATCGCGCACGCGGGATGGCGCGGGCTCGCGGCGGGCGTGATCGAGAATGCGTTCCGCGCCCTGGGGACGAAGGGCGCGAGCACTCTCGCGTGGATGGGTCCAGCGATCGGGCCGCGCGCGTTCGAGGTCGGTCCCGAGGTGCGCGAGGCCTTCCTCGCGAAGGATCCGCGCGCCGACGAGGCCTTCACGCCGCACGTGCCCGGCAAGTATCTCGCCGACCTCTACGCGCTGGCGCGCCAGCGCCTCGCGGCCTTGGGCGTGAACGCGGTCTACGGCGGGGATTTCTGCACGTATTCCGATGCGGAGCGATTCTTTTCCTATCGCCGCGAAAAGCTGAGCGGCCGCATGGGCGCCTTCATCTGGCTATCGGCGTCATAATTAGGGACATTCCATGGCGAACACGCAAAGGCCGAAAGAAATGTCCAGCGAGAACACCTCACAACAGGTCATGACCGGATTCGCCGACGCCTATCGCGCGTGGATCGAGGCGGTTTCGGCAAAGCCCGAGACGATGCTCGACCTGCAGGGCCGCTACATGAAGGAGCAGATGAAGCTCTGGATGAAATCGTTCGACCCGAAGTTGGCCGGCAACGGCGACGAGTCGGGCGACAAGCGCTTCAGCGCGCCCGAGTGGAACGAGCTTCCGATTTTCCGGTATTTCCGCGATTCCTACCTGCTCACGTCGAAGATGATGATGACGGCGGTCGAGGACGCGAAGCTCGATCCGCCGACCAAGCAGCGCATGCGCTTCTTCATGCGCCAGTACCTCGACGCGGCCGCGCCCTCGAACTATCTGCTCACGAATCCCGAAGCGATCAAGACCGCGATGGAGACGAAGGGCGAATCGCTGCAGGAAGGCATGAAGAACCTGCTCGCCGACCTCGAGCGCGGGCGCATCTCGATGACCGACGAAGCGGCGTTCGAGGTCGGCAAGAACGTCGCGGTGAGCAAGGGATCGGTCGTCTACCAGAACGACGTCATCCAGCTCATCCAGTACGACCCGCTCACCGCGAAGGTGCACGAGCGTCCGCTGCTGATGGTGCCGCCGTGCATCAACAAGTTCTACATCATGGACCTGCAGCCGGACAACTCGCTCGTGCGGTATGCGGTCGAGCAGGGTCACACGGTCTTCATGGTGTCGTGGCGGAACGTGAAGCCCCCCCTTGACAAGCTCACCTGGGATGACTACATCGAGCAAGGCATCTTCGACGCGATCGATCACGTGCGTGCGATCACCAAGTCCGAGAAGATCAACGCGCTCGGTTTCTGCATCGGCGGGACGCTCCTCGCGGCGGGGCTCGCGGTGCTCGAGAAGAAAAAGAAGAATCCGGTCGCGACCCTCACGCTCCTCACGACGCTCCTCGATTTCACCGAGGTCGGCGAAATCCGCGTGTACATCGACAAGAATTTCGTCGAGAAGCGGGAGAAGCAGCTTTGCGGCGGCGGCATCGTCCCCGGACAGGAACTGGCCGGCGCGTTTTCCAGCCTGCGCGCGAACGACCTCGTCTGGTCGTACGTCGTCAACAACTACCTCAAGGGCAAGCAGCCGCCCGCGTTCGACCTGCTTTTCTGGAACGCGGACGCGACGAATCTTCCCGGGCCGATGTACGCGTATTACCTGCGCACGACGTACCAGGACAACCTGCTCGCCCAGCCCGATGCGCTCACGATGTGCGGCGCGCCGGTGAGCCTGAAGCGCCTCAGGATGCCGACCTTCGTCTTCTCGGCGCGCGAGGACCACATCGTGCCGTGGCGCGGCGGTTATCGCAGCGCGCGCACGCTCGGCGGAAACGTGATCTTCATCCTCGGGGCGTCCGGGCACATCGCCGGAACGATCAACCCGGCGTCGAAGAACAAGCGCAGCTACTGGGTGAACGACAAGCTCGGCACGGACGAGGACAAGTGGTTCGCCGAGGCCGAGGAAAAGCCGGGAAGCTGGTGGCGGGTTTGGTCCAAGTGGCTGAAGCCGCAAGGCGGCAAGCTCGTGCCCGCGCGCAAGAAGCTCGGCGACGCGAAGCACAAGCCGCTCGAGCCCGCGCCGGGCAGCTTCGCGAAAGAGCGGCTGTAACCAAGAACAACGAGGAGAATCGACGATGTCGCAACGCATTGCGCTGGTCACCGGAGGCATGGGCGGTCTCGGCGAAGCCATCTGCATGAAGCTCGCACGGATGGGCATTCGCGTGGTCGTCACCTATTCGCCGAGCAACACCAAGCACGCGGACTGGCTGAAGGAAATGGCGAGCCGCGACTATCATTTCCACGGTGTCCCCTGCCGATCGACATCCTCATCAACAACGCCGGCATCACGCGCGACATGACCTTCAAGAAGATGACGAAGGTCGACTGGGACTCGGTGATGACGACGAACCTCGACAGCGTCTTCAACGTGACGAAGCCGATCGTCGACGGGATGGTCGAGCGCGGCTGGGGACGCGTCATCAACGTCTCGAGCGTGAACGGCCAGAAGGGCGCGTTCGGGCAGACGAACTACTCGGCGGCGAAGGCGGGCATGCACGGCTTCACCAAGGCGCTCGCGCTCGAGGTCGCGAAAAAGGGCGTCACCGTGAACACGATCTCGCCCGGCTACATCGGCACGAAGATGGTCCTCGCGATCCCCAAGGACGTGCTCGACACGAAGATCGTTCCGCAGATTCCGATCGGGCGGCTGGGCAAGCCCGAGGAAGTCGCGGGCCTGTGTGCTTACCTTGCGTCCGACGAAGCGGCGTTTCTCACCGGAGCCAATATCGCCATCAACGGCGGACAGCACATGTTCTAACCGGTTTGTCAGGCGTACATATGCAGGCCGCCGTTCACCGCGAGGTTGGTGCCGGTGATGTAGGCGGAGTTTTCGGAAGCGAGGAAGGCCACGGCGTCCGCGATCTCCTCGGGCATCGCGAGGCGGCCCGCGGGAATTTCGGAGACGATCTTCTGGCGCACGTCCTCGCGAATCGCCATCACCATCTCCGTCTGCACGTAGCCGGGCGAGATCGCGTTCACGGTGACGCCCTTCTTCACCACTTCCTGCGCGAGCGACTTGGTGAAGCCGAGGATGCCGGCCTTCGCCGCCGCGTAATTCGTCTGGCCGAATTGCCCGCGCACCGCGTTCACCGACGAGATATTGATGATGCGCCCCCAGCCGCGCTCGACCATGCCGTCGATCACGTGGCGCGTGACGTTGAAGACGCTGTCGAGATTGGTGGAGAGAACCGCGCGCCACTGCTCCGGCGTCATCTTGCGGAACGTCGCGTCGCGCGTGATGCCGGCGCAATTGATGAGGATATCCACGCCGCCGTGCTCGGCGGTGAGGTCGCGCACCATCTCGCCCATCGCGTCGAAGTCGGTGACGTCGCCGAAGACGAGGGCGCTGTGCGAGCCGTTGAGCCCGGCCGCGGCCATGTCCTTTTGCCAGCGTTGCTCGCTGCCGGGGATCGCGTAGTTGGCGATGACGAAATTGCCGTCGGCGGCGAGCGATGCCGCCGACACCGCCTGTGACGAGAGCGATTCTCTTCATTTTCTTATGCCTGCAAAAAAAACCCCAGGCATGGGCCTGGGGTTGGAACCTTTACCCAAAGTGCGATAAAGGAGGAGGAGCCATGAACACATCTGCGAATCGGGTTACCTGCGCGGCTTCGGCGCCTTCGCGACCTTGACGCCGGCATCGGCGTAGCTCGCGACCTGGCGCGCGGCCTTGTTGAGGGTGTCGAATGCCGCGGTCGTCGCGGCCATCGTCGACTTCACCGCCGCCATCGCCACGTCGCCCGTGCCGGGCGCGGTCTTGGAAGCCTGGTCCACGGCTTCGATCACGGCGTTCTGGTAGCTCGCCATGCGCTCTTCGGCGAGCTTCGAGAGCTCGCTCTGCGCTTCGGAAGCGACTTCGTAGAGGCTGCGCGAGTAGCCGACGAGGTTCTCGACGGCGTTCTCGGCAATGCGCGTGCGCAGCGTGAAGAGCTGCTGCACGTCCTGCACCTGCGCGACGGCGCGCGCCGTGAGCGTGGATTGCGTGAGCGCGCCCTTGGCGTACTCGAGCTGGATCGCGAGCGTGCGCTCCATACTGTCGAGCGAGATTCGGGTGAGGCGCGCGGCGGCGTCGACCGTCGAGCGGCTGATATCGGAAAGCGGGTTGGCGGTGGTCATCTTGATGTCTCCAGGGGCGCTGCATTTGTGCGCCGCAACAATTTCATTCTAGGGAAGCGCCGAGGCCTGCGTCAAGCGCTTTTTGGTGCATTGCACCAGTCCCCATCGATTGCACTGCCGCATGCCCCCAAAAAGTAATAAAATGAAGCACTTGAAAAGTGGGCGGACGCGGTGGTCCCGGGTCCTGCACACGCCAGAATTGATGTAGCGCAACATCGCAAGGACCAGGCGCCCATGCCCACTCCCCGGATCATCAAGAAATATCCGAACCGCCGTCTCTACGACACGGAGACGTCGGCCTACATCACGCTCGCGGAAGTGAAGGAGCTCGTGCTCGGGTACCAGGACTTCCAGGTCCAGGACGCGAAGAGCGGCGAGGACCTGACGCGCGCCATCCTGCTGCAGATCATCCTCGAAGAGGAATCGGGCGGCGTGCCGATGTTCTCCACCGACATGCTCGCGAACATCATCCGCTACTACGGCCACGCGATGCAGGGGCTGATGGGCTCCTATCTCGAGCGCTCCATCGTCACGTTCCACGAAGCGCAGAAACGTTTCCAGGAGCAGACCAAGTCGCTTTACGGCGAGCTGCCGCGCGTGCCCGCCGAAGCCTGGACGCAGCTCATGCAGCCGGGCCAGATACCGAACGTGATGGGCGGTTACCTCGAAAAGGGCGCGAAGGCGGTGATCGACATGCAGGAAGAGCTGCGCAGCCAGGCGCTCAAGCTCTTTTCCGGATTCCCGTACTCGGCGCAACAACAAGCCGAGGAACCGGCGGCCGCCCCGAAAGCGCCGCACGCGAAGAAAGCCGCCGGTACGCGAAAGCCGCGCGCGAAAAAGTAGCATGGCGAAGGTCGGATTCGTCTCGCTCGGCTGTCCCAAGGCGCTCGTCGACTCGGAAGCGATCCTCACGCAGCTGCGCGCGGAAGGCTACGACATCGCGCCTACGTACGAAGGCTCGGACCTCGTCGTCGTGAACACCTGCGGATTCATCGATGCGGCCGTGCAGGAATCGCTCGACGCGATCGGCGAGGCGCTGCACGAGAACGGCAAGGTCATCGTCACCGGCTGCCTCGGCGCGAAGGGCGACATCGTCCGCAAGACCCATCCCAAGGTCCTCGCGGTGACCGGCCCGCACGCGAAGGACGAGGTGATGAGCGCGGTGCACGCGCACCTTCCGAAGCCGCACGATCCGTTCGTCGACCTCGTCCCCCCGCAGGGCATTCGCCTCACGCCGAAGCATTACGCGTACCTGAAGATCTCCGAGGGCTGCAACCACCGCTGCACGTTCTGCATCATTCCCTCGATGCGCGGCGACCTCGTGAGCCGGCCGATCGGGAGCGTCATGCAGGAAGCCGAGAACCTGGTGAAGGCGGGCGTGAAGGAGCTCCTCGTCATCTCGCAGGACACGAGCGCTTACGGCGTCGACGTGAAGTACCGCACCGGCTTCTGGGGCGGGAAGCCGCTCAAGACCCGGATGACCGAGCTATGCCGCGCGCTCGGCGACCTCGGCGTGTGGGTCAGGCTGCACTACGTCTATCCGTATCCGCACGTCGACGAGGTGATCCCGCTCATGGCCGAGGGGCGCATCCTTCCGTATCTCGACGTGCCCTTCCAGCATGCGAGCCCGCGCATCCTGAAGCTCATGAAGCGGCCCGCGTCGACGGAGAAGAACCTCGATCGGATCCGCGGGTGGCGCAAGGCCTGCCCGGATCTCACGCTGCGATCGACTTTCATCGCGGGATTCCCCGGCGAGACCGAAGCGGAATTCGAAGAGCTCCTCGCTTTCGTGAAGGAAGCCGAGCTCGATCGCGTCGGATGCTTCGCTTATTCGCCGGTCGAGGGCGCGAAGGCGAACGAGCTTCCGGGCGCGTTGCCGGAGGAGCTCCGCGAGGAGCGGCGCGCACGATTCATGCAGGCGCAGGCGGAAGTGAGCCGCGCGCGCTTGCGCCGCTGGATCGGACGCGAGATCGACGTGCTCGTCGACGAGGTGAGCAAGTCAGTCGCCATCGGCCGCAGCGCCGCGGATGCGCCGGAGATCGACGGTGTCGTGCGCGTGAAGGGCGCGAAGGGCGCCAAGCCCGGAGATTTCGTGCGCGCCGTGGTGACCGGCACGAGCGATTACGACCTCGACGCGGTCAACGCTCGGGAAAGAGGAACGGCCGCGCGCGGTCCGAGGTGAACATGCAGCGCGCGCTGTGCCCGCACGCGGGAATCACCAGGCTCACGTTCTTCCCGCCATATCCTTCGTTCATGCGCTTCACGTAAGCGAGCCCGCGGGCAAGGCGCGTGGGGCCCTGCGCCATCGCGGCGCAGGACGTGTCGAAGGAGTAGAGCGGCAGGATGTCGAGCTCGCCGAGAAGGAACGCGGCGGGCCGATCCGCAAGCTGCTTCTTCAGCTGCTCGTCGGATGCGCGCGCCGAATAGCCGACTCGCATCCGTGAAGGCGACGAAGGGTTCCGCGGGCCTGCCGGCCGGCAGGTAACCGGGCGCACCCGCCGCGACGTCCGGCGGAAGCGCCGCCGCCGTGGGGCGCAGCGAATCGAGATAGGTGTACGCCGAAGGATTCGCGACGACATAGCGCAGCGGCACGCCGAGGACGCCATCGACCGTGTTCGACATCTGGTAGCGGTTCGCGAACTGTCCTCCCACCGAGTGCCCCGCGACGACGATGAGCTTGAGGTTTGGAAATGCATCGCGGCGCGCGAGGGCGCGCACGATGTTGTCGACGACGTCGAACGAAGTGACCTTTTCATCGGAACGCGAAGGTCCGCCGACGCGCCACGAGCCGGCGCCGGGCGCGCACGCCCAGGTGAGCTCGCCCGCATCCATCGGATCCTTGCAGGCGCCGTCGTTCGCCCCAAAGCGCGGCGCGATCACGACGGTATCCTCCAACGCGCCGGCGAGGAATGCCGCGGCCATCGCGCTGCGATAGTAGCTGTCCGCATCGCGGCCGGCCCCGTGAACCATCAGCAGCGCGCGAGTGATCGATGCGTTGCGCGTGGCGAGGGGATGGCTTCGATAGATCACGGTATAGCCGCCCGCCGTTCCTGCGGCCACGTGCTCCGTGCAAGCGGAGGTCGCCGTCACGCAAGGTGCGGCGAGCGCGACACTCGCGCCCGCAAGGAGGCACGTCGCGACCGCACCCAGCGCGCGGAAGCTCATGCAGCCGCAGCGGGCTATTGGCGAACCAGTTTCTTGTCGACGATCTTCACCTTGTCGCCGGCCTTGTAGCTCGTCGCGCTGCTGAAGTTGAAGGTGCGGTTGGTGCCATCGTCCATCTTGATCAGCACCTGGTAGGTCGTCGTGGCGTTCTTGTTCTTCTCGACCTGGTGTCCGACGTAGGCGCCGCCGGCCGCACCCGCCACGGTCGCCGCCGTGTTGCCGCGGCCGCTGCCCACCTGGTGGCCGAGGACTCCGCCCACGACGCCGCCGAGCACGGCGCCGCCGCCGCTCGCTTCGCCTTCCTTCTTGATCGTCTTCACGTCGGTCACGGTGCCGCAATCCGTGCACGCGGCTCCCGCAACGGCCGAAACCCCGGCGAGCGCGAAGCCCATGGCCGCTGCACCGAGAATGCGATGGATCGTCCTCATGTTTTCCTCCGGAATGAGTTCAGCGCGGCGAGCGTAGCACGCCTCCGTTTCACCCGCGTTTCGATAAGATGAGCCTTTCGGAAGGAGGCCCCCATGTCGCCCTTTGTGCGTTCCGTCTGCGTCGCAACCCTCTGCATCCTGGCCGCCGCGTGCGCGAGCGTCCAGCAAACCGAGAACATCGGACCCAACGATCCGGCCGCGCTGGCGGCGATCCGCGCGGCGTACATGAAGGCGGGCGAGCAGAGGTCGTTTCGTGCCCGGATGTCGACCGAGAGCGACGGCAAACTCTCTGAAGGGACGATCCAATTCGCCGCGCCCGGCAGCATCCACATGGTCATGAAGACGCAGAACATGGAGCACATCGTGATCGGCGGCACGCATTACATGAAATCGGACGGCAAGTGGACGCGCCTGCCAATCACGACGGGCAATTTCATGGACCAGTTCCGCAAGGACCCGGCGACGCTCGCCGCGTTCGAGCGCACCGTGAGCGGCGCGCAAGTCGTCGGGCCGGAGATGGTGGGCAACCAGCGCGCGACGGCCTATCGCTACTATCAGGCCGCGTCGGTCGGTGGCGGGCTCGCGTCGAGCGCGGGCTGGGTCAAGGTATGGGTCGGAACCAATGGCCTGCCGCTCAAGGTCGAGTCCGACGCGACCGGCCGCGTGCTGGGATTCGGTGGCACCAAATCGAAGACGACGATCTTCTACGACGAGTATGGAGCTCCCGTGCGCATCGTCGCGCCGATCTGAAGCGCGTCGGAAAAAATGTCATCCCGTGCGCCCTGGATGGTCCTGGCGATGCTGCTGGCCACCGGCGCCGCGGCGCAATCGCCCATCCGCGTTGGAATGGTCTATGAAGTGTCCGCGGGCGATCGCAAGGGATATGTGCTGCCTTCGATGCACATGGGAAGCCCGGTCGAGATCGTCCTCAAGGAGGGCATCAGGGACCTCGTTGCAGCGGCCGATGTCGTGGCCTTCGAAACCGTTCCCCAAGGTGGTGCAAACCTGCCGGGACGCGCGCGGATCTCGAACGACCTGATGCGTCGTCCCAAGGACTCGGGCGTGCTCACCGACGAGATTCCCGCCGAGCTCGCCATCCGAATGAAGCGGATCCTCGATCGTCGCGACGCGTCGGCGAAAGGCTGGGACGCGTTGCTGCAAGCCAAGGTCCAGTTCGCCGCGCACGTGTTGCAAAGCATCGTCAAGCCGCTGCCGCGCGTCTCCGACGACGCGGCGAAGTGGCGTTATCCGGGAATCGAGGCATGGGTGCTCGCCGAGGCGCGACGCAATAATCGCCGCGTCGAGGAGTTGGAGGGGGTGCGAGCATTCGCAGCCTGGCCCGCTCTTTCGAGGGAGGAATCGGTTGCGGAGCTGGAGCAGCTCGTCGGCCGGCTCGAGGGCGATCCCGACGGATCCGCGAACGATGCCTATGCCGAGCGTCTCGCCAGATTGCTGTACGCGGATGAGCACGAGGCCGTGTACGAGCAGTTTCGCGCCGGCACCTGCGGCTCGGCATTGCTGCGCGGCCTGTGCGACAAGGTGGTCGACGGGCGAAACGCCTATCTCGCCGCGCGAATCGATGCGCTGATTTCATCCGGTCGGCGCACGTTTGCCGTGGTCGGCGCGATGCACGTCGCGGGTCCGCGCAGCGTCCTGGCCGAGCTCGAGAAGCGCGGCTACACGATCCGTCGAATGCAGTGAATCGCGCGGTTCAACCGCGCGCGATCAGCTCTCCGCGGTCTTGAGCTGCGGGAAGAGGATCACGTCGCGGATCGACGGGCTGTCGGTGAAGAGCATGACCAGCCGGTCGATGCCGATGCCTTCGCCCGCGGTGGGCGGCAATCCGTACTCGAGCGCGCGGATATAGTCGGCGTCGTAGTACATCGCCTCCTCGTCGCCCGCTTCCTTTGCCTTCGCTTGATTATTGAAGCGGGCGGCCTGGTCC
>WNFL01139397.1_pt1 | contig 10987 bp, 14 predicted proteins | sample 5400361 | NCBI WGS metagenome assembly WNFL01 (sample SAMN13153351, study PRJNA577476) | soil metagenome | isolation source: 40 cm soil on Douglas fir-dominated hillslope | place: USA:California | collected 2013-09-17 | reverse complement strand
CAACAAAGCTGGGCGCACCACGGCGGCGTTTTATTTCGTCAATGGCCGGATCGTCTCGCTTCAGGCCACCGTGCTGCCGGCCAATGGCGATTACGACACCCCCGAAATGGGCCGCTTTATCGACTCGATTACGTTCTACACGGTTCGCGCCGCCAACGATGCGACCGAACTGACGCTGCCCAAATAAACCGAATATCGGGAGGACATCATGCGTGCGACTCAGTTGTTGATTTCCGCCGGCATGGCTCTGGCTGTCATGACGGCCCCGGCGAATGCGGCCTGGCATAGCTATATCAGCCGCCAATTGGGCTTTTCCTTCGAGGCGCCTGGCGAGGTGAAAACGCAAATCGGCACCTATCGCGGTTCGGCGGCCGGTCCGAAACAGACGATCGTCTACAGGTCCGTCGATGACAATATCGAGTACAAGGTGACGGTGATTCCCAGTTTCCACCAGGCCCAGGCCGAAGGCGCCAATATTCTCGGAGAACGCGAATACACGTTCATGGGGGACAAGAAGGTGCTCATGGATACCTTCGGACGCGTCGAGCCGGGAAAGGATTCGGTCTATGGCCGCAAAATGACCGTCGAGCTTCCCAAGAATGGCGGGCGGGCGACGGCCGCGTTCTATTTCACCAAAGGCAACCTCATTACGCTCGAGGCGACCGTGCTTCCGGCCAATGGCGATTACACCTCGCCCGATCCGGGCCGCTTCATCGACTCGATCGCATTCGTGCTCAGCCGCACCCAGCCCGGAGCAACCGAGCTTCAGGCGCCCGAAGTGGAATAAAAATCCCCTCTCCCCCATCATTAGCGAATCCCCTCTCCCCACCGGGGGAGAGGGGCAGGGTGAGGGGGCACTAAGAAGAATCCCCTCTCCCCACCGGGGGAGAGGGTCAGGGTGAGGGGGCGCTCTTTCGTCCTCGTTGACGGCAGAGATTCACCCCACCCTCATCACATCTCATTCAACCTTAATTGACCTCCCACGAGTCGCCGGAAACCCTGATTTTGCGGGGCTTGGCGTGCGCCCATGAGTACGGGCCGGGAACCTTTACCAAGGCCTTTCATTTCCTTAGCGAAGGTCACCGCAAGCGCCTATGCGTGGCCTCGGCATTGGATTCCCAAAACTCCACAGAGGACATGCGATGACGCGGCCAGGGCCAACAGGAGAGGCACAAGGAAACATAGAGGCTGGGGTTCAAGAGAAGGATGACTTCGATGAAACCTCTGATTTTTGCGACTTTGGCTACGTGCTGGCTAGCAGCAGCACCGGCTCTAGCCCAGCCCCAACAACCGAACGGCGCCGCGACGGTTCAGCCTGATCTGGACCCGCGCGGAAATCTCGCCGGTCCCCACGCCAACCAGACGAGCGGCGGCGAAATCGACAACCCGGCGCCCCATATCTACAAGCGCGGCGAGCACGTCTCGCGCACCTATGGCGCGTTCGACGACGTCACCAATTGGGAACGTTTTCGCTTAACCAAGCCACCGGACGGATCACACTGGGTCCATTTCGGCGACAATTATCTGCTCGTCAAAGACGAAAGCGGCCTCATCACCGACATCGTGAAGGCTTCTTGAGTGCGGCTAGAGAAAGAGCCTCGCCGCGAGACGGCGAGGCTCTTTCGCGCGCAGCGATATTCACCCCGCTAAGGCGGTCATCTCGATGCCGCTGATCTGCACGTCATAACCATTCACATCGACAATGTGGAAGCTGTGCGGACCATCCTCGCGCGGGTTGGGATATCCCAGGCGCTTCAGCTCGGCGCGCACGCGGTCCTTGCTGTAATCGGCGATCGTGTAGGCGATGTGATTGACCAGCGCTCGGCTCTTGCGCCGTGGCGCCGTCTCGCCTCGTGCCGGCGCATCCAAATCACGCGAGCGGATGATCAAACTCGTCAGCGGCACATCGCTTGCGATGACGCCCGGAGCCTTGTCGCCCTTCTTGCCGAATGGGAGGGCGACGTCGTTCTTGGTGGCGCCCACCTGATCCAGATTGAAGATCTTCGAATACCAGTCCGCCGCCTGCTGGAAATTGGCGCAGCTGTAGGAGACGTGATTCACCAGCGCCACCTTCAGCGCAGGGTTCGACGCCGCCGCTTTCGCGTCTTGCGCGTACGCCGTCGTTGCCGCGAGGGTCAGCATTTCAATCAGCCGGCGCCGGCCGATCTTGCCCGCTTTGTAGTCGTCGAGTTTTTGCGCGACGAAGCCTTCCATGGCTGGTCCCTCTCTTAGCGCCGAAACGCGTTTTCTTCGACCGCGTTGCCGATTTGCACGTCGTAATCGAACGGATCGTAGACATGCAGGCTGCCGTTTCGCCCGGTTGGGGAAAGGCCGTTCGCCGCCAAGCCGGCGCGCACTTTTGCCTCGTCCCAACCGGGGATCGTGTAGCAAATGTGATCCACCACGGCCTTGGCCTTGGTTGCCGTCGTCCCGTTGCGCGGCAGGAAGAACGTCCCGCCCGCGCCCGGACCAGGACCGAACATCAGGCGCGCTTCTTTGCCGGTATCCATCGTCGGCGCGTTTTCCATGCCGAATACGCCCGCGTAGAAATCGCGCGCCTTGCGGTAATCGGGACAGGCGTAAGAGATGTGATTGATGCCGATGGTTTTGAGGCCCTGCGCCGGCGCAGCGTTCGCCCCCGCTTCGCCGGCCGCGTAGACGGCGGCAGCAAGCATGATGGTTTCGCAGAATTGCCGGCGGTCGAGTTTGCCGCTGTCCAGATCGGCGACGAGATCGGCGATGAAACGCTCCATGCGGTAAGTCTCCGAAAAAAAGAAGAGGCGCGTAGCAATCTACGCGCCCCCCACTTCCTAAACCGAGACGGTCGATCAGCGTTGGCGCGTGACGCCGTCCGGATTGTAGCGGATTCGCACGCCGTCATCGTCCAGCATCTGGATCGAGGCCTGGAATTGAGCCGGCGGCGGAACGTTCGCCGGCGTTTCCGCCTCGGTGATGTAAAGGCGATTTTGATGCAGCAAGACTTCGCTCAGCAGCCGGTGCGTATTGCCGGCCAACACCACGCTGATGCGCTGGTCCTTGATCCGATCGATATTCTCTTGTGCGTCGTATTTGACCTCGCCCTTGGCGCGGATGGTCTTGGACGCTTCCTCCATCGCGGTCGCCGTTTCCGCCGCGGCGGTCGCGTAATTGACCACGGTCACCTTGTAGGTGCCGCGCGCATCTTGCGCGGTGTAGACCTTGGCCGGCAGCGACGTGCCCTTCTGAGTCTTGTAGGTGATCGGTTCGACCTTGGGATCGCCTGGCAGATTGATGGTGAAATGTTCCTCGCGATCGACGAACTCGCCCCAGGCCGCTTGCGCGAACGCAGGACCCGCAATTAGCGCAGCCACGAAGGCGGCCGGGATGAAACTCGTAAGGCGCATGGTCTTTCCTTTCGGTGCTCTCTTTAGAAGTTTGCGGCAAAACCGCGCGGGAATCACCGCGCGCGTTCGGTGCTCTCCGGGTTCTTGTAGCGTATCGCGACGCCGGCGTCGTCGAGCACTTGCAGCGAAGCCTGGAATTGGGCCGGCGGCGCCAGTTTCGGCGGCGTGTCTGCCTGCAGGATGAAGAGCCGGCCATGATCCATCAACGTTTCGGAAAGCAGGAAGCGCCCGCTGTCCGGCAAGACCACGCTCACCCGCTGGCTTTTCATATTGTTGGTGTGTTCCAACCCGTCATATCGGACATCGCCCTTGGCGCGGATCGACTTGGCCGCTTGCGCGATGGCGCCCGGCGCTTGATCGGCGGCGCCTGAGTAATCAACCACCGTGATCGAATATTCGCCGCCGCGCGCATCTTTCGCGGTGTACACCTTGGCTGGTAGCGATGTCCCTTTCTCGGTCTTGTAGTTAATGGATTCGACCTTGGGGTCACCGGGGAAATTGACCGTGAAATGCTGTGCGCGGTCGGTGAATTCTTCCCACTCCGATTGTGCGCAGACCCGGCCGGCCAGCACCAAGGCCAGGGCCAGCGGAATGATGCCAAAACGCATTGAATCTCCTCCGATAGGTATGAGCCCAAGATGGCATAAAACCGCCCGTTTGTCCCGCAGCCTCAAGGGACCGTGAACGGCGCCGGTCGCGTTGCTCCGTCATAGCCAAACTCGCCTTGCCGGGGCAGCGCCAAAGTGCAAATGATCGCAAAGATTTCCCAAAGGTAAGCGATGGCGAAGCGGCCTGACCAGACCGAAGCAAAGAGTCACGGCTTGGCCGATCACCAATATGGCGATGCGCTCACGCATCGGCACGATGCCCAATCCGACCATGATCATGACGATTTCGAGGATGGTCCGCTCGAGGAAAACCCGCTCTGGATCCAGGATCACGTGACGCTTACCAGCGTCGGCATCGATATCGGTTCGTCGGGAGGTAATCTTCTCGAAGATCAATCTGCGCCGTTTGGCCGAGGACCTCACCAGCCGCTATTACGTGGTGTCGCGCGAGACGTTGTTTCTATCGCCGGTCTCCTTGACGCCCTATCAAAGCGAAACGCGCATAGATGATGCCGCGCTCAAGCGCATCATCGGCGACGCCTACGCTTCCGCCGCCATTGCGCCCGCCGACATCGACACCGGCGCGGTCATTCTCACCGGCGAGGCGCTGCGCCGCGAAAACGCCCAGGCGATTTCCGCCATGCTGGCCGAAGCGGGCGGCGATTTCGTCTGCGCCACGGCGGGCCATCACATGGAATCCATGCTGGCGGCCTATGGCTCTGGCGCCTCGCGCGTCTCCAACGAAATGGGAGGCCGCCTGCTCAACATCGACATTGGCGGCGGCACCACGAAGCTCGCCCTCGTCGAGGGCGGCCGCGTCATCGCCACTGCCGCGGTTCATATTGGCGGGCGGCTGCAAGTGGTGGACGGTGACGGGCGCATCGTGCGGCTCGATCCCGCTGGCCGGGCTCATGCGCAGCGCGCCGGCTTCAATTGGAAGCTCGGCGATTCTGTGGACGACGCCGATTTGGATCGGGTCGCGGATGTGATGGCGGATACGCTCGTGGCCGCGTTGCTGCCACAGATTCCCCATGACGTGGCACAGCTCTATCTCACCGATCCGCTGCCGAGCCTCGACAATATCGCCGGCGCGATGGCCTCGGGCGGCGTCGCGGAATATATCTATGGCCGCGAAGCGCGCGATTTCGGCGACATGGGCCGGCGCTTGGGCCGCGCAATCCGGCGCAGATTCGACGTCGGCGCGCTGCCCTTTACTCTCCTGCCCGCGGGCGAATGCATTCGCGCCACCGCGTTGGGGGCCTCGGAATACAGCGTCCAGCTTTCCGGCAATACGAGCTACATCTCGAACCCCGGCGCGCTGCTTCCGCGGCGCAATCTGCAAGTGCTTCAGCCGCCGTTCCAGTTTGGCGCGTCTGTCGATGCCGACGCGCTCGCGCTCGCGATCCGCGCGCACCGCAAGGCCTTCGAAGCCGACGACCCGGACGCGGAAATTGCACTCGCTTTTCATTGGCACGGCGCGCCCGCCTACGAGCGCATCTTCGCCTGCGCGCGTGGGATCGCCGCCGGCCTCGCCGACAAGGTCGCCGCGAAGAAACCGATCTATGTCATGCTCGACGGCGACGTGGCCCACACGCTGGGCGCGATCCTGCGCGAGGATTGCAAGGTGATGAGCGACATCCTTTCAATCGACGGCGTCATGCTGATGGACTTCGACTATATCGACCTCGGCCGCGTGCGCGTGCCCTCCTATACGGTGCCGGTGACCATAAAATCGCTCGTCTTCAGCGATGATCCCAAGCGCACGCGCGAACGCATCCATCACCACCATGACCTCCCTCGCCCCCTTGGGGGAGAGGGTCGGGGTGAGGGGGAGTCGTGACTGCGACCGAACATCCCGCGATCGGTCTGTCGAAGCCTTCCGGCTTCGACGCGAAATGGCCGATCATCGGCGCGGCGGTGCTGATCGTCGCCTGGCTGGCGCTGGTTCCGCTGGTCTTCCTCCTCTGGCAAAGCTTCATGACGCCGGCCTCGCCCGGCATGCCGGCGATGTTTACTCTCGCCAATTATTCCAACGTCTACACAGGCGCGGAAACCTTCCGCCTGCTGGGCAACTCGCTCACCTTCGCAAGCGGCGCGGCCGTGCTCTCGCTCGTCCTCGGCACCTCGCTCGCCTGGCTGAATGAGCGCACCAACACGCCGTTCAAATCGCTGGTCTACGCGCTCTCCGTCGTGCCGCTGGTCATTCCCGGCATCCTCTTCGTCACGGCCTGGATCATGCTGGCCAGCCCCAAGATCGGCGTGCTGAACCTGTTGTTGCAGCGCGCCTTCGACACGGACCACGTCTTCTTCGACGTCTACACGCTTCCCGGCATGATGTGGGTGGACGGGATCCAGCACGCCCCGCTCGCCTTCCTGCTGATGAGCGCCGCTTTCCGTTCGATGGACCCGTCGCTCGAAGAATCGGCGCTGATGAGCGGCGCCTCGATACTTCAGGTCGCGCGCCGCGTGACACTGCGGCTGGCGCTTCCTGCACTTGCCGCCTCGTTCCTGATCCTCTTCGTGCGCTCGATTGAATCCTTCGAGAACCCGGCGCTGCTGGGACCTCGTCGATCTATGAAGCTTTGCATGCCTATCCCAGCGATGTGGGACTGGCTTCGACATACGCCGTTACGCTGCTCGTCATCACCTCGGGCGGCATCTACTGGCAATCGCGTTTCGCGCGCCATGGCAGTCGCTACGCCACTCTCAGCGGCAAGGGCTACCGTCCGCGCCGGATGGACCTCGGCAATTGGCGCTATGCCGCCGCCGGCTTCTTCCTTCTTTATGCCGCGCTGGTGATCGGCCTGCCGTTCCTGGTGCTGGTGTGGTCGTCGCTGCAGCGCTTCTATGCCGTGCCGTCGCTGGCCGCGCTGAAGACCGTGTCGCTCTACAATTATCGCGCCGTCATGGATTACCCGAGCATCGGCAATGCGGTGTGGAACAGCATCTTCCTGGCCTTTGCGACCGCGACCGCCGTGATGATCCTGTCCGCCGTCATCGGCTGGCTCGTCCTGCGCACGCGCATACCGGGACGCTGGATCCTGGACAATATCGCCTCGCTGCCGATGGTGATGCCGGGCCTCGTCATCGGGCTCGCGATCATGATCTCCTATCTCGCGCTCGGCGGCGGCCTTTACGGCACGATCTGGATTCTGCTGATCGCCTATATGACCCGCTTCCTGCCCTACGGCATGCGCTTCAACGGCGCGTCCTTGCTGCAGCTCCACAAGGAGCTGGAGGAATCGGCGCAGCTTTCGAAGCCCGGTCTGATCGCCGGCTGGATCTACATCGTCATCGTCTCCATCCGCGAGCTCTCCAGCTCGGTGCTGCTCTACAGTCCGGGCACCGAAGTGGTTTCGGTCGTGCTGTGGGAGATGTGGCAGAACGGGCAATATGTGCAGCTCTCCGCCCTCGGCGTCATGCTGATCGCCGCGCTGTTCGTCTTCGTGCTCGCCGCGCAGGCCTTCGGCCGGCGCTTTGGGCTCAGCGAGGTCTAGCCCGTGCTCAGCGTAAACTCGCTGAACACCGAATACCGCACCGGCCGCGGCGAGGTCTTGCGCGCCGCGCGCGACATCGCGTTCGAGGTGGAGAAAGGCAAGTTCTTCACCCTGCTGGGCCCGTCGGGATGTGGCAAGACCACCACCCTGCGCTCCATCGCCGGCCTCGAGCGACCCCTCACCGGCGAGATCGCCGTGAACGGGCGCGTCGTCTTCTCGTCCTCGCGCGGCATTTTCGTGGCGCTGAACAAGCGCAATTTCGGCATGGTGTTCCAGTCCTATGCGATCTGGCCGCATATGACCGTGTTCGAGAACGCGGCCTTTCCGCTTCAGGTGCGCGGGACATTGTCGCGCCAGGCCATTGCCGAGCGTGTCGGCAAGGTGCTCGCGGTCGTGGCCCTCGACGAATTGGGAAGCCGCGAAGCGACCAAGCTCTCCGGCGGCCAGCAGCAGCGTCTGGCGCTCGCCCGTGCCATCGTCATGGAGCCGGAGCTGCTGCTGCTCGACGAGCCGCTTTCCAACCTCGACGCCAAATTGCGCGAGCGCATGCGCTTCGAGTTGAAGCGGCTTCAGCGCGAGCTCGGCGTGACCACCATCTATGTCACGCACGACCAGGCCGAAGCCCTCGCGCTCTCGCATGAGGTCGCGGTGATGAACGAGGGCCGCATCGTGCAGATCGGCAGCCCGCGCGCGATCTATGAGCGGCCCTTGAATCGTTTCGTCTCCGAATTCATCGGCAGCAGCAATTTTGTCGATGCGACGGTGCTCGGCGCCGACAACACGCCCGGCCTGTGGCGCGTGCGAACGAGCTTCGGCGACCTTCTCGCCCATAGCGAAACACCGCTTCTGTCCGGCGCTTCCGTCACGCTGTCGATTCGCCCCGAAAATGTCGTGCTCTCGGAAGCCGAGACGCCGGCTGCCGCCAACCGATTCACCGGCATGGTGAGCAGCAAAGTCTTCCAGGGCGATTTCGCCGATTTCCAAATCCGCGTCGCGAATGTCACGCTTCTGTCGCGCACGCATCCCTCGCTGCGCACGCCGACCGGCGAGACCGTTCACCTCTCCATCGACCCCGAAAAATGCATCGTCCTCTCATCCGTTTAATCCCTCTCCCCATGGGGAAAGCGCAGGGTGAGGGCGCAACGCGGGCGCGTGGCGCGCGGGCCTCAGCACGATTTTCTCTGGTTCTATGAGCTAGCCAAATATCGGTCCCACAATCTCTCCGCGGAACCGACCCCCTTGTGTGCCTTTCCCTCTCCCCCATCGGGGGAGAGGGCAGGGTGAGGGGGAGCCTCGCCCCGCGATGAGACTGCACCGCTTCGAATGATGGGACTCGCTTGACGAAACCGGGGAGACGACCCTATAGCCGAGGTCCCTCAAAAGAGGGCGCGTAGCTCAGCGGGAGAGCACTCCCTTCACACGGGAGGGGTCGCATGTTCAATCCATGCCGCGCCCACCAGCCTTCGCTCGCGCAACGAGCGAGGCTGCCGCGCCGCAGCCTGTGGGGCGAAGGCGGGCTGTTGCATCGCGAGCTTCGGCTCGGCAAGCCAACACAGCCTTCGCTCGCGCAGCGAGCAAGGCTGCCGCGCCTAAATGACGGAATTGCGCTCTTCCAACGCTACCGCTGTTTGCGCTTGGCTTTGGGCATCTCGTCGCCCTTCGTCGGAGGCCGACCGGCGCCTGTCCGCTTGAGGATGCGGAGTGCCTTGGGGATATCGGCGCGGGCGGCACGTTCCGCGAGATAGCTCTCCGTGCGCAGGGCCGAGAGCTTCTCCGCCACCGCGACATTGATGAATTGGTTGAGCGCGACGCCCTCTTCCTCGGCCAACTTACGCGCCTCATCGAGAAGCGAGGATTGAAGCCGCAGCGCGAAATTGCTCTTTCTCATGATCTCCTCTCCAATCGCTTTATCGCTTCGCTCGGTGGCAAGACCGAAATTCCGAACTGTTCCGCCGCAGGATCGAAGTCGCGCCGGTTGAACGTAGCTGCGGGCGGTTCAACAAAAGTTATTCGCATGTCACGCGCGCGACGATCATCGATGCCGACGGCGAACGCAGCAACTCGGTCGACTTCACAGTCAGTTGCAATCTTGCGGTCACGTCATAGCTCCGCTTGGCTGAGGGAGTACACGAAAGGATAGCCGCGACGGTGCTAACCGCCCGGCTTGGCCTCGGCTTCTGCCAGCTCGGCCAGCCGTTCCCATTGCTCTGCGATGATGACGTAGGACTCCCGCACCGTCGGATGAGCCAATTCGGCTTCCCGCCGCGCGTCCGCGGCCAATTTGCGATAATGCTTCGCGCGTTGGGTGGCTGAGAGTGCCGAAACGTCAATCATGAAACCTAATCACGGCCTGCGAATGTGCAATTTGCGACACCGACATATTAGTTTTGGCGGGTTTAAGAATCGCTAGCACCACGTCCGAACCTCGCCGGCGCGATTTTTTGCCGGCCTTGAAACCAAATCAAAGTTTGTGCGTTTCCGTACAAACTTGGGGCAAACTATCTTCGGAATCTGAAATCCGAGCTTCCATTTCGGGAGCGCGAGGACCCAATGGGAAAGAGACCCCGATGGAGGCCAATCAGGCTAAGGCCAAACAATACCGGGAACGCGCCGAGGAGGTGCGAGCCATCGCCGAAGCCATAATGGAGACGGAGTGTCGGAAAAGTCTTTTGCGCATTGCGGCCGCCTACGAACAGATGGCTGAGACTTTCGACCCGAACACGGCAACGCGTCTCGCACGCTCGGTCTCCGGGTAGGGTGTTCTAACCGACAAACCCGTCCGGACTGCGATCGGCGTAGCAACGGGTGAGACTTAGCGCCCGACGCGCCTTTTATTCGCGATCGCGCCCCGCATCGCTCATGATCGAATCCGCCATGACCTCCCACTGGTCGGCGATTTGCAGAAACTCCTCCCTTTCCACCGGTGAAGAACTTTTGGCGGCAGACTCGCGAGCTTTTGCTGCGAGCCGCCGGATACGTCCGATTCGCTCCTTTGGCGTTTCTGAAGAATCCCCGGACATGACCCCAATCCATCGACCCTGACCTCCAGATAACGGCATCGCTGGAGCTTGGTTCTCCGCCTGATGGAACTTTTTCGTCGCCCTTGCCGAACACCGCGTCGGCGTCCCGCTCAGCGATCCGCGACGGCTGCGCCGCCCAACGCGAGAGGCAAGGCAAGCGCGGCCAATACGAACCATAGGCCGGCCTTTTCGGAATCGGTTTTGCTCATCTCGGGAATGGGCGTGGGAGAGACCGCTGGCGGGCTGAGCTCAAATCGGCAAGGCCTTGCCGGCCGTGATCCCGACAGGGTCAGCCCCAAATCGCAGCCGCTATACGCGGTGAATGCGGGCGGATCCGCGAGCTTGGGCGCCGGCGGCTGGGAGGCGATCACCGTGTGGACCGCCTGTGACATCGCATATTGATAGGCGTAGAGCATCATCGCGACGGCGAAGATCGTGAAACAAAGTCGCCCAAGCAATTTCATGCGAGCACGCGATCG
>WNFL01410222.1_pt1 | contig 10988 bp, 7 predicted proteins | sample 5400361 | NCBI WGS metagenome assembly WNFL01 (sample SAMN13153351, study PRJNA577476) | soil metagenome | isolation source: 40 cm soil on Douglas fir-dominated hillslope | place: USA:California | collected 2013-09-17 | reverse complement strand
CTGACAATGGCGATGGTTATGGCTTCGATCCCGATCAGCTTGTTCCGATGCCGCACGCGGATAAGCCCGATTTCTGAAAAATCAATCGAGGGAAATCGCACCGGAAGAGCATCGACGAGGATGATTGCGGCGTTTCAGGTGCCGCTTGCCTAAGTCGCATCCCGGGCCGCATGAAACTCGCGGAGTCCCGATGTTCTCCCAGCCCGATGCACAGACTCTGTTTCGACGAGAGTGAATGGCGCAGTACCCAGTCCGACGGCACGTTGCTCCGCACAGGCTATACAATAGGGAGCAATCCTTCGGAGAGTGCGCGCTCGAAATCCTCGACGTTTCTCCGTTTCTCCCGGCCGAGGCCCCTGCCCGACGTTGTCAACGCCGAAAGGGATTTAAGGTTCGCGCTGACCAGAAATTAATGCCGCTCAATTCCGCGAAAGATCGAGGCGTGTAGCTCGACCAGGGCAGAAAACGAGGCTGCCGGGAGGCTTGCGGTTCGACGCGAACAATCACCGCCGCGCAGTCACTGTGCGCCTACCGCTTTTCCGCCTGCCGGGTTCCCGACCAAACCCGCATTGAGGTATGAACTGGTGTCAGGTTCGTAGCTCGCAACATTCAGCCCAATTCCCCCAAGACCCACGAGTTGTCAAATGAATGAGAAAACAATGCCCGACGCAGCACTAGGCATAGGCAAAGAGAAGCCTTCTCCCCCGGATCCGACAGAGCGCAACCAGCCGCTCCCCGGAGTAGAAATCAAACCCGTGCTTGGCGATCCCGAGGCACCAGAAGCGGTCCGCGACATTCTGGCGAGCCCCAGCTACCGGGAGGCCTCTGAAGACTTAGATTTCTTGCGTGGACCAACGACGCGAGGCGTACGCCTTCAGCTTGAATATTTAAAAGCGGAGATGTTGCTGCGAGATCACGATGTCGCTCATACGATAGTGGTATTCGGAGGTACTCGCATCCCCGAGCCGCAAGAAGCGTTGCGGATCGTTGAAGCGCGGCGCGCCCAGTTTACGGCTGATCCACGAAATGAAGGGTTGGCCAAGCGACTGCTCATTGCTGAGCGCCTTCTAGAGAAGAGCAAATATTATACGATGGCGCGCGCATTCGGCCGCATTGTGGGAGAGCAGGGGGCGCATGCGCGTGACGGACGACTCTTGATAATGACAGGCGGGGGCCCCGGTATCATGGAGGCCGCCAATCGCGGCGCATCAGACGTCGGAGCTCTGTCGATCGGACTTAACATCAGTCTTCCTCATGAGCAGTACCCCAATGCGTACATCACCCCCGAACTGTGCCTCCGTTTCCACTATTTCGCGCTCAGGAAGTTTCATTTTGTGTTGCGGGCCAGGGCGCTGGTCGCATTTCCTGGCGGATTTGGGACCATGGATGAAGTGTTCGAAATTCTCGCGCTATCGCAAACCCGCAAGACGCCTCCGGTCCCCGTCATCCTGGTAGGCGAGTCCTATTGGAAACGGGCATTCGATCCTGACTTCCTGGTCGAAGAAGGCGTCATTGATCCTGAAGATCGTAAACTTTTCTGGTTCGCGGAATCAGCCGAAGAAGTGTGGCAAGACATTCTCCGCTGGTACGAGGCCAAGGGGGAGCCGTTGCTGGCGCACCAAGAAAGGACCCTATGAAGCTCTCATTCCATGGTGCGAATAAAACAGTTACGGGATCATGCCATCTTCTTGAGTGCCTTGGTAAGCGGATCCTGATTGATTGTGGATTGCTTCAGGGAAACCGGGAGCTTGAGGACGAAAATAATCTGCCCTTCGGCTTTGATCCAGCTGCCGTCGATATGGTGCTTTTGACTCATGCCCATCTCGATCATTGCGGCCGTTTGGCTCTTCTGACGAAACGAGGCTTCCGCGGAGAAGTGATCGCGACCTCGGCGACATTCGATCTCGCGCGGTTGGTGATCCTCGATGTCGCTCATATGCATGAGGAAGAGACACGAAATCGAGCGCGCGACTCCCTCGTTCGGGGTGCCGCACAAGTCGAACCACCGCTCTATTCCCTCCTGGATGCGACCAGAACTCTGAGTCAGTTCGGCCGAGCGGCTGATTACGGCAAACCGATCGAACTCGCACCGGGAATTTCGGGGACATTCTACGACGCCGGCCACATCCTTGGTTCGGCCAGCATTCTGATCGAGATTGATGAGCCATCGAACAAACGCACCATTCTGTTTTCGGGCGACATCGGCAATGCGGGCCGACCGCTGCTCCGCGCGCCGCAGACGCCCGCGAGTGCGGAGTTCGTCGTAATGGAATCCACCTATGGCGACCGCTCACACAAGCCATTCCCATTTACGGTGGCCGAGTTCTATGAAGCGATCACATCGACGTTCGCACGTGGTGGCAACGTGCTGATTCCCACCTTTGCTCTCGAGCGCGCTCAAGAGCTTCTCTATTTTCTTCGCCAGGGAGTGGAAGATGGCCTCTTATCCCGAACCATCCCCGTTTTTGTTGATTCGCCGATGGCAGTATCGGCCACCGAAATCTTTCGGCATCATCCGGAAAGCTACAATCCGCGCCTTGCGGACTTTTTTGCCCGCGGCGAAGATCCATTCGGCGTTCCCGGTCTGAAGCTGGTGCGCGAGAGATCGGAGTCCATGGCAATTAATAAGGTGAGTGGAGGCGCAGTTATCATGGCTGGTTCAGGCATGTGCACAGGCGGCCGCATCCGCCATCATATGCGTCATAACCTCTGGAACCCCAAATCCTCAATCATTTTCGTGGGCTACGCCGCGCTCGGCACGCCAGCTCGCGACATTATTGATGGTGCCAAGAGCATCAATCTTTTTGGCGATCAGATTCCTGTACGAGCCGGCATTCATACGATCAACGGTTTCTCGGCGCACGCGGACCAGCAGGAGCTCGTGGCTTGGCACCGAAGCATCGCTGGAAAAACCGTGACATTCTTGGTTCATGGCGATGCGCCGGTCATGACTCAATTCGAACGTTGTCTCTCCGGCTCACGGGTGGAAATTCCTGACTTGAATCAGAGTTATGATTTGTAGTTTGCTTGCAAGTCGGTGCGCGTCTCGATATGCGGGCACTGAACGAACGCTTTATGCGCAATCCGGGCGCTTCCTCTTTGGCAACACGGGAACTTGATCTTCTGGAAAAAAGAGGTCCCGCGAAGTCGCGAGCCTCGAAGCAAGACGCGGAGGCGCTCGCGCGTCAGTTGACGGCGAAACGGTAGAAATGTCCCGCGCCGCCACTCGCAATCGGGCCGGCTTTCGTGCAATCGCGGCTGAAATGCGCCAAATTCCACTGCTGTCTAACTTTCGCGAACAACCCTGTTGCTCATGTCGACGTAGCTGAACCGACCGGCGATCTGAGACGATCGGATGAAATCCGTGGCGCGCCAAAACAGGGCGCAACGGCGAGGCGGGCGCAGCCCGAACTTCGGGCTTCTTTGGCCCGCCTGAGAAGGGGGTAAAGCCCATATGGACGAGTGGCGCTTCGAGCAAGATTCAAGCGAGAAAGTTTGTTAAGATCAAAGCGAAGGCTCGATTGAAAGAGATGGAAATGTGCATCGCTCAGACCGGCGGCCGGGATTACGCCCACCGCCGAGGAAAACTGCGGGGATGCACACTCAGGAAATTGTCGATTAGCGAGGGAACGCTATGGCAGTAGACCTTACGGTGAATGGAGTTCGGCATTCTATCGACGTAGCGCCTGAAACTCCGCTCCTTTGGGTTATCCGCGATCAGCTTGGGCTGACAGGTACCAAATTCAGCTGCGGCATTGCCCAATGCGGCGCCTGCACTCTGCACATCGACGGCAGACCCGTTCGCTCCTGCAGCGTTCCCGTCTCGGCGGCGGTCGGTAAGGCTGTGACCACCATCGAAGGCTTGTCGCCTGCCGGGGCACATCCCGTGCAGCTCGCTTGGATCGAACTCGACGTCCCGCAATGTGGCTACTGCCAATCGGGCATGATCATGAGCGTTGTGGCTCTGCTTAACAGACGCCCCAATCCAACCGATGCGGAGATCGACGCCGAGATTACCAATGCCTGCCGTTGCAGTACTTACCAGCGCATCCGGAAGGCAATCCACCTGGCCGCCACCAGGAATTCGGCGGGAGGGAGGACTCTATAATGAGCGACAACGATCTCACTCAGCCAAATTTTTCCCGGCGTGATTTTATTTCCACGGCCGCCACTGTAACCGGCGCCCTCGTTGTCGGGTTCTGGATGCCATCGCGGGCTCAGGCGCAAATCGCGAATCCGGAAGGTGCTGCATGGGCAAACGAATCCGCAGCTGACGAAGTCAACGCCTGGGTTGTCGTCGCGCCCGACGATACCGTGACTGTCCGTATCGCGCAGACTGAGCTCGGCCAAGGGGTGTGGACCTCCAATGCCATGATCGTCAGCGAGGAGCTGCAATGCGACTGGAGCAAGGTCCGGCCGCAATACGCTTCCGCCAATCGTGACGCCAAAGAAATGGCGCCGAAATGGACGCTCAATGTTATGGGCAAGGGGGCCACCGACCCCTTAGGCGGCGGCGAGCCCGAGTTCGGCAACCGCGACCGGACGGGCGTAACCGGAATCCCGGACAGCCTTTACCGTCGCATGCGTACCAACGCCGCTGCGTCGGTGAAGGACGGCCGCTACTATCTTCAACTTGCCGGCGCCGAAGCGCGCGAGCGGCTGTTGTTGGCGGCCGCGAAGACCTGGGGCGTGCCGGTCGAAGAAGTGAGCTCGGCCAACAGCATTATCACCCACCGCCCTACGGGGCGTACCACCACCTATGGCCAGGTAGCCCCACTCGCTGCTCAGACGCCCCACCCGAATCCCGAGCGCATCCGTATCAAGCCTCCCTCGGAATGGACACTGATGGGCACCGAGCAGAGGAATCTCGATGTCCCTCTGAAAGTCAGCGGCAAAACCGTCTACGGCATCGACGTGAAACTGCCCGGCATGAAATGGGCGGCCGTCAAGTCCTGTCCCGTCTATGGCGGCAAAGTGAAGAGTTATGATTTCGAACGCATCCGCAAAGAGCCGGGAATCATCTCGGCCATCCCGTTCCCAATCCCCGATCCGGCGTTGATTCGAGGCCGCATTTTTGGCGGCGGCGTCGCTGTGATCGCCGACAGCTGGTACCAAGCCAAAACGGCAATCGATAAAATGCCGATCGAATGGGATGTGCCGCCGCAATACGCTGCGCTGAATACCGCCGGCATACGGGCAACGCTGATGGCCGCCCTGGATGCGCCCGGCAAAGTCGGTGTCAACGTGGGAGACTGCGACAGCGCCTTCAGAGGCGGCGCGAAAATCGTCGAAGCGACGTACTCGGTGCCCTATCTCCCGCGAGCCCGGATGGAGCCCGGAAACGCGACAGTGCTTGTTACGGACAATCGCGTTGATATCTGGCTCGGTGACCAGAGCCCGCAAGAGACGCGCCGCTCGGCAGCCCAGATCACCGGCATTCCCGAAACGAACGTCTATGTGCATCTGTGCCATCTGGGTGGTGGCTATGGCCGCAATGGCAATGGCCCGCAAGCCGAACAGGCGATCTACATCGCCAACCTCAACCGCGGCACGCCGATCCATTTGCTGTGGACGCGCGAGGAAGACTTCGTCAACACCACCTATCGCTCCATTGGCGTCGCGCGGCTGCGCGCCGCTCTCGATAAGGACGGTTGGCCGATCGCGATGGAAGTCAGGACAGCAACGGACGAGAACGCCCCTGGTACTAACGCGGGCTTCGACGTCGCCGCGCGCTATTTTGCGCCCAATTACCGCTTCTCAGCCCATAGCGGGCGCTTCCACATTCCCGTGGGCACACGACGCGGCGTAGGCGCGCCGGCCCAACATTTTTATCGCGAGAGCTTCATGGATGAACTTGCCCACGCCGCCGGCAAGGACCCGTATCTCTATCGCCGCGAGCTTATCTCGCGCACCAACCTTCCCTACAAGGCCGATATGATAAAGGCGCTGGACATGGCTGCCGAGATGTCGGGCTGGGGGACGCCCCTGCCGCAAGGCACAGCGCGGGCCATCGCGCTGGAAGAACGTGGAGCTGAGGCCGGCAGCCACGCGACCATTAGTGCTCAAGTCCATACCGTTTCGATCAGCAAGCAAGGCGAAGTGCGTCTGATGCGGGTCGATGTTGCGCATGACGAAGGCTTCGGTTTGGTCAATCCGCTAACGGTCAGAAAACAGATCGAAGGTCAGATTGTATGGTTCTACAACGACGCGATGTATCAAGAGTGCAATGTCACAGAGGGGCGCATTGTGGAGAACAACTTCGACACATTCTTGCTGTCGCGCATCAAGGAAGACGCGCCCCAAATCAACATCTCCTTCTTCAAGACCGGGCATTGGCTCGATGGCATGGCCCACGACCGCGGCACGTCGATTCAATCCGGCATTGCCGATGCCGTCTTCCAGATCACCGGAAAGCGTTATCGGGACCTGCCCTTGCGCAATCATGACCTGACCTGGAGTTGACCAATCTCGGTTGAAGGTCCGCTCCTGACGATTCCCAGATGCCTTCGCCACGCACGACTCTTGGTGCCGAAATTGCTATGGTTGGTTTGTCAATATCCGCTCACTTGTCGCAGAGGAAAAATCCATGTCCAGCCATGCAGGAAAGGTCATGCTAGGCGCTCTCGCCGGCGCGGTTACCCTGGCCGGGAGCCTGAATTTTTCGGCGATGGCTCAGGGCACATCGCCCAATTTCGCGCCGAATTCCAGTATCGGGTGGTACGCCTATAACCGCCTGTTCATTCCACCGGCGAGCGGTCCTGGACCTGTGGTGCAGGATCCGAGACTCCCATACGTTTCGAATGACGAATTCCGCGTCACCGGGAAGCAGCCGACCCAGCGCGTGGCCGATCTCAACAATCCCATCCTGCAGCCCTGGGCGAGGGATGTGCTCCGCAAGAATAACGAGATTGCCCTCTCCGGGAAACGCGTTCCCTCCCCGACAGCGAGTTGCTGGCCCAAGGGTGCTACCGGCTTCCTGCTCGCACCCATGACCCAGCCAATGTATTTCGTTCAAGGGCCGAGGGAAGTGGTGATGATATTGACGAGCTTCAATGACGTTCGCCGCGTCCACCTGACGGACAAGCATTCCCAGAACGTCAAGCCGTCCTGGTATGGCGAATCCATCGGGCACTACGAAGGCGATACGCTGGTCGTCGACACGATCGGAATCGATGACAGGACCCCGGTGGACGGATTCGGAACGCCGCACACCAAGCAGCTTCACGTCGTCGAGCGCTTCCACTTGACCGAAAACGGTGCCGTGCTGGAAGCGAACGTTCACATCGAGGACCCGGGCGCCTTCACAACGCCGTGGAACGCCATCCAGCGCTATCGGCAATATGAGGCGGCCGTGCGCCAAGTACCCATCGAGCGCCTTGCGCAACTGGCGAGCGGAGAGGAAGGCCCACTGATCGAGCGTACCTGCGCGGAGAATCCGAATTCCTTTTTCCCCGGCGAGGACGTCCTGCCCATACCGCAGGCAGCCATGCCCGATTTCTGATGCCTTCTATCGACGAACCAAATCGTCCGGGATTGAACCCCTGCCGGACGGCAGGTTTTGGTCAAGTCGGAATTGAGGAGCGACCGATGATATTGCCTGAGAGCATCCGGCGAACGTTTTGCACGATCATGGTGTGCATGATCCTCCCCTTGTTGCCGGCCGGCGCCTCCGCGCAGGTGTCAGGTGCGCCTCCCGCAGCTACTCCGGGGCTGCATCGTCTAACGTTGCAGCGCACGGATGGCCCCACGATCGGCTACGCGATCTCCGTTCCCGCCAACTATTCTCCTTCCAAACCTGTCCCGCTCATTCTTGCACTGCACTTCGGGGTCGGAGCTGGAGACGGGGCCGGCGCCGGCGGAGACATGGTGGAAATCCTCATCGGTCCGGCGCTCGCCCAGCTCGGAGCCATCATCGTCGCGCCGGATTCGCTGCGAGGCAATTGGAGCACCCCCGAAAACGAGAAGGCGGTGAATGCATTGCTCGACATGGTGATCGCCCGTTACGCCATCGACAAGAGGAAGGTCGCCGTCACCGGTTACAGTATGGGTGGTACGGGGTCCTGGCATTTTGCGGAGAAATTCCCGCAACGTTTCAGCGCGGCAATTCCCATCGCCGGTACGCCACCGGAATCGGCCGCCGGGTGGCGGCTTCCGGTTCTCGCAATTCATTCTCGCGACGATCAGGTCGCGCCCTTTGGCCCGACGGAAACGCGAATTTCGCAACTTAAGAAAGCCGGTGTGAACGCGAGACTGATCCTGCTCACCGGCATCACGCATTATGAAACGGACCGCTTTCAAGGTGCATTGCAGCAGGCGGTCCCATGGCTACAGGAAATTTGGAAGTAGGACCTTCGACAGGGATGATGGGCACGAGATGATCCGCCGTGCGGCCATTGCCCGGGCGCCAAAGCCGCTGCCGAAATGAAACGTCGGCTTTCATCTGAATTTCTCTAATTCAACTCGATCTTGGCTTCGAGCCCGGGCATCGAGCGGGTCTGTGGTATGGTCACGTACGGGGTACTGACGGAGGCGAGCATGAATACGCGGTGGCGGAATTTCACTTTGCTGGTGGCATTGGCAGCGGCAGCAGTCGCGCCTGGCTCGGGGCAGTCGGCGCCTGCGGTTACAGCGATCCCGGATTTTGGCGGCGTATGGGATCATCCCGGGCTCCCCGGTTTCGAGCCTTTGGCTTCGGGTCCGACGTCGCTCGTCAACCTGTCTCGGCGCGAAGGCGGTGTCAGCAATAACATGCAGCTGGTCGGCGATTACAAAAATCCGATTTTGAAACCGCAAACCGCGGAGACCGTGAAGAAATTCGGCGAAATGTCGCTGGCGCATATCGGCTATCCCACGCCGCGGAACCAGTGTTGGCCGGGGGGAGTGCCCTTCGAATTCACCAACAATGGATTGATGATGCTCCAGAAGTCCGACGAGATACTCGTCATTTATCGGGGCGGCCCGCAGGTCCGCCACATCCGCATGAACCAGTCTCATCCGGCAAAAGTGACGCCGTCCTGGTACGGTGATTCCGTCGGTCATTATGAGGGCGATACGCTGGTCGTGGATACCGTGGGCGTGAAGATCGGCCCCTTTGCCATGGTGGACTGGTACGGAACGCCGCATAGCCCGGCTCTGCACGTGATCGAACGCTACCGGCTGCTGGATTACGCCGCCTCAAAAGACGGGTTGGAGCGCAACAAAAAAGAGAATTTCATTGGCGACTTTCGCGTCAATCCGAACGATACGGGCAAGCACCTGCAGCTGTTTTTCACCGTGGACGATCCGGCCGTGTTCACCACGCCGTGGTCCGCGACCGTGACTTATGGGCGCGTGAATCCAGTGCGGGGTGTGAGCGAAGTGAGCGAATGGGAGGAAAATGTTTGCGCCGAAAATCCGCGCAAATACGGTACCGAAAGGGACGCTCAGGTCCCGACCGCGGACAAACCCGATTTCTGAAATCGGAATAACGATATTCCATTCATGCCTGCGGCGCAGCACGACCTGTACACCCACGGGCTGCCATCGAGACCGCACGAAAACGCATGCCGAGAATTTCTTTCATGGGCTAAGACCGTTGGACGCCCAGGAGCAATGGATAATGCCGTCGCTTGCATACGGCGAGTCTGCATCCTGCATCGTTCTTATGCGCAGATATGCGCTATTGTCGCGTGCTCAAGGCACGGAATGCATGTCGTCATCAGGTAAGAAAACTTATGCGTCTTGGGCTTTTGCCGGAGAGGACCGCACCGTGAAGGAAAATTCGGTGGATCGACGTTTCTTTCTTAGTATCACTGCGACCACGGCGATCGGGCTTACCCTGTCGCCCGCGCGCGTTTTCGCACAGGCGCCCGCCACCAGTCCCGAAATGAACGCGCTCAGCGCCTATATGAGCGCCGCCGGGGCGCGCGCACTCCCGGCAGAAGTCGCGGAGCACGCCAAGCACCATCTGCTCGACACGCTGGCATCGATGATCTCCGGATCAGAATTGGCGCCCGGTCAGGCGGCGCAACGCTACATCCGCAGCTACAGTGGGAGAGGAGCCTCGACGATCGCGGGAACGACGCTCACGGCTTCGCCGGTCGATGCCGCACTCGCCAATGGTCTCATGGCGCAGGCGGATGAGACGGACGATTCACACAACGCCTCCCGCTCGCATCCCGGCTGCGCGGTCGTGCCCGCGGCGCTCGCGGTCGGCGAGGAACTCGGCATCGATGGGGCGCGCTTTCTTCGTTCTGTGACGCTCGGTTACGACGTCGGGACGCGTGTGGTAATGGCCATGAACGGCGCAGCGTTCAGCTATGAGAGCAGCTTGGCCACCCACAGCATCGCCGGGACATTCGGTGCCTCGGCCGCGGCATCTTGCGTCGCTGGTCTCGATGCGCGTCAGATGCGGTGGGCACTCGACTACGCGTCTCAGCAATCGTCGGGCATCGTCGCCTGGCAGCGCGACACCGACCACATCGAGAAGTCGTTTGTCTTCGCCGGCATGCCGGCACGCAACGGCGTCACCTCGGCGCTCGTCGTCAAATCGGGCTGGAACGGTGTCGACGACGTCTTCTCGGGCGCCGACAACTTCTTTCTCGCATACGCGCCGAAGGCGCAGCGCGAGCGTCTCGTCGAGAAACTCGGTGAGCGCTATGAGATCGTGCAAACCGACATCAAGAAATGGACGGTCGGCTCGCCGATCCAGGGGCCCCTCGACGCGATCGAGGCCATTCGCGCCAAACGGCCCTTCGTGGCCGATTCTGTGCAGCGCGTGACCGTGCGCCTGGCTCCATCCATTGCTCAAGTCGTGGACAACCGCGACATCCCCGACATCTGCCTGCAGCACATGGTAGCTGTGATGCTGCTCGACAAAACCGTCTCGCTTCAAGCCGCGCACGACAAGCCGCGCATGCAGGACGCGAACGCGTTGCGGCAGCGCGCGAAAGTGACTCTCGTGCGCGACGAAGAACTTGCCAAGCTCTTGCCGGTGCGCGTCGCGATCG
>WNFL01283124.1_pt1 | contig 10988 bp, 12 predicted proteins | sample 5400361 | NCBI WGS metagenome assembly WNFL01 (sample SAMN13153351, study PRJNA577476) | soil metagenome | isolation source: 40 cm soil on Douglas fir-dominated hillslope | place: USA:California | collected 2013-09-17 | reverse complement strand
ACCCGTGTTAGCACGGCACGCGTCATCGCGAGCATTTCTCTCGTTTTTGCATCTTTTTTCGCTGCCCAGTGCTGGGCCGTGGACACCAAGGAAGGATACTTCACCACCAACGACGGCTACCGTCTGCACTACATCGAGGCCGGATCCGGCAAGCCGCTGGTCATGATTCCCGGCTGGTCGCAGACGGCTGCACAGTTCAAGTCCCAGATCGAGGGCTTGAGCGACCGTTATCGGGTGATCGCCCTGGATATGCGGGGGCACGGCGAATCCGAGAAACCGACTCACGGATATCGAATTCACCGCCTTTCAAAGGACGTAAACGAGTTCCTGGTTGCCAATAATCTGAGCAACGTGACGCTGGCCGGCCATTCGATGGGTTGCTCGGTGATCTGGGGCTATTGGGAGCTGTTCGGCAAGGAACGCATCTCGAAGATGATACTGATCGATCAAATGCCGATGATTTCGATCAACCCGATCTGGAGCGAACAGGAAAAAATCGACGCTGGTGGCATTCTCGACAAGAATGCTCTTTGGGACGTTACCAACGCACTTGCCGGTCCCGAAGGTGTAAAGACCACCGAGGGCTTTATCAGTGGCATGTTCACCAAGGCCTATCCGAAAGAAATGGTGGACTGGGTGATCAAGCAGAACCTCAAGCTCCCGCGGCCCTATGCGGCGCGATTGCTGTTCGACCATGCCACCAACGACTGGCGCGACATGCTGCCCAAGATTGACATTCCAGCGCTCATCGTCGGCGGCAAGACGAGCCTCGTCGGATGGCGCTCGCAAGAGTGGATAGGCACGCAGATTCCCAACTCGCGCGTGGAAATCTTCGAAGAAGCCGAAGGCGGCAATCACTTCATGTTCATGGAGAACCCGGAGAAATTTAATCGGCTGGTGAAGGAATTCATGGGGTGAGCAGAACGGCATTGATAGCCGGTGCAACCGGTGTGGTGGGACGATACTTGTTGAAGCATCTGGTTCAAACCGGCGGCTGGGACATCGTCGCCGTCTCGAGGCGCACGCCCGACGTTGAAGGAAAATATGAGCACCTCGCGGCGGACCTGGCGGATCCGAAGGCCTGCCAGCCGAAGCTGGCACGCCTGAAAGACGTAAGCCACGTGTTCTTTGCGGCCTATCTCGAAAAACCGACACCGCAGGAGGCAGTCGCGGCCAACCTCGGCATGCTCAGGAACCTGGTGGAGGCGATCGAACCGGTCGCCGCAAATCTGCAGCACATCAACCTGGTCGAGGGCAGCAAGTGGTACGGCAGCCACCTCGGCCCTTACAAAACGCCGGCGAAGGAGGGCGATCCGCGCGTTTCGCAGACAATGTTCTACTACGACCAGCAGGATTTTCTGGAGGAGCGCCAGCGGGGCAAGCGCTGGACCTGGTCGGCGATCAGGCCCCATACGATCTGCGGCTTCGCCGTTGGCAACCCGATGAATCTGACCATGGTGATCGCCGTGTACGCGGCGATATGCAAGGAACTCGGTCTGCCGCTGTCGCATCCCGGCAAACCCGGGAACTATCACACGCTGTACCAGGCAACGGATTCGGCGCTGCTGTCGCGGGCGATGGTGTGGATGGCGACCAGTCCACAATGCGCGAATCAGGCGGTCAACGTCACCAACGGCGACCTGTTTCGCTGGAGCAGCCTGTGGCCCAGGATCGCGCAGTTTTTCGGCATGGAAGTCGGGCCGCAGCGCCATATCAATCTGGAGCAGTTCATGGCGGACAAAGCCCCGGTCTGGGAACGCATAGTAAAGAAACACGGTCTCAAGCCGTATCGTTTCGAGGAAATCGCGGCGTGGAAATTCGGCGACTTCGTGTTCTCAGCGGAATGGGACGTCGTCTCCGACATGGTCAAGGCGCGTGGCGCCGGCTGGTGCGAAGCGCTGGACACCGAGGAAATGTTCCTGCGCTTGTTCGGCGAGTTTCGCCAAAACAAGATCATTCCGTGAACGAATACCCGAAGGTAGAGGGGAGTACACGCAATAATTTCAGCGCGAGCTCGCGCCCTTATTTCCATCGGCGCGCGCGCGGATGAGTAAACGCGGCCTCACTGCGAGTGGCGGCCCATTGAATTGTCCGTTGGGCATCGAGGGAGGGAACGTGAATAGTGTCGCTTCAATTCAGGAACTGCTCGATCCGCTGTTTCCGGGGCTCATGGGTGTGCAGCTAAGCGAAGTGACCGCGAACCGCGTAGTCGCCAAGCTGAAGGTCAGGCCCGATCTGTGCACAACAGGCGGGATCCTTCACGGCGGCGCAGCCATGGCTTTTGCGGACACCCTGGGGGCGGTGGGCACATTCGTAAACCTGCCAAAGGACAAACGCACGACAACGATAGAGTCAAGCACCAAGTTCATTGGCGCAGCTAAGACGGGCACAACGGTAACGGGCGAGTGCGAAGCTTTCCATCGCGGAAAGACCACGATGGTTTGGCAAACACACATCAAGTCGGAGGAAGGAAAGCTGTGTGCAATCGTGACCCAAACGCAGTTGGTTCTGGACGCACGGTAGTGGTGGCAGGCGATAGGCCACGCTCAACACGACATTGAGGACAGTCATGGCGACCCGTTACATCAATGACATTCCAGGCTATCCAGCCCCGCACTCGCCCTATTCGCACGCCGTCGTGGCCAATGGCTTCGTGTTCGTGTCGGGCCAGATCCCGGTACAAACAGGCGGCGGCCCGACCGAGATTGTGGGCACGACCATGCAGGAGCAAACCCGGCAATCGCTTAGGAACGTGAAGACGATCTTGGAGGCGGCCGGCAGTTCGCTCGATCGTGTCGTGAAGATTACGGTGCTGCTGGCGCGGACCGACCTCTACAAAGAGATGAACGAGGCGTACGCGGAGTTCTTTCCAGGGCCGAAGCCAGCTCGCGCGATGGCTCGCTTCGGCGCCGACATTCCGGGTGTGCTCGTCGCTATCGAGGCAATCGCCACTGTAGAGACCCCGAATCAATCAAGTTCTCGCTGATTTCGCTCATGCGACTGGCTAAGACGCTCCGGACCATTGCGGTGTACGAAGCGGTCAAGGGTGCGCTGGTCCTGCTGACGGGATTCGGCTTGTTGGCTTTTATCCATCGCGACTTCGAGCAATTCGCCGAGCAGGTGGTTGCGCATTTGCATCTCAATGCGGCGAGCCGATTTCCGCGCATTTTCCTGGACGTCTTTGCAAATCTTACGGATGCGCATTTATGGATGCTCGCCGCACTGGCGGCAGCGTACGCAATTGTGCGATTCGTAGAGGCCTACGGCTTGTGGCTGGGAAGGCGCTGGGCGGAATGGTTTGCCGCCCTGAGCGCGGGAATCTACCTGCCCTTCGAGGTCTATGAATTGTTCAAAGGCGTCACCTGGATCGCCGTCGGCGCGCTCGCGGCGAATATCCTCGTCATTGGCCTGATGGTCGTTGCCTTGCGCCGTTCGCGCCGTGCGGGGCAGGAAGATGCGACCTGACCACTGGCTCAGAGCAAGCCCAGCTTCTTCAGCATCGACACGCCGTCCCAGATCAGTTTCCAGCCGGTGGCGAACAGCAGGATATTGGCCCAGCGGTAAACCGTGGTGTCGGTGATGCGATGCTGCATCCACAGGCCGATGTACACGCCGACCGGCGCCAGCGGCAACAGCACCAGCGCCGTGAGCAGATTGACGGTGTGAAGCTGGCCGAGAAAATAGTACGGCACCAGTTTGACGTAGTTCACCACCAGGAAGAACATTACCGTAGTGCCGACGAAGAGTTTTCTCTCCAACCGCTGCGGCATCAGGTAGACCAGAAGCGGCGCGCCGCCGTTGTGGCAGATGAAGCTGGTGAATCCGGACATCGCCGACCAGAATCCACCTTTCACGGCGGACACTCCGGCCGGCTGTTGCCGGCGCGCGAGGCCGCTCCAGTTCAGCAGCGGAAATCCCACGCCTATCGCGCCGACCAGCAATAGCAACCAACCCTTGTTGAGCAGTCCGAAACAGAGCGTACCCAGCGCTATGCCCACCACGGCGCCTGGAAGGATGATGCGAAGATTGGGCCAGTCGAAGGATCCCGCGAACCGCCGCAGGCCGATGACATCCATCGTGCACAGGATCGGCAGCATTATGCCGACCGCATCCGCCGGCGGGATGACGAGCGACATGAGCGGTACGGCAAGTCCGCCCATCGCGCCACCGAACCCGGACTTGGAAATGCCGGTGATCAGGATCGCGGGTATCGCGAGTGCATAGAAGAGCGGATCGTTGATCATCCAGTGCAAGTCTCAATAAGCGCTCACCGCGGAGGACGCGGAGGAGCGTCCTCCGCGGTGAGCGTTTTGATTTGGTTACCTGTACGACGAGTCGGATGAACCGCAAACAAAAACCGGCGTCCCATCGGGACGCCGGTCATGATACGGACTCCTGAAGTGCAGCAGTCGGGACTTGATCTGATTATTTGTGGCCTTCGGTGGCGGTCGGAGCGGCGTCGTTCTTCTTCGCGATGCTGCCATCGCCGGGCTTGCCATCCTTCACGTCCTTCCTGATCTTCTTCTTATCGCTCTGGTAAGCCTTTTTGGTGCCGGTGGCAACCTGATGGCCCACATCCACGGCTGCATCCTTTACGCCTGTGCCCGCTGACTTGACGTCGCTCTTGAACTCTTCCTTGGTGTATTTCTTGTCTGCCTCGGCCGCGTTCACCGCGGATGTTGCGAACGCAGCCAGGACTGAAATGGTGCCGGCTGCGATAGTACTCATCAAAACGATTCTGGATTTCATGAAGTTCTCCTTGCATGCCATGCATGCCATGTTCATTCGATGCTTTCCCGCACCCTGCGTTTTCGACCGGCATTTTTCAATGGAGTTCCCGCGTCACGTTCCACCAGATGGCGGGTCCAATGTATCCAGCTCCACAGGGCGAGCAGCGTCAGCAACACGGCGAACAGAACCACGACGTTATGCACGGCATTTGCGCGCAATGCCAGCGAATTCATGAGGGATTCGAGCATGAGACGCCAGCCGCCCTGCACATGACCGAAAGCGATCCAGTTGAAGAGGGTCGCCAGCGCGGTGATCGACAACGCCGCAAGCAGGCCGCGAGGCCTGGAAAGCGATTCCGGGATCAGCAGCGCAAGGCCGGCCAAGTCAAGAGCAGCGCCGCCGCATCCCATCGTCCACAGCGGAACGGGAAGATCCTCCGAAGGCACTATCAACCAGCCGAGTGCGATAGCCATTGGCGGCAGTCCCGCGACAACGAAAGCGAAGCCGATCGTATTGATGATGCTCTTGGAGGTCGTCATACGAGGATCTCAGGCGAGCGTGACGCTCGCGGTTGCGGTGCCGGCGCGCTCGTGGCGGGCGATGAACTTTATCACCGCACCTTTCGGCGCACGCACTACCCATTCGACCTTGAGGCGTTCGTCAGTCTCATCCGCACTCGATCCGGCCCACGTGTTTGCCGCGGCCGGCTTGTACGCGCGGCCTTCGAGCTGGCCGAGTTCTTCGCGCAGCTTGCCGGTTTCAAGCGCCGCCATTTCCGGCAGTTCGATTTCGCAGACCACGCCGCGTGCGAGTTTCTTGTTCTTCGCCATCTTCGTCACGTAGCTGGGCAGCCACCCGGTGTTCTGCAGCGCGAGTCGCACACGCCAGGTGTCCTTGCCGAGCGGCGTCGCCGTTGCTTCGAGGATTTCCAGTTTTGGCGAGATCAGCGCATGCCAGGTGAGCCAGCGCGAGAACGGCGCGATTTCCTTTTCCAGCAGATGCGGCGGCGGATTGCTCCAGGTGTAGAGACTCTGCCAGCCGCCGAGTTCCACGCGCCCGAGTTGCGGATGTTCGAACTCGTACCAGTCGACAAAGCCCTTGCCCTTGAGCACCGTGTCGTTCCACTTCATCAGCTTGAGATCGTCCTCGACAGGGTGCTCGCGATACCAGTCGATGTACTTGTAATCGGTGATGCCGGCCTGCCGTTGCGGGCTCCATATTTCCACGGTCCACGCGAATACGCCGCGATGGTCGTACATCCAGGAATCGAAATCCCCGGTGATGACTTCCTTGGGGTGATAGCGGAACTCGTGATACGCGGACGCCACCGGATAGCCGGTGATCGCCGTGCCTTTCTCGCCGATCTTCTGGTAGGTCCATAAATCTTCCGGCGGCATCTGCTCGTCGGCGAGGTGCGAGTAGGGGCGCAGCAGCACGCCGCTATAAGTATGAAAGGCGATCGCGCCGGTGATGTTCGGATGCCGCGCGATGAAGCCGGTGACCGCGGCGATCTCCGGTTCGGAAGTCGGAAACGGACCGGCGCCCGTCTGCTCGTGCTCGGTGCGCCAGAACGCGGGAAAGTTGCGATTGAGGTCGAGTCGTTCCTTGCGCGTCTGCAACCTCAGATTGACGCCGTCGAAATCCTCGACGCGGCCCTCGGGCAGCAGCCGGTAGTAGCGGCCGCCGCTCACGACCGGGTCGCGGCGCACGAGGATGCGCGAGTCCTGCTCGCATAGTTTCCACGGCCCGTTCGCATCGGGCACGCGCATCGACAGGATCCTGCCGTCGCCATCGACATCCTCGCGCTTCAGGCCGCCGACCGGCTCCTCGTCGTAAGGGTACGGGCGCGTGCTGGAGCGGATCAGCTTCGGCACGTCGGCCAGCGCCCATTCGGCACCGTCGGGATTCACGCGCGGGCATACGTAGAACGCACGAGTATCCAGGCAACGCGTGATGTCCGCATCCTTGCCGTAGCCGGTGATCAGGCGATGCAACAGGTGCAGGCAGGCCATGGAACCGGCGAGTTCGGTGGCGTGGATGTTGCCGTCGACCCACAGCGCCGGCTTGTCGGTGTCGAGCCCGGTCTTGTAATTGGTCACGCGCACGACATAGATCTCGCGGCCTTCGTGGCTTTTCCCCACCGGCTCGAGCCGCACGAGCCCCGGATGCGTCCCAGCCCAATCGGTCAGGAAGCGCACCAGATCGTCGTAACGGTAATACGTGTCGAAGCGGATCGCGGTCATGCACGCAGCGTGGTTCCGGGGCCGGTCATTGTCTTGCCGCCGCAGAGCAGGCCATCCGCGGCAGCAGGTTTGTGCAAGGGATCAGTGTGGGGCATTCTTGGATTCCGGCAAGGACGGTCCTGGATCGACGACCCTCACGTGCTACGATAACAGAAGAGGGCAGATGAATAACGGCCGCCGGTGCCATCGTGAGGACGCCGGGTCCATAGAGGACGAGACCGCTGTAAGAATAAATTAGAACGAAAAAACCAGGCAGCCACAGAAGGTCCTTTTCAGCAGTTCCCCTTCAATACCCGCTCTATGGGTGGCCTTGGGTGGCGCAATAGAACACAGAGGAGTGACAATGGTTGGATTGCGATGCTCCCACTGGTCCAATTGAATTTCCTATCCTTTAATAAATGAGGGCAACATGAGACAAAAAGCGATGAATGCATTAGCAGTATCTGCGATGGTGATCCTCGGTCTGGGGCTACCCTCGTGCTCCACGGTGCCCGAGTCACAAGCGACGAAGGACGAAAAGCGCACCGATATGCGCAACATGGCAAACGACACGCTTCAGCAGTTGTACGCCCAGAATCCCGACACTCAAAGGGCCGTTAAGGAGTCCGCCGGGTACGCCGTGTTCAGCGACGTTGGTTTCAAGCTGTTGTTCATGGGCGGAGCGAACGGAGCGGGGGTCGCGATAAACAACGCCGACAAGATGACGTATTACATGAAGATGGTGGAACTGCAGCCTGGGCTTGGTTTGGGGGCCGCCAAGTTTCGCGTGATCTTCTTGTTCGATACGAATGCGGCATTCAACGACTTCGTCACCAAGGGCTGGGAGGCAGGTGCAAACCAGATTGCGGCTGCGAAGACGAGCACGATGAATAAGGGCGGCGGACAAGCCATCTCCGTCTCGCAAGGCGTGACGATGTACCAGATCACCGAGAAAGGGTTGATCGTTGGCGTGAGCATCACGGGCGCCAAGTTCTACAAGGATAGCGAGCTTAACTGAATAGGCGCCGGTGACATGACCAATACCGGCACTCTCGGGAGGGCCGGAACGCATATTGAGCGAACAGCCGGTCAGCTCAATTACACGGCTCGATCGTGATGCCCTCGATCAGTTGCGATTTCCGTTCTGTGGGAATTACCAGACTTTGGCTAAGCGACTGCGGCAAGCATCCGCGCTCCGTTCTCGGTTGCCTCCATGGCATCGAGCAGAAGGCCGGGACGATTGGCGGCAAGCAAACCCGCATCCGACAGCATGCGCCGCCAGATTCTTGCATTGGGCTGGCCGTGGTAGAGCCCGAGCATGTGCCGGACGATTGCACGCAGCGGAGTGCCGCTTGCCACCTCATCGGTCGCATAGGCGAACATTGCGTCGACAATGGCCGAACGCGGGCGCGGCGGTTCGCCGAACAGCCGTAGCGCCGCTTGCGCGAGTATGCAAGGATCGTGATAGGCCACGCGTCCGAGCATGACGCCATCGACCCGGGACAAATGCGGCCCGATCGCATCCAGGGTGTTTACGCCGCCATTGACGACGATGTGCAATCCGGGGAAGTCGCGCTTCAGGCGATAGAGGTAGTCGTATTTCAGCGGCGGCACCTCGCGGTTGTCTTTCGGCGAGAGGCCTTTGAGCACCGCATTACGCGCATGGACAAGAAAGGTTTCGCAGCCGGCACGGGCAACGGTGCCGACGAACTGCTGTACGAATTCATAAGCGTCGATCGAGTCGATGCCAAGGCGATGTTTTACCGTCACTGGTATCGACACCGCGTCCCGCATCGCTTTCACGCAATCGGCAACCAATTCCGGCTCGGCCATCAGGCAGGCGCCGAACGCGCCGTGCTGCACGCGTTCGGACGGGCAGCCGCAGTTCAAGTTGATTTCGTCGTAGCCGTATAGTTCCCCGAGGCGGGCGCATTGCGTGAGTTCGACGGGATCGGAACCACCCAGTTGCAACGCAACCGGATGTTCGGCGACATCGAAGCGCAGATGCCGTTCGACGTCGCCATGGGTCAGAGCGCTGGTCGTGACCATCTCGGTGTAAACCACCGCGTGGCTGGAAAGCTGACGGAAGAAATAGCGGCAATGCCGGTCCGACCAATCCATCATCGGCGCCGTGCACAGGCGGTGGTCGAGCGTCGTCATGCGGATATATCAGCGGACCGGATGGTAGGGCGGCACTTCAGCGCAGAAGGTATTCGAGCCTGATGCCGTAGACGGCCATGGTGGCGGCCGGCTGTACCAGTGTTGTCGGTCCCAGCCCCATGGCGACTTCGTTGGCCTGCACAGCCTTCGACTTGCCGAAGCGGAAGCCATCGTAGTAGCCCACGACCTGCAGCTTCGGCGCGAAACGATAACCCAGGCTGCCGAATGGCGAGATCTCCCTGCCGGGATGCAGGATCGGGTTCGAATCGAATCCGATATCGTCGAAATGCGCGTTCTCGTAAATCCATACCGGATACTTGAAACCCAGGGACACCGACCACTTGCTCCAATCATCCGTGCCGGACTCCAAGCCCAGGCGCAGGTAGCCGATCGCGTAGTCTTCCTTTTGCACCGACGAAAGAGTCCTGCGCCAGACATCGAGGCCGGCGCCCAGTACGCCGTCGAGAGAGCCGCCGGGCTCGCCGGGCCTGCGCCAGCGCACCTGCAGTTCGTTGCTGGCTCCGGTGTAGTTCGTGGTGCTCTGGACCGGCGTGCCGCCGAAAAGCGTGGCGCCATCGTAATTTACTGCGCCTCCCCACAGCTTGCCCCGATAGCCGAACAGCGCACCGGCATCGCGGTCCTGCGTGTACGCGATCCCCAGCGCATACAGCGGACCGGTTTCTTTGACTTGCGGAACGGAGGATTCAGTCCAGCGCAGGTATTCGACGCCTGCGCTCAGTGTGAGCTCCGCGCAGGCGACGCAAGGCGAGAGTGCCGCGCACAGCACAACGGCGCCCCAACTCTTCCAGCCGATACCGGCCTTCTGACTTCTCATGGGCGGCCTATCCTCTTCTGCTGGTCGTCATTTGCATGAACCGCTGCAGCGGATAACGCGTTCGGCGCAAGTGATCTTCGCGATCTGCGCGCCAATGTCAGGCGCGCCGCCGCCGCCATCATGTTCCATACGCGCGCCGTTGCACTGGAATTGCGACGTGACGTAATCCGGATCGGAAATCCACTCGACGTTCAGGCAGCCCGGTGCACCGATGCCGAAACGCACCCCCATCCGGTAAGTGGCGCACAGCAGGCCGCGATGCGGCACCCAGCCCCGCAGGTGGAAGTCGCCGTCGGCGTTCAGCCAGGCAGTCGATTCGCCGGCCCGAAAATCGAAATCGAGCCGGTTGATGCGGGGTTTGGCGTCCAGCGAGTAAGTCGGGCGCGCCGGTGCCGATAGGCCCGACTCGTCGGAATCGAGCTGCTGCTGCGCAGCCCACGCTTTACCGGCAATCAACGTAATCAATAGCGCGACTGCGGCGAGGCGGATCACGGTGGTTCTCCGACCCCGCCGGCATCCATCTTGTCAGCGTGGCGCGTATTGCGATGACCACGAGGAGCGACATCAGGCTGCCGAACAACACATCGGCCGGGAAATGCATGCCGAGGTAGGGCCGCGACAGACAGACTCCGGCGACAAAGAGCGCCAACGCGATGCGTGTGGCCAGGTTCTTCGCCTCCGGCCAGAGCACAGCGGCGACCAGCATGGCGAACGAGGCATGACCACTGGGGAAGCTGTGGCGCAATTCCGGCGGACCGATGATGACCAGGCTGTCTGCTGGCAGGACGGCCGGCGGGCGCGGAAAGTCGAAGGCGGATTTCAGGCCGATCACCAGCATGCCGTCGAGCAGATAGCCGATCGAGAACGTCGCGAGGGCCAACATCCACGCACGGGCACTCGGGCTCTCGGGGTCGCGCGAGAACCGCCACCAGGTTACCAATGCCAGGACGGCGAGGTAGAGCGGAAAGCGATTGTGGTCTCCGGCCCAGGTCAGCGCCAGCATCAGCCGGTCGAGCCATGCCGCATGTTTCGCATTGATC
>WNFL01376864.1_pt1 | contig 10989 bp, 8 predicted proteins | sample 5400361 | NCBI WGS metagenome assembly WNFL01 (sample SAMN13153351, study PRJNA577476) | soil metagenome | isolation source: 40 cm soil on Douglas fir-dominated hillslope | place: USA:California | collected 2013-09-17 | reverse complement strand
GTCCCAACGCCGCCAATCCCAACTGCGACTGGCTGCGGCAGTCGTTCCACGTGCTGTGAGCGACAATAATGTGGCTAACAGCGCAATTATTAAAATTCGGTAGCGAGTTTTCATTAAGAAGCCCTCTATGGTCCGCTCATTGATACTACAAGATAACCATAATTGTATTCAGTTTAATCAAATGCGTAGGGGACTTCATCACAAAGGCTGTCGTCTATAGAGGGTTTCGGCATAAGGGGCGCAATGGTCATAAACCATAAGACCACGGGCAAAAAATGCCGTGGTCTTTGTGATTATGCTGATGGTTTTGAGCAGATGCACCATGCAAGACCCAATAAAACGCTTGCTAGCCCTGCGGTACCAGGCGCAGCGTGACAATTTGATAGGGTACGATATCCAACTGAACCTGGTTATCCTCAGCCTGAAGTTCTTGTTCATTCTCTTCAAGCAGATTGCAGTGATACACCTGTCCGAGCGCAAAACCCGTCGTTAACTTGAATGCGCCCCGGTTGCGCTGATCCTCATACAGGCGAACGATGATGCCGTTACCGTCCTCCGCTCTCTTAATCGTTTCAATGACTACATTCGGTAAGGACACAGAAACCAGCGAACACAGCGCCGGATCACTGGATGCCGTTCCTTTAATACGCCTCAAAATGATCGGATCGTTGAGGTCGTAGGCAGCAGGAATAACCTCGTCACGCCAATCGCCAACATGCGGCAACAAACTATAGACCATACTATGCTCGCCCTGATCGGCAGAGGGATCAGGATCGGTTGCACTTGTAAGCAGCGTGAGCCGCATCACATTATCGAGAATGTCGTAACCATATTTGCAGTCGTTGAGCAAGGCTACGCCGTAGTTACCCTCACTTAGATCCGCCCACTTTTGTGCGCAGGTCTCGAAGCGTGCCCAGTCCCACGACGTGTTGCGATGCGTCGGACGCTGAACGTTGCCCCATTGGACATCATAGGTCGCCACAGGACTCATCACATTGACCGGGAATGCAACCTTTAACAGCGTGTGGTGTTCGTGCCAGTCGATCCAGGTGTCGAAGTCGATGCGTTTGCTATTGGCGTAAAGGTAGATTTTTTGATGAATCTTGCTGCTGCGATAGTTGCGTTTTATCTCCAGCGCGACACGCAATGCCCCTTGTTCTGTGATGGTGATGCTTTCCACGCCGCCAACCTTTTCGGTCCGGTCTTCATAAAATATATCGATATCCCATGCGTCGAAGTTCAGCGGGCGATCTTCAAACACGAGGAGGTTATTGGCCTGCGCATTTTCAGACAGCACTTCGCGCCCCGCCTGTTTGTCATAAATGCGTGTGATATCGCCATCGGCGTTGATTTCAACCCGAAGCAGGCTGTTTTCGAGTATCGTCACGCCGCCCTGCTGGCTGGCAGAGAGTGATGCTTGAGCGGCAGGCGACGCACCACTTGCTTCAGAAAGTACGACGATGGCGTAGGGTGCAATTTCGGGAAGTTCGACGAGTGTACCGTCGTCAACTGCCTGTGTCGTCAATGGGTTGCGTCCAGATTGCCGTCGAGCAGCCCAATGCGCCGCCCTCCGAACGAGGTTGGATTCACGACCAGGACAGCGGTGTTCGCCGGAAACTGGCTCGCCAGCGCGTTAATCGCCTCTTCGCGAATCTTTTCGCCTATGCCGAGAATCACGGCGAAATCTCTGGCGTTATCTTCATAGACTGCGCCAATGGAAGACCCGGGCAATATATCGTGGAACTGGTTGAGACAAATAAGCTCCCAGGCTTTATACACATCGGCAGTAGGATACTTGTAGCTGGTCAACATCGCCGCCCAGGACGCGAGAAACTCTGCGTCGTGCAGCAGGAATTCGCTCTTGCGATTGCGACGTTTGGTTCGGGCCTGACCCGTGAATGTGCCGCGATGATACTCCAGATAGAATTCGCCGTTCCAAACTGGAAGATGATCGGCAATCTCTGTTTCCACCCGTTCCATGAACTCGCGGACGGTCCCGGGACGAACGCGCGGCGCTCCGGGATGGTGGGCCAGATGCTCGATGTTTTCCAGCATCTCATGTGTCGGGCGGCCGCCACCGTCTCCGTAGCCGTAGGCCGTGATCAGCTCGTTATAGGTTTCTTTCTGGCGGAAATTGTCCCACGTTCCAAAGATCTGCCGCGCCGATAGATCCCCATTATACGTCGTGGCAAGTGGCAACCCGGTCATTTTTTCCGGCGTAGTCAGGAAGTGGGTCAATATTCGCGTGCCATCCAGACCCTGCCACCATAAAAACTGATAGGGCATCTGGTTGTATTGATTCCAACTCATCTTGTGGGTAATGAAATACTTCATGCCCGCCTGTTTAATCAATTGTGGCAGCGCCCAACTGTAGCCAAATGTGTCAGGCAACCACAGTACAGGTGTATCCACCTCGCCAAAGTGCTGGCGGAAGTAAGTGCGCCCCAGAAGAAATTGCCGTGCAAGAGACTCCGCGCCAATCGCGTTACAGTCTGGTTCAACCCATGTGCCGCCCATTGGTTCCCAACGACCTTCGCGAACCCGATCCGTAATCTGTTTGAAGATGTCGGGATAGTATTCTTCGGTGTATTTGTAGAGTTGGGCCTGACTCTGGGAAAATTTGTATTCCGGGAACTGCTCCATCAGACGCAGCACATTGCTGAAGGTGCGGCCCGATTTACGGACAGTTTGACCAAGTGTATGTCAACCTCCATGGGTGCGCCTGCGGCGGCTATGCCCTCTTTTAAGCATGTCAGCGCTGCTGGAACACTGTCGTAAAAGGTGGCTGTGCCAAGCGGATCGCGTGTATCCAGCACCTTAAATGCCTCGTCAAGCGCATTGTATAAGTGGTCCTTAACCGGGTCCCGATCACTAAGCTGCCCGGTAACATCGAGGGCCATCCTGGCGATGCTGAAAAATTCGCGTGTTAGCAAGTCGATTTGCACGACGGCACATTCATGCATAAAGAGCTTGATATTGGGGTTATTCTCGGCGGCGTCACCGCTGCCCGTCCAACCGTGCAGCGCGAGGTGGTGAACTTGACCGTCCCGGTAGCGGTCTTGAAGCCGAATCTCCTGATGGTGCCTGTCAGCGGAGGCATAGGGTTGTCCATCAATGTAGGTCAGCGCTTCCGGGTGGCTGAAATCCCCGGCATCACCTAGCGGCAAATAAAGCGCGACTGGCGCATCGGATTGCCAGTCGGCAGGGATCGAAAACTGCGAGCGTAGGATGAAGTTGGTGAGCCACGATCCCCAATTACTATTCGGTTGAATAAGCTCCCAGTTACGATCATCAACCTCCGCCTCTACAGGCGGAGTGTCGAGCGGACCGGGCAGCGTTTTGTAGCGAAATGCTGGCAGTGGTTGTCGCCGTCTGTAAATATAGGGTTGAATCAACTGGAGGCGCTGCGCTATTTTCTGTGGTGTCCATCGAATCTTGTGAAGCAAGAGTGATACTCCTTGACCTAAGGGTGAAATCAGTCAATGTGCAATTGTTGAAACAAGGCATTTAGCCCACAATTTCTTCGTGTTGCTCTGCCGCTACGGTCTCGTCGGCATACAGATAGCAGGATGCTTCGTGATCAGCGCCGTCCACCTTATATAGCGGCGGCTGTGCTATCAAACATCGCTCCATGCGTTTCGGGCAGCGTGGATAGAAGCGGCAGCCAGTATGAACTGAACTGCGCATTTCTTCTTCCGGCGGCAGGTTGATTTCCCCTTTCCACTTCACTGCGGGATCGGGGACTGGAACCGAGTCAACGAGAAGTTGTACGTATGGATGGTGCGGGTGGTCGATGACGTTGACTGTATTTCCCTTTTCCGCAACGGTTCCCTGGTAAAGAATAAATATTCGATCTCCGATCTGATATGCCGTGCTCAGATCGTGCGTGATATATAGAAAGGAGATCCCGACTTTTTCTTTAAGTCGGATCATCACGTCCAAGATAGACGCTCGCAGCGACGCATCAACCATCGACACCGGTTCGTCGGCGACAATAAGTTTTGGTTTGATCATGTAGGCACGCGCCATCATGATCCTTTGCCGCTGACCGCCGCTTAGCTGGTGTGGATATTTGCGTAGAACATCGTCTCCGTGCAGGCCAACGATGTTCAGTGCCTCTTCAATCAAGGCGCGGCTTTCGGTTTTGTTCCTGCTCAAATGGAAGTTCTCAATCACCGTATTGAAAACGTGTTTGACGCGATAGAACGGGTTATACACCCCAAACGGGTCCTGAAACACTGCCTGGACCTGGCGGCGGTAGCCTTTCATCTGTTCGGGGTTGGCAGTAGACACGTCTTGCCCATCATAGATGATCTGACCGGAAGTCAATCGGGTGAATCCCAAAACAACCTGGGCAAGCGTGGTTTTGCCGCTGCCACTCTCACCAGCAATCGTAACGATTGAGGCCGGGTGCTTGGGGATGCTGAGATTGAAATCCTGTAACGCGACTAGTTCTCTCTTCATCCCGCCGACGCTTCGCTGTGCATAAATTTTGCTCGCGTTACGAATTTCCAACAGCATTTCGGACATTGACCAGGCTCCCATCTTCTTCGTAGAGGTGGCAGGCAACTAGCTGCCCCGGCTTGACTTCGCGCATGGGTGGAGCGTACACACGGCATTCGTCCATGACGAATGGGCAACGCAACTGAAAGATACAACCAGGCGGTGGATTGCGCGGATCGTGCGTGATGCCCTCAGTAATTTTTAATGCTTTGCGTTCCTTCAGGGTGGGCACCGACTCGATCAAAAGCTGCGAATACGGGTGCTTGGGATCGGCGAACATATCCTTTACCGAGGCAATTTCGACGATTTTGCCAGCATACATCACGGCAATTCGATCAACCATTTGCGCCATTAATGCCATGTCGTGACCGATCATCACCATCGAAACACCCAGTGCCTGCTTGACCTTAAGCATTGTCTGGGCGACAACGCGCTGCACAACAACATCCAACGCACTGGTCGATTCATCGGCAATGATGACCCTGGGACTCAAGGCAATTGCCATCGCGATACACACTCGCTGTTTCATGCCCCCGCTCAGTTCGTGCGGATACATGTCATAGACACGCCCCGGCAGTCCAACCATGGATAGTAGTTCCAGAATGCGAGACTTGATTTTCTGCTTGGCGGAATTGCCTTCGTGGGCGAGAATCGCGTCTTTAATTTGAGCGCTGACCGTCATCGTGGGGTTAAGCGAATTCATAGCGCCCTGAGGGATCAAGGCAAGTTTCACCCAGCGAACCTTATTTAGCTCTTCTTCGGACAGCCCTAAGAGTTCTTTACCTTCCAGCATAACTTCGCCGTCTACGATACGTCCCGGCGGGACGACCAGTTGCAGGACGCCCATTGCAGCCGTCGATTTGCCGGAACCCGATTCACCTACCAGGCCCAGAGTTTCGCCTTCATAGAGATCGAAGTCAATGCCGTCAACCGCGAGGACATCTCCCTTCGGCGTTTCGTAATAGACGCGCAGATGTCGTACTTTTAAGACAGGAGTGCGCTGTTGTTCAGTCATTTCATCCCCTTCTTATCGCGATGCCTGACGGAGACGCGGGTTTGCGATTTCGTCAAAGCCCAAATTGATCAGCAGCAGACCAATAAACATGATTGCAAGCATCAGCGTCGGAAAACCCCACCACCACCACATATTCGCCAGCACCGCTGACCCTTGTATCGCAAAGGAGATAACGCCGCCAAGCGTGGGGATACGCTGGGGACCGAGGCCAAGTATTTCCAGACCGACCGCTGTCAGGATAGCGCTGGCCGCATTGCCGATAAAGCTGGCGAACAGATACGGGATCAGGTTTGGCATAATCTCCCGGAACATGATGGAGAAGGTAGACGTCCCCGATAGCCTTGCCATCTGGATGTAGCCACTTTCCCTCATGCTCAAGACCTGGGCGCGGATCAGCCGGGTCGGCTGCGGCCAGGCAAACACTGAGATCATTAGCGCAATCGTCGTCAGTTCAACCTGCCTGAATATCGACTGAATGACAATCAGCACCAGTAGGTTCGGAATGGTGATACCGACATCGGTCAGCACGCGGATCACATCATCCACGTGCCCACCCAGGTATCCCGCAGTGAAGCCCAGAATAATTCCCACACCTTCGCCGACGACGCCAGCGATGACGCCGACCAGAAACGAATTCGGTGCGCCGAGGATGATCAAGGCCAGCATGTCTCGCCCGCTGCCCTCCGTTCCGAGCGGATGCTCCCAGGTGCCGACATCACCGGTTAAGGTGTTGGTAAAACCAATCGGTGGAAGATTTTGCGGCGAATAACCCGTTAGGGCAAGTTTCGTGTTCCAAAACAAGCGTCCTACCAGTCCCAGGAGGAGGATTAGTGCGATAATGGTCAAACCGGCAATCAGCTTACTATTGAACCACGGCGTATCCCAGCGGTTGAAGCGGCCCATCACTTTGGGCGTGTGCCTGAATGGCACGGGCGATACGACGGCGTTCTCTTTTGGGGTATCTATCGTCGCCATAACTACTTCCTCGCGTAGGTAATACGCGGATCGATCAACGGGTAAGTCAAGTCAATAATCAACACGGCCAGCGCGGTCGTAAATATTAAGATAAACGAGGTGCCCTGAATGACAGTGAAATCCTGGTTGTTAATCGCATTGAAGGTCACAAATCCCATGCCTTGATAGGTGAAGGCATATTCAACCAGCAGCGCACCACTCACCAACGTTCCAATGTTGATGGCGAAGGACGTGATCTGCGGCAAAATCGCGTTGCGTATGCTATAACGATAAAGTAGGTAGAACGGCTTCAATCCTTTGGCGCGCGCCAAACTCATGTAGTCTTCACCTTCAACTGTAATCATCATCCCACGCATTCCCAATGTCTGTAGGCCGAAGCTCGTAAGCACAATCGCGAGCGCGGGGAGTGTTCCATGCTGGATCACACTACCGATGAAATCTAGCGAGAGACCTGGCTGAATGCCAGCGTCATAAGCGAATGATACTGGGAACCAGTTCAAGAGGACGGCAAACACATACTGTACAAAGAGAGCGGCGAGGATGGGCGGCAACGACGTAAATATCATCCCGATCGGGATGATTGCTTTTATCAGGCCCGGCGTCCTGGTCCAGACCATGATCGCCCCCAGGAAGTTTCCTAACAAAAAACTGATTATTGCAGCAAGGAGGAGTAATCCTATCGTCCAGGGAAGCGCCAGGCCGATTATTTCACCGACGGTGGACGGGAAGTTCGCCATCGAATAGCCGAAATCCATATGGGCAATATTGCCCAAATAGCGAATATACTGCACCGGCAGTGAGTCATTCAGCCCGAAGCGTTCCTTGAACCCGGCAATAATCTTATCGGCATTCTCCACCGAACCACTCTGACTGGACATGCGGGCGACAATAGCCTCAGCCGGGTCGCCGGGTGCAAGGTGGGGAATCAACCAGATGATTGTGGCGGCAAGCCAGATTGTCAAAAAAAAGATGCCTAATCGTTGAATAAAATAACTGAATGTAATGCCACGCATTTATTATCGCATATCTTCGTTTGCGCTATCCCGTATTGAAGTGGGGTGGGAAGAAGTCTTCCCACCCCAAGTGTACCTTAAACGAACCGTTACTTGGTAGCTTTGTGGAGATTGAGGATGATGTCGTATGTGCTGTTCCACCACGTTGCTGGATGGTTGTAGTTGTTCTTGGCAGTCGGCCAGTTGGTCCAGTAGGTCGTGTCAAATGGAACTAGCTTCTCGGCCTGTACCAGTGGGATCACTGGGGTTTCGTCGTAGATGTACTTGTACGCCTGCGCGACCAGGCCCGGAATTGAGGGGTCGCCCAGTGGGAGTGAACCGAGTTGATCGACGATCTTGCTGTACGCCTTAGCCCCATCGGTGTTCCAGCGCTCGCTGTCCAGGCCCACTGCGCCGAGCGTGCCGGTAGGCTTGTAGTATTTGACGTTCAGCTGATTCAACGAGACCCACGGCTCGCTAACGGACCCACAGGTATGCCACTGCCACTCGGCCTGGAACTTGCCAGTCGCGTTGTCGTTCGTCTCGGTTGCGCCATTGACTGGCTGGCTGCTCGCATTGATGCCAGCTTTCTGGAGCTGCTCGACGAGTTCGTTATTGCTCAGGGTGTATTCCTGGGTGTCGTTCGGCACGATGATGTTCAGGTCGAGTGTCTTACCATCTTTTTCGTAGATGTTGCTACCGTTCAGCTTGTAGCCGGCCGCCTCAATTAGTTTTTGACCAGCGGCGGCGTCTCCCGTTTCGGGAGCGCCATAACCCGCTTTGGTGACTGCATCGATGAAGGGCTGCATACCGCCGTAGGACACGAATATCGTCGATGACGCCGTGGTCGTACCCTGGTAGGCGATCTTGATGTTTGAACTCCGGTCAACGATCAGGCTGACCGCTTTGCGCAGATTCGGGTCGCTCCATGGTGCCTGCTCGGTGTTGAATTCGAGTTCGCGCGGGCAGGGGTCGGCCCAGGCATATGGCAAGGCGTCTTTCCAGGCGATGATCTTCGGGTTTTTCGCCTGGATGGCCTGGAATGCAGTTAGCGGGAGGTTCATCGCGCTGTCAAGCTGGTGGTTGGACATCAGCAGAGCTTTGTTTTGTGGGGAGCCGGCGAGCACCCAGATCAGGCGCTTCGGTTCGGGCAGGGCATGGAAGCCGGTTTTGGCACCCCACCAATTCGGATCAAGGTCATACACGAATTGAGTGGGACTTGCGCTGGTCAGTTTATACGGACCGGTGCCGACTGGCCACCCCTTCGCTGGATCGTAGAACTTGAAGGTCGCCGGGTCTTGCCCCTTATAGATATGCTCCGGCACAATGTTGAAGTTGCCCCAAATGCGGACTGAGAAGTAATCGAGTTGGAAGCGCGGATCTGGAGCCTTGAGGTCAAACTCAACCGTCTTGGCATCAACCTTCTTGACGGTCTTGACCCAGGTCTGCATATCGGCTGCATTACGCAGCGTGGCTGTCTTGTCGTCCAACAGCGTCTGCACGGTGAATACTACGTCGTCGGCGGTAAATGCCACACCGTCCGACCAGGTAACGCCGTCGCGCAAGGTCAGTGTCCATACATCCAGTGTGGAGTTGGAGGTGAACGCCGTACCCAGGTACGGCTCAATCTTGCCAGTCTCATAGTTCAAGATGAACAGTGGTTCCAACACCGCCTGGTGCAAGCCATTTTGTGGGAGCTGGGATCCGGAGTTATCGAGAATGTTGAAGTTATTGGGACTCGCGATGGAGGTTGCATCAATATCAAATATAACGGTGTCTTCACGAGCGACTTGTGTGCCTTGTGCAGACAACTTATTCCATGATGGGGCTAGAACGAGTGTCATTAAGACAACTAAGGTAAGGCAAAAACGTTTGAACTGGGGTGTCATTTCTTTTTCTCCTAAATACTAATAAAAAGTGAGGCTACGGTCTCTTTACGCTTCGATACTATCACCCCCTTAAGAGATTCAGGCTCGTACAGGAACAGATGTTGAACTCCTTATATGAAGCTGCGTTGGGATGACTTCGTGGTTGGAGGGGCCTAGATAACCTTCGATGCGATCTATCAGGATTTGCGCGCCCCGTTTACCAATCGCAAAGGGATCCTGAGCAACTGTCGTTAAAGGCACTTCGAGCTGGGCCGCTAAATCGGTGCCGTCGAACCCGGCGATGGATACGTCATTCGGTATGTGCAGACCTAACGCCTTTATCGCTCGTAAGCCGAGAACGGCGACATAATCGTTCACAGCGAAAATCGCTGTGGGGCGAGGCTGCGTTCGTAACATGTAATCTTTAATCGTTTGAATTTCCGCGCTGCGTGCATCGGCGGCTGAACGGAGTACGCTTCTGACGCCCAGTTCTTTTCCCGTCGGACCAATTAGCCAGGGTTCATAAGGCATCTCACCGGCCTCTTGCATGATATCCAGGTAGGCCTGGTAACGGTCCGTTACTGTCGAGAGTTGCATCTCATGGTGACAGAGAAAGACGATGTAACGGTGCCCTAATTCAATGAAATGTCGCATCAGAGCCTGACCGCCACCATAGTTGTCACTGGTCACGGCGTCGCAATCGAAACCGTATATATTTCTATCGACCAGAACAATAGGAAACTTAAGCTGCTGCATTCCGGGGTCATTTTGCTCATGCGAATGTACAGAATTAGCCCACAATAAGACACCCGCAGTTTCATCTTCCTGCAAAGTCTTCAGAATGTCTGCTTCTTCCTGAGCGTTTTTCGCCTTACTAAAAACTATCTGGTAGCCGCGCGCTTTTACTTCGCTTTCGGCACCGCTCAATATCAACAAGTGATTTTCAGCATCAAAATCGCATGTCACAAACGCAATCAGGCGATTTTTGCGATCCTTGGAAGGGGCATAGGCTACAAATGTTCCTCGGCCCGCGGTTCGTTCGATTAACCCTTCTATTTCCGCTCTTTGAAGGGCTAACCGAACCGTGCTTCGGCTGAGCTTCAGATGTTCCGCAAGCTGAGTTTCAGATGGAATTCGTGTACCATGAGGCCAGCGCCCGGAAAGGATAACCTGACGGAGTTGGTTGTGTAACTGCGCATGAAGCGACACAATACTTCCGGGCGAGATTAAAATATCACTAACTTTGTGTAAGATGTTTGAAAATAAATGTATGTGCTGTAGGTACTTGTATATACATTTAAGATACTCTTGTTCTTGCCGCTTTGTCAAGAAAATGGTGCGATGACAGGGCGATTGCAAATGGAGTGGGAAAGTAGATAATCGCCACAAAGGAGAGGGCGATGTCTGAGAACTTACTAGGACCTTATGCCTAGGTTCTGTTGACATTTGAGGGACAATAGACCTCATGACAACCATAACACTTCGAGACGACCAATGGGCAAGAATAGCGACCTTTGTGCGGGAGTGTGGGCACGTCTATGTAGGAAATGAAGACGACTGTCGGCGATTTGTGGAAGGGATTATGTGGGTGAGCCGCAGCGGAGCGCAGTGGCGCTTGTTACCGAGCGAATACGGG
>WNFL01067427.1_pt1 | contig 10989 bp, 13 predicted proteins | sample 5400361 | NCBI WGS metagenome assembly WNFL01 (sample SAMN13153351, study PRJNA577476) | soil metagenome | isolation source: 40 cm soil on Douglas fir-dominated hillslope | place: USA:California | collected 2013-09-17 | reverse complement strand
GCCCGCCGAGGTCGCAATAGTCATCGGCGGCGGGAACTTCATGCGCGGCGCGGCGGTCGCCGAACATGGCATCGACCGCGCGACCGCCGATTACATGGGGATGCTCGCGATGGTCATCAACGCCCTGGCGCTCCAGTCCGCGCTCGAGCAGCTCGATGTGCAGACCCGCGTGCAGTCAGCGCTGACGATCCAGGACGTCGCCGAGCCGTATATCCGCCGCAAAGCGATCCGGCATCTCGAGAAGGGCCGCGTCGTCATTTTCGGTGCAGGCACGGGCAATCCGTACTTCACGAGCGACACGGCCGCGGCCCTCCGAGCGGCGGAGATCGGCGCCGACGTGATCCTGATGGGCAAGAACCAGGTCGACGGCGTGTACGACGCCGATCCGCGCACGACGAAGGACGCGAAGAAGCTCGACGAGCTGACGCACCGCGACCTGCTCGACAAACGGCTCGCCGTGATGGATGCGACGGCCGCCGCGCTCGCCGAGGACAACCGCATACCGATCATCATCTTCGACATCTCGCAGAAGGACGCGATGGTTCGCGCGGCAAAGGGCGAGCACGTCGGCACCCTCGTCCACAGCTAATGGCGCTCGAAGAGCTCCTCGCCCAGACCGAGGCACGGTTCAAGAAGGCGATCGACGCGCTCAAGCACGATGTGTCGAGCGTACGCACGGGCCGCGCCGCGCCGTCGCTCGTCGAGCAGCTCGAGGTCGAGGCATACGGTGTCCCGACGCCGCTGATCCAGCTGGCGCAGATCAACGCGCCCGAGCCGCGGCAGATCCTGATCCAGCCGTACGACCGCAGCCTGATCAAGGCGATCGAGAAGGCGATCCAGTCGTCTGACCTCGGTCTCGCGCCGAACACCGATGGTGCCGTTGTCCGCCTCAACATCCCGGCGCTCACCGAAGAGCGGCGCCGCGACATGGTGAAGGTGCTGCACAAGAAGGTCGAGGACGGCAGGGTCGAGATCCGCACGCTGCGCCGGCACACACACGAGGAGATGCGCGCGAAAGAGAAGAGCTCGGGCGTGACGGCCGACGAGGTGAAGCGCCTCGAGGCGCAGCTGCAGAAGCTCACCGACCGCTACATCCTCATGGCGGACGAGATCGGCACCGCCAAAGAGAAAGAGATACTCGCCGTTTGATCAATCTCTGGGCTGCGCCCAGAGACACGCTCAGGGCTGGTGGAGTTCGCTCGGCCCAGCAAAGCTGGGTCTCGCTCACGTTCTGATTACCGAGCCCGTGAGCGCCATCCCGCGTCACATCGCCATCGTCATGGACGGGAATCGCCGCTGGGCGCGTCAGCGCCACCTTCCGGCGATCGCCGGACATCGCGCGGGCGTCGAGACGATCCGCAAGACGCTGCGAGCCGCGCGCGAGCGCGGGGTCGAGTACCTCACGCTGTATTCGTTCTCGACCGAGAACTGGTCGCGCGATCCGGAGGAGGTCACGGGCCTCATGGGCCTTCTCGAGGAGACGATCCGCCGTGAGACCGATTCGCTCGTGCGCGACGACGTGCGCCTCGAGGTCATCGGCAGGCTGCACGAGCTGTCGCCGGGACTGCAGCGCTCGATCGCCGGCGCGGTCGAGGCGACCTCCAAGTGCACGCACGGCGTGATGACGCTGGCCTTCAACTACGGCGGACGCGCCGAGATCGTCGACGCGGTGCGGCGCATCGTCGGGGACGGCGTCGCTCCCGATGCCGTCGACGAGGCGGCGATCGCGTCGCGTCTGTACGCGCCCGCGCATCCCGACCCGGACCTCCTGATCCGCACCGGCGGCGAGCTCCGCGTGTCGAACTTCCTGCTATGGGAGGTCGCGTACGCCGAGATGTGGGCGACGCCGGTGCTTTGGCCCGACTTCGCGGTGAAGGATCTGGATGACGCGCTCGCGTCCTATGCCGAGCGCGAGCGCCGCTTCGGGAGATGACCGGACTCGAGCGGCGCGTCGGCACCGCGCTCGTCTACGGCGTGATCGTCCTCAGCGCCGTCTTCGCGCCGCCACCGACGTTCGTCGCGCTTGTCGCGATCCTCGCCGCGCTCGGCTACCTCGAGCTGCGCACGCTGTTCAAGCATCGGCCGTATCAGCCGTGGCTCATCGGTGTCGTGTTCACCGTGCTGTTCGTGATCGCGCACATGGTCCAGACGGTTTGGACCGGCGGACTGCTGCCGATGACGATCGCGCTCTGCGCGGCGTTCGGCGCGGTGGCGATCCTGGTCTTCGTCGCGGAGGGCATGCGTCATCGCCCATCGCCGGCGGTGGCCGGTGGGGTCTTCACCCTCGGCGGCGCGCTGTATCTCGGCCTGCTGTTCGGCTATCTCGTTGACCTATGGACGGCTGGCGGTATCGCGACGAAGGGCTACCTCGGCTCGTTCCCGGTCTGGCTCGCGCTCGCGTTCGTCCCGACCTGGGCCGCCGACATCACGGCGTACTTCGTCGGCTCGTCGATCGGGCGACGGCGCATCGCGCCACAGATCAGTCCCAAGAAGACGTGGGAGGGGACGCTCGCGGGGTTCGCCGCCGCAGCGATCGTCGCGCTCCTCATCGCGACGTCCGCGGGGATCAAGACCGGTCCGACGCTGCTGGTCGCCGCGCTCATCGGCCCGGTCGGATTCGCGAGCGACCTGTTCGAATCGGCCATCAAGCGTGCCGCCGGGGCGAAAGACTCCGGCACGATGCTGCCGGGGCACGGCGGCGTGCTCGATCGCATCGACAGCCTCATCTTCGTCGCACCGGTCGTCGCACTGGCGCTGGCGATCGCGGTGGGGATGGGATGATGGACGTGTGGTGACACGGATCGCGATCCTGGGCGTGACCGGCTCGATCGGCCGTCAAGCGCTCGATGTCGTCGGCTCGCACCCAGACCGCCTTCGCGTCACGGCGATCGCGTCCGCGCGCAAGGCGTCGGAGCTCGAGGGGATCGCAACGCGGACAGGCGCCACGACGGTGGTGCTCCAGGAGCGCGATGGCGACGACGCGCTGTGCGACCTCGCGACGCGCGCCGATGTCGATCTCGTGCTCGTCGCGACTCCGGGCATCGCCGGGCTCGCACCGACCCTCGCCGCCCTGCGCGCCGGCAAGCGCGTCGCGCTCGCGAATAAAGAGGTGCTCGTCACCGGCGGACACCTCGTCGCTCCGCTCGCGGGCGGGGCGGGGGACCGGCTACGGCCGGTGGACAGCGAGCACTGCGCGCTCTGGCAGTGCCTGGTCGGCGAGCGGATCGAGAACGTATCGCGCGTCGCCGTCACGGCGTCGGGCGGACCGTTCCGCGAGCGCGCCCTCGACGAGCTCGCGTCAGTGACACCGGACGAGGCGCTCCGCCACCCGACCTGGAAGATGGGCCCGAAGGTGACGATCGACTCCGCCACGCTCGCGAACAAGGGCTACGAGGTCGTCGAGACACACTGGCTCTACGGCATCCCATACGAGCGGATCGACATCGTCGTGCATCCCGAGAGCGTCATCCACGCGCTCGTCGAATTCTCGGATGGCAGCGTCAAGGCCCAGCTCGCCGAGCCCGACATGCGCCTGCCGATCCAGTACGCGCTCCTCTGGGACCGCGCGCCGTCTCGCGCCGCGCGGCTCGATTGGTCGCGGACGCGCACGCTGCGATTCGAGGGCGCGCCGGACGACCGCCGCTATCCATGCCTCGCGGCCGTGCTCGACACCGCACGCTCCGGCGACCTCGCGGCGATGATCGGTCTGTCGGCCGCCGACGAGGTGGCCGTCGCGCGCTTCCTCCGCGGTGAGATCCGCTTTGACGAGATCGCGTCGTACCTGCGACGAGGCGCGTCGCTCGGATCCGCGCAGCGCGCACCCGCGTCGCCAGACCTCGGCGAGATCCTCGGCGTCGATCGCGCCGTGCGCACCGCGCTCGCGGCGGCGCCGGCCATGGCGTAGTCGAGATGGACCTCTGGACGGTGATCCTGTTCCTGTTCATGTTCACCGTGATCATCGCGGTCCACGAGTTCGGTCACTACCTCACCGCCCGGCTGCTCGGCATGAAGGTGCTCGAGTTCGCCTTCGGCTTCCCGCCCCGGGTCGCGGCGATCCGTCATGCGGGGATCGACTACAGCCTCAACGCGATCCCCTTTGGCGGATTCGTGCGCATCCTCGGCCAGGACGACTTCTCGATCCACCAGGCGGGCGAGGGGGACCCCGGCTCGTTCACGTCGAAGTCGTGGTTGGCCCAGGCGATCGTGCTCGCCGCGGGCGTGACGATGAATGTGGTGCTCGCGTTGTTCGTCCTCACCATCGCCTTCGCGACAGGGACGACGGGCGCGACCGGTGACGTCCGAGTGCGCGCCGTGGCGCCAAACTCTCCGGCAGAGAAGGTCGGCATACAGGTCGGCGATATCGTTCGCGCCGCCGACGGGCGTGAGATCACGCGCGCGGACGACCTCGTCGCGTATGTGACCACCCAGGCGAAGCAGCATCCCGGTCAGGAGGTCACGCTCGCGATCGAGCGCAACGGTCAGTCCCTCCCGCCGATCAAGGCGATCCCGCGAGCCGAGCCTCCCGAAGGCGAGGGACCGATCGGGATCGGCCTGGAAGAAGTTCAGGGCGCGAAGACTTACTCCGTACCCGAAGCGTTCCGAGAGGCCGTGTCTCTATCCGGGCAGGTCGTCGTCCAGATCGCCCAGCTGCCGGGTCAGCTCCTCGCGCCGCGCACCTCGACCAGCGCTCCGACGGTCGGCGGTCCGATCGAGATCTTCCGCGTCACCGGACAGGTCGCGCAGTACGGCGTCCCCGCGTTCCTCAAGCTCGTCGGGGTGCTGTCGGTGAACCTCGCGGTCTTAAACATCGTTCCGTTCCCCGGCCTCGACGGCGGGCGCCTGTTCTTCGTGCTCCTCGGCGGCATCTTCCGGGTGCGCTTGACACCGCAGGTCGAGGCGGCGGTGCACGCCGTCGGCTTCCTGCTGCTCCTGCTCCTGCTCGTCGTCGTGAGCATCAACGACATCCGCCGCGTCGTTGGGGGCTAACGCGAACGAGGTCACCCGCGCGCTCGCGTGGGATGCGTGCCTCAATGTCCGAGACCTCGGCGGACTCACGACCGTCGACCTGAACGACGACGGCCGCGATGCGCTCCTCGCCCACGGCGTTCGGACCGTCATCGACCTGCGCACGCCGGCCGAGGTGGAGAAGAACCCCGATCCGATCTGGCACGAGCGAGGCGTCGACTACGTGCTCGTGCCGCAGCAGGACGAGCAGTTCTGGAAATCGATCGATCCCGCGCGGACGCGGGCGGAACGCGATTCGCTGGTCCTCGACCAGCGTGCCGAATACATCGTCGCGATGGCCCGCGTCGTCGCGAACGCGGCGCCCGGCGGCGTACTGATCCACTGCCTCGCGGGAAAGGACCGCACCGGGATCGCGGTGGCGCTGCTGCTGGGTCTGGTCGGGGTGTCGGAGGCGGACATCGCCGCTGACTACGCGCTGTCGGAGGCGGCGCTCGCGAACGAGCGTGCGGCGGCGCTGGCTGCGGCTGCTGACGAGGAAGCGCGCGCACGCGTGATGCGCGGCTACGACTCGCGTGCGGAGACGATCCTCGCGACCCTTGCGCACCTTCGCGTACGCCACGGTGGCGCCGTGGCGTACCTCACGCGCGCCGGACTCACCGATGCGGAGATCGAGCGCATCCGCGCGCGGTTGCTCGACTGAGAACTGTCGCGAAGTCCTCATTCGCTCGCGGTCTCGGCGTGTAGGCTGTGACCCCCATGAATGCGCCGGTCGTCGACGTGCGCGCCCTCCGCAAGGTCTATCGCGTCACCGAACGCGAGACCGGACTTGCGGCAACGTTCCGCTCCATCGTGAAGCGCCGCTATCGCGAAGTGCTCGCGGTGGACGGCATCACCTTCCGCATCGATCCGGGCGAGGTCGTCGGATTCCTCGGGCCGAACGGAGCGGGGAAGACGACGACGCTCAAGATGCTCTCTGGCCTCCTCTATCCGACCGGCGGTGAAGCGACGGTGCTGGGGCACGTGCCGTGGCGCCGCGAAGGCGACTTCCTGCGCGGGATGGGACATCCCGGCAGCCGACTCCTTCCTGGCGTTGAAGGTGATCTACGCGGTTCCCGCTGCGCAGTACAAGCGCACCTTCGACGAGCTCACCGAGCTGCTCGAGCTCCAGCCGCTGCTGCACAAGCCGGTGCGCGGGCTGTCGCTCGGCGAACGGATGAAGGTGGAGTTCGCGGCCGGCCTGCTGCACTCGCCCGGCGTCGCCTTCCTCGACGAGCCAACGCTTGGGCTCGACATCTCGATGCAGGGACGTATCCGGCGCTTCGTCGCCGACTACAACCAGCGCACCGGCGCGACGATCCTGCTGACCAGCCACTACATGGACGACGTCGTGGCCCTGTGCCGCCGTGTGATCGTCATCCATCACGGCGTGCTCCTGTACGACGGCGCGCTTGCGGACCTGGCCGAGCGCATGGCGCCGTATAAGCGCATCACCGTGACGCTCCGCGGCACCGTCGGCGACCTCTCGTCGTTCGGCGAGGTCGTGTCGAGCAACGAGAACGTCGCCACGATCCACGTCCCACGCACGCAGGCGGGTGACCGCACCGCGCGACTCGTGCGCGAGCTTGGCGACCAGCTGGCCGACATCAGCGTGGAAGATCCACCGATCGAAGAGGTCATCGACAAGGTCTTCGCATCCGAGCGCCCCCTTGCTGAGGCGACGGCGTGATCCGGATCTACCGCCAGCTGCTCGTCGCGCAGATCCAGTCCGCCGCCCAGTACCGGATCCAGGCCGTGCTCTGGATGCTTTTTTCGATCATCCGTCCGGTCATCTTCCTCGCGGCCTGGACGGCCGTGTCGAACGCGCAAGGCGGGAGCGTCGGCGGCTACACGACCGCGGATTTCGCCGCGTACTACATCGCCCTCACGATCGTCGGGCACCTCACGACCGCGTGGAACTCATTCGAGTTCGAGTTCGAGGTGAGGCAGGGGAGGCTCTCACCGAAGCTGCTTCGGCCCTTGCACCCGCTGCACTACGCGGTGGTCGAGAACCTGATCTGGAAAGCTACGACGTTCCTTCCGCTCCTCGTCGTGTGCGCCCTCGTCGCAGCGACGTTCCACGTCGAATGGCACGGCCAGTGGTGGCATCTCGCGCTATTCGTGCCGAGCATCCTGCTCGCCGCGGCGCTCGCGTTCATGATCGCCTGGGTCATCGCCACGGCTACGTTCTGGCTCCAGCGCATCAACACGGTGAACACATTGTTCCAGCGGGTCGGTTTCATGTTCGCCGGTCAGATCGCGCCGCTCGCGCTCATACCTACCTGGATGCAGGTCGTCTCGTATTCACTGCCGTTCGCTTACTTCCTCGCCATCCCAGCCGAGATCCTGCGCGGCGGAGTCACGCTCGATCAAGGGCTCCTCTACCTCGTCGGCCAGGCGTTCTGGCTGGTGCTCATGATCGTCGCGTACCGGTTCGCCTGGCGCGCCGGACTCCGCGAGTACAGCGCGGTGGGCGCCTAGTGCTCCATTACCTACGCATGTTCCGGGCCTTCGCGACCACGGAGTTCCAGTTCGAGATGGAGTACCGCGGCAATTTCTACCTGAGCATCCTCGAGATGTTCCTGGTCATTGGCACGAGCATCGCCGCTGTGCTCGTCATGTTCGGTCACACGACGACGATCAACGGCTGGACCCTGCCTCAGATGATCGTGCTGCTCGGCGTGTACTACCTGATCCAGGGTGGCGTGAATCTCGTCTTCTCGCCGTCGTTCGAGCGGCTGATGGAGCACGTCCGGGTGGGCACGCTCGACTTCCATCTCCTCAAGCCGGTGAACGCGCAGTTCCTCGTCAGCACGCGCCACCTGCGTGTGGTGCGGTCGGCGGACCTGCTCCTTGGGCTGGCCGTCGTGATCGTCGGGCTGTTCCAAGTCGGACAGCAGGTCGGGGTAGACGCCGCGCTGCTCTTCGCGCTTTCGCTGTTGTTCGGCGTGCTGCTGGTGTACTCGCTCCTGCTCGGCCTGGTGACGCTGTCCTTCTGGTTCGTACGCGTCGAGAACCTGCTCGCCATCTTCTGGGCATTCACGGAGGCCGGGCGCTTCCCTGTCGACGTCTATCCGCTATGGCTGCGCGTGTCACTCAGCACGATCGTCCCGATCGGTATCGCAGTGACCGCGCCGGCGAACGCCATCGCAGGTCGGATGGACTGGATCGGCGTTGTGCTGCTCGGCGCCGGCACGGTGCTCGCGGTGGCGATCGCGAGCGCGCTGTGGCGAAAAGGACTCAAGAGCTACACCGGCGCGAGCGCCTAGCAAATCTCGCGTTCGAGACGGTTTTCGACCGTACACTTGTTCTCATGAGCGCCCAGATGAGCGTCGACCTGAACCTGCCAGAGGACCGCGTCGGTCCACGCCAGAGGCGCAAGTCGAAGCGGGTCTGGGTCGGCGGGACGGCGATCGGCGACGGGGCACCGGTTTCGGTGCAGTCGATGTGCACCACCCTCACGCACGACGTCGACGCGACGATCCGCCAGATCGAGCGCCTTCAGGATGTCGGCTGCGAGATCGCGCGCGTTGCCCTTCCGGACAAGCGCGCTGGCGAGGCCCTGAAAGAGGTCGTCCGTCGCAGCATCCTGCCGGTCGTCGCGGACATCCATTTCGACTACAAGCTTGCGCTCATGGCCCTCGACGCGAAGGTGCACAAGCTGCGCCTCAATCCCGGCAACATCCACAACAAGGACGGCGTGCGCGAGGTCGTGAAGCGCGCGAAGCTGCAGGGCACGCCGATCCGCATCGGCGTGAACCACGGCTCGATCGGCGATCGCCAGCCAGGCGATGTGCGCGACGAATCGCAGCGCATGGTCGACCTCGCGCTCAGCGAGATCAAGATCCTCGAGGACCTCGACTTCGACAACATCGTCGTGAGCGTGAAAGCGTTCGACGTCCCGACGATGGTCGCGGCGTACCGCCGCCTCGCGAAGGCCGTGCCGTACCCGCTCCACCTCGGGGTCACCGAGGCGGGCACGCTCGTCGCCGGCTCGATCCGGTCGACCGCGGGTATGAGCGTGCTCCTCTATGAGGGCATCGGCGACACGATCCGCGTGTCGCTCTCGGAGGACCCGGTGATGGAAGTGACGGCCGGATTCGACATCCTGAAGTCGCTCGGCCTGCGCGATCAGGGGCTCACGCTCGTCGCGTGCCCGTCGTGCGGGCGCGCGGACATCGACCTCATCCCGCTGGCGAAGGTCGCCGAGGAGCGCCTCCGCGCGCTGCCGACTCCGATGAAGGTCGCGGTGATGGGCTGCGAGGTGAACGGACCCGGCGAGGCGAAGGACGCCGACGTTGGGATCGCGGGCGGGGTCGGGAAGGGCGCGCTTTTCCGCAAGGGAAAGGTCGTGGGCGTCTATCCCGAGGACCAGCTCATGGATGCGCTGATGGCAGAGATCGACAAGATCCTCATCGAGAACGGCAAGGAGCCGTATTCGCAGAAGGCGCCGAAGCTGACGCACGAGGGTCAGCTGACGCCCGGGCGCAGTGTCCCCGCCGGACAGCGAACCTAATCAGCCCGACGACGAACGCGTCGTCGCGCTGCATCGCGTCACGCTCACCGCGGTCGACTTCCGCCGCGCGCGCTTCGACAAGTTCTTGCTCGGCGGCTGCCTCTTCGATCGGTGCGACTTCCGTGGCCTGAAGCTCGATCGCCGGCTTGCGCCGCTGCTGGTCGCGTTGCCGCGCAGCGTGTTCCGCAACTGCAACTTCGACGGCGCCGATTTGCGGCGCGCGCTCCTCGGTCAGTCGCGCTTCGAACGCTGCACGTTCGACGACACACGGATCGACGGAAGCCACGCGGAGACCGCTGAATTCGTGGACTGCCGTTTCGCCGGTCCGCTGGACGGCGTGACGTTCTTCGGCGTGCCGTCGGGTGTCGAGGCCAAGAAGCTGGATCCGCCGCGACGCCGCAACGAGTTCCGCGGGAATGATTTCCGCGACTCGGAGTTCGTCGACATCGCCTTCGTCGCGGGGATCGACATGGCCCTCCAGCGATTTCCCGACGACGAGCTGCACGTCCGGGTCGACAGCTTCAAGCGTCGCGTGGCGAAAGCTCGAATCGATCTAAAGAACTGGTATGAGCGCGACCGCGTGCCGGCGCTGGAGATGCTCGCGACCCTCGAGGCACGCTGGCGCGACCAGGACGTCGTCGTCGCGCGCAGGTGGACGCCGCGCATCAAAGCACCCGACCGCATCCAGGCTCGCGTGTGGGAAGTGCTCGAGCACATCTGATCGCGCCGGCCGCGTACTATTCGACCCGATGCGTTCGCGAGGGTCCACGTCCCGAATCCCGCGCTAGCCGGCGCCGCTGAGGCGTCGGCACCGCATGCGCGCGGCCAAATACGACCCTCGGAGTTGACCCTATGAGACAGTCGACACTCTTCGGACGCACTTTGCGCGAGGCGCCTGCCGACGCACAGACGCCAGGTCATCGACTCATGCTGCGCGCAGCGATCGCGCGCCCGCTGGCTTCGGGCCTGTACACCTGGCTGCCTCTCGGGTTCCGAGTCGCGAAGAAGGTCGAGCAGATCATTCGCGAGGAGATGGACCGCATTGGCTGCCAGGAGATGGAGATGCCGGTACTCACGCCGGCGGAGCTATGGAAGACGACGGGCCGCTGGGACGCCCTCGAACCGATCACCTTCCGAACGCGGGATCACAACGGACGGGAGTTCATGGTGAGCTACACGCATGAGGAGGCGGTCCACTCGCACGCCATGAGCGAGATCCAGTCGTACAAGCAGATGCCGGTGATGGTCTATCACTTTCAGTCGAAGGGACGGGATGAGGCGCGACCGCGTGCCGGACTCCTCCGCGTGCGGGAGTTCGTGATGAAGGACGCGTACTCCTTCGACATCGACCAGGCCGGCCTCGAGAAGAGCTACCAAGCGCAGCACGGCGCGTATGAGCGGATCTTCAAGCGCCTGGGGCTCGAGGCTGTGAGCGTTGAGTCCGACACCGGCGCGATGGGTGGCGACACCGC
>WNFL01083009.1_pt9 | contig 10990 bp, 8 predicted proteins | sample 5400361 | NCBI WGS metagenome assembly WNFL01 (sample SAMN13153351, study PRJNA577476) | soil metagenome | isolation source: 40 cm soil on Douglas fir-dominated hillslope | place: USA:California | collected 2013-09-17 | reverse complement strand
GTGTGCGGCGAGATCATGCGCATGCCGGGGCTGCCGCGGGTGCCTTCGGCCGACGTCATCAAGCTCAACGAAAAGGGACAGATCGAAGGTCTGTTCTGAGACGCGAAAAGCGGGCCTCGCGCCCGACTGCTGTTGTGCCAACAGTCCGAGGAAGGCGGGTGCCATTGCCGGGGGGCGGGCGCCCGCTTTCGTGTTTCAGCCGGTCTGTCGTCCCAGCCAGTTTGTCATCTCAAAGTTAGCCCGCCTGGCGGCCGCTATCGGCCGATCAGAACGCTCGGCAGCCAGAGCGAGATGGCCGGAATGAAGGTCACCAGCATCAGCACCGCAAACATCACTCCGTAGAACGGCCAGATGCCCTTCATCACGTCCTCGATCCGCACCTTGCCGATCGCGCAGCCGACGAACAGCACAGAGCCGACCGGCGGTGTCAGCAATCCGATGCCGAGATTGAGCAGCATGATCATGCCGAAGTGAACCGGATCGACGCCGAGCTTCATCACCACCGGTAGCAGGATCGGCGTGCAGATCAGGATCAGCGGCGCCATGTCCATCAGGCAGCCGAGTACCAGCAGCATGAAGTTGATCAGCATCAGAATGACGTACTTGTTCTCCGACACGGAGAGGAAAAATGCCGTGATCTTAGCCGGCATCTGCATCAGCGCCATCACGTAGCCGAAGCTCGAAGCCATGGCGATCAGCGTCATCACCATCGCCACGGTTTTCAGCGTGCGGTGGACAAGGCCGGGCAGGTCCTTCCAGCGGTAGTCGCGATAGACGAACATGGTGACGCCGAAGGCCCACACGCAGGCGACGGCGCCCGCTTCGATCGCAGTAAAAATGCCCAGCAGAATGCCACCGATGATGATCACGATCGTGATCAGGCCCCAGGCGGCATCGATGCAGATGCGGACCGCATCGCCAAACGGCACCGAGTCGCCCTTCGGATGTCCGTCGCGATAGCCGATGAAGATGCACAGCGCGATCAGCGCAACCCCGAGCAGGAGACCCGGCATCACGCCGGCCATGAACAGGCTGATGATCGAGATCGTGCCACCGGTCGCCAGCGAGTAGATCACCGCGTTGTGGCTCGGCGGCACCAAAATGGCTTGGAGGGAGCCGCTAATGGTGACGTTAGTGGCGAACACGCGCGGATAGCCGACCTTCTCCATCTGCGGGATCAGGACCGAGCCGATCGCCGACGTGTCCGCGACCGAGGAGCCGGAGATGCCGCTCAGAAACGTGGTGGCGAGAATGTTGACCGCCGCTAGGCCGCCGCGTACGCGCACCAAGCCGACGATCACATTAGCGAGCGCCACCAGGCGTCGCGCCATGCCGCCCTCCGCCATGATGGCTCCTGCCAGCACAAAGAAGGGAATGGTCAGCATCGCCACTTTGCTGACGCCATCCGAGATCTTCAGCATCACAGCTTCAGCCGGAATGCCGATCCATAGCGCGCCGGCGAGCGCGCCGATTCCGAGCGAATAGGAGATCGGCATCCCGATCGCGAAGCACAGGAACAGCGTCCCGAGAAGTATGAAGAGGTCCATGTTGTCCTGTGTTCAGTCAACCGGTGGCAAGACATGCGGATCAGCCTCAGGCGCGGGCCGTCCGATGGTGAGGTGCTCGATTATGAAGAGCAGCGTGAACACGCCGCCGATCGGTATCGGCGCGTAGACCACGCCGACTGACAGGAACGGGAATTCGGCAATGGTGTTCAGCCAAGTCGCCTGGCACAGCTTGAAGCCATAGACGATCATGAACACAGCGACCACCGCCATCAGCAGTTCCACGGCGAATCCCGCGACTCGCCGCGCTGCGGGTGGAAGCAATGCGACGGCAACGGTGACGTTCATGTGCAGGCCGAGCCGGTAGCAGGCGGCGGCGCCAAAAAACGTCAGCACGATCGTGAGGAGCACCGCCGCGGTTTCGGGCCACGAGGCGGCGCTGTTGAGGACGTAACGGGTGAATACGGCCCACGGCATGATCGCTGAGATCAGCACCAGCGCAATGCCGGCGACGAGAACGCAGACGAAATACGCCAGGTCCATGGCTTTTCGATAAAGCTCGGCCATTGCTTTTCCTGTTTCAGACCAGTGTCAGGTCCGTCCCATGAACCCGGTCGCACCATGCCTGTCGGCAATCCGGGCAGGCATGGCGCACTATCGGCTCGCTACTGTACGGCCTGGATTCGCTTGACCATTTCGGCGTACTTGGGACCGTACTTGTCCCACACCGGTTTGACCGCGTCCTGGAACACCTTCTTGTCGGCGGCTGACACTTCAATGATCTGGATGCCGGCGGCCTTGGCCTTGTCGAGCGCCTGCTTCTCGTAGGTTTCCCAGAGCTTGCGCTCTTCCTGCTGCGCCTCCTGGCCGTACTTCACCAGAAGCGCCTGGTCTTCCTTCGACAGGCCGTCCCAAATCTTCTTCGAGAGCACGACCATTTCCGGCACGATAAGGTGCTCGTCGACGGTGTAGTACTTCGCGACTTGGTAGTGATTGTCGAACACGAAGCTCGGCGGATTGTTCTCGGCGCCGTCGACGACGCCGGTCTGGAGCGCGCTGAACACCTGGTCATAGCCCATCGAGACGCCATTGCCGCCCATCGAGTTCGCCATTTCGACGAACATTGGATTGCCCATGACGCGGACCTTCATCCCTTTGAGATCGCTCATGGTCTTGATCGGGTGCTTGGTATTGTAGAAGTTGCGCGCGCCGGCATCCATCCAGGCGAGGCCGACGAGGCCCTTGCCGCTGCTCGTCACCTTGTCCAGCAGCTCCTGGCCGATCGGGCCGTCGATGACGTGCTGCATGTGCGTGGTGTTGCGGAACACGTAAGGCAGGTTGAACACGTTGAGGTCGTCGATCACCGGGCCGAGCGCGCCGACCGACACACGTGCAAAGGCGATGGCGCCGACCTGGGCCTGCTCAATGGCCTCTTTCTCGCCGCCAAGCTGCATGGAGGGATACATCTGGACGCTGAGACGGCCGCCCGTGGCCGCTTCGAGCTTCTTCCCGATGTTCTCGACCGCGACCACGGTCGGATAGCCGGCCGGGTGAACGTCGGACGCCTTCAGCACAACCTTGGCCTGGGCGAACGCAGGTAGGCGGACGAGGCTGCTGCCAGCGGCGGCAGCAAGACCAAACTTCACAACTTCGCGTCTGTTCATTCGATGTCTCCTCCCGAGAGCACAATATCCAGTCTGAGCTTGAAGCCCTTGAGCTGAGGCTTCTTGTTGTTCCGGTCGTGTCGACCGGTTCAGCGATCGTGCCAGCACGACCTCCAGGCGACCTTATCGGCCATTTCCATCTTTGAGCCGCTATGCGGCGCAGATATCATCCGGGCACTGGCGCCGAAGCAAGCGCCGCGGGGTGTTGAAGGTGGGGCGCATCAGTGATACAAGTTGTACGATGACCCGACGTCAGACATTCGTACCAGCCGCGGGCAATGCTGACAAGCCGTCACTTCTGCGACCGCTCGGACCGGCGCGCAACTTGACGAGCGAGGTGGTCGAGCAGATTGCGGCCGAGATCAAGGGCGGGCGGCTCCAGCCGGGCGCGCGGCTGCCGACCGAACAGGCGCTGATGAACGCTCTTGGCGTCAGCCGCACGGTGGTGCGCGAGGCGGTGGCCGCGCTCCGCGCCGAGGGTCTCGTCACGACCCGTCAGGGAGCCGGGGCATTCGTTGCCTCAGACTCGAGCCGTGTGCCGTTCCGCGTCGATCCGGCCGGCCTGAAGTCGCTCGAGGATGTGCTCGAGGTCATGGAGCTTCGGCGCGCCGTCGAGGGCGAGGCCGCGGCGCTCGCCGCGGAGCGCGTGACGGAGGCGAGGGCGGCGGCCATCGCCAAGGGGCTGGAGGCGATCGAGAGCGCGATCGACAAGGGGGAGAGCGCCGCTAACGAGGATTTTGCCTTCCATCGCAGCATCGCGCTTGCGACCGGCAACTCCCGCTTCGTCCAGCTCCTGGAGGTGCTCGGGCGTCATATCATCCCGCGCCACAGCATTCGCGTGTCGCTGTCGTCTCCGGCCGAGCAGCGACAGTACCTGAAGCGGTTGCAAAAGGAGCATGCGCGCATCTACGTTGCGATCCGGGATGGCGAAGCGGCGGAGGCCCGCGAGGCCATGCGGGTGCATCTGACCCGCAGCCTCGAGCGATATCGCCGGCTTGCGACACTCAAGTCCGGCGAAGACGGCTGAATCAGGGCTACGCTCGCACAAACAGACAGGCAGAGGAAACACATGAACCGCGTTCTCATGACGGGAGCCGCAGGCGGCGTCGGCCAGATGATTCGCCCGCTCCTCACTCCCGTTTACTCCGACCTAGTAGTCAGCGACCTCAAGCCACCGGCCGATTTGCCGGCAAGCATTCCCTTCATTCGCGCCGATCTCGCGCAGCTCGACGAGGTCGAGCGCGCCTGCGAGGGGGTCGAGGGCATCATCCATCTCGGCGGCCATTCGACCGAAGGTCCGTGGGAATCTATCCTGCAATCGAACATCATCGGCTGCTACAATCTGTTCGAGGCCGCCCGCCGGCAGGGCGTCAAGCGCATCGTGTTCGCCTCGTCGAACCACGCGGTCGGCTTCTACCCGCGCGTCCAGCGCATCGGCGTCGACGCCGTTGCGCGTCCCGATACCCGCTATGGCGTGAGCAAGCTGTTCGGCGAGGCGGTCGGAGCGCTTTACGCGGAGAAGCATGGCCTGCGCGTCCTGTGCCTGCGCATCGGCAATGTCGGCGAGCAGCCGTTCGACCAGCGCCGCCTTGCGATCTGGCTGAGCCCGCCCGATCTGGTGCAGCTCATTCGCATCGGGCTGGAGCATCCCGAGCTGCGCTTCGAGGTGATGTACGGCGCCTCACTGAACGAGCGAAGCTGGTGGGACAACTCTGTCGCCTACCGCTACGGCTACCGGCCGACGGGTCGCGCCGAGGACTATCGCGACCAGGCCCTCGCCGAGCAGGCGAAGGCGCCGGCCGATCCCGTTCTGCAGCGTGGAGTTCAGCGGCGACAAGGACCGCATCTGGAAGTGAGGCCGCGACCATGACGGCCCGAATCCTTCTCACCCATACTCCGGAGATGCGCCGGAACTACTACGGCGAGGACGCCCTTGCCGGCCTCGCCAAGCTCGGCGAGGTCATCCTTCACGAGGCAGATGAGCCGCTCGACGCCGCCGGCCTCGTCCGTGCCGCGGAGGGGTGCCGCCTGATCGTCAGCGACCGCAATACGCCGGGTTATGGCGAGGCCTTTGACAAGCTGCCGGATCTTGAGGCGTTTCTGCGGGTTGCGGTCGACATCCGCAATGTCGATGTCGCGTCCGCGAGCCGCGCCGGCGTGCTCGTCACGCACGCGGGCCGGAGCTGGGTGCCGGCCGTCAGCGAGTTGGTGATCGGCCATATGATCAACATCGCGCGCGGCATCTCGAATGCCGTGGCTGCATACCGTCGCGGTGAAAGTGCGCCAGCAATCCTTGGCCGCCAGCTCAACGGCAGCACGGCCGGCATCATCGGCTATGGCCCGCTCGGGCGCAACGTCGCCGACCTCGCGCTGGTGCTCGGCATGAAGGTTCTCGTCCACGACCCTTACGTGAAGGTCGAGCGCGCCGGCATCGAGCAGGCTTCGCTCGATGATCTCGTCCGGCGGTCGGATTTCGTCGTCCCGCTGGCGGTGGCTACGGCCGAGACGGAGAACCTGATCGGCGAGAAACAGCTCGCCGCCATGAAGCCCACCGCTTATCTCATCAACCTTTCCCGCGGCAACCTCGTCGATGAGGTGGCGCTGGAGCGTGCTCTCGATGAGCGCCGGATCGCCGGAGCCGCGCTCGACGTCGGGCGCGCCGCCGACCAGATGCCCTCGCTCGCGCTGGCCGCGCGTCCGGACGTGTTCGCCACTCCGCACATTGGCGGCCTCACTCGCCCCGGGATCGAGGGTCAGGCGCTCGAGACCGTCGAGCAGGCGGGCGAGATCCTGGCCGGGCGGATTCCCCCAAGGCGCGATAGAGCCGGAAAACTTGAGAGAGAAAGGCGACCCATGACCCGACCGCTCACCGGGCCCGCTCCCCGCCCCAAGGCACCTCGCGGAAGCTGCGACACGCACATGCACTTCTACGTCGCGAAATATCCGAAGCATCCGGACGGCCGTCAGCCGGCGCCGGATGCGGCGGTAGCCGACTATCGCCAGATCATGACATGGCTCCGCCTCGACCGGGTCGTCGTCGTTCAGCCCAACGCCTACGGTGACGACAACCGCTGCACGATGGATGCGGTGGCGGAGCTGGGTCCCGACAAGGCCCGTGCCGTGGTCGTCGTGCGCCCCGACGTCGGCGACGGGGAGCTCGAGCGCCTCACCAAGGCGGGTGCGCGATCGGTCCGGATCATGACGCTCCCCGGTGGGCACTTGAAATGGGATGCGATGGACGAGGTCCTGGCGCGAGTCAGGCCGTTCGGCTGGCACCCGATCGTGCAGCTTGACGGACGCGACTTCCCCGAGCGCGAGGCCCAGCTCAAGCGGGTCGAGGGGAACTACGTCATCGACCACACCGGCAAGTTCCTCGAACCGGTGCCGACGGATCACGCCGCCTTCAGGGCACTGCTGCGGCTGGTCGACCGCGGAAACTGTTACGTCAAGCTGTCCGCCCCTTACGAGACCTCGAAGGTGGGAGCGCCGAGCTACTCGGATGTCGGCGCGTTGGCGAAAGAGCTGGTCGAGGCTGCACCCGAGCGCATGCTGTGGGCATCCAACTGGCCGCATCCCGGCATGGCGGAGGATCGCTATCCGAGCGATGCCAAAATGCTCGATCTGCTGCTCGAGTGGGCGCCGAACGAGGCGGATCGCCACAAGATCCTGGTCGAGAACCCTGCGCGGCTCTATGGGTTTTAGGGTTCGGGGCCGGCCGCTTCGGCGCGGACCGGATTCGGTGGGCGGACGGCACCCGCTCCCGGTGTCATCCTCAAGCGGGAGTCGAATAATGGAACTGCGCAATCTCGGATCGTCCGGCCTGCTGGTCTCGGTCGTCGGGATGGGGTGTAACAATTTCGGCGGCCGCATCGATCTCGAGGCCTCGCGCAAGGTCGTCGACAAGGCGATCGAACTCGGCATCACTTTGTTCGATACGGCCGACGTTTACGGGGACAGGGGCGGCTCCGAGGCGGTGCTCGGCGAGGTCCTGGGCGCTCGACGCAAGGACATCGTGCTCGCCACCAAGTTCGGCATGCAGATGGACGACGCGGGCGTGCTCAAGGGCGCCTCGCGCCGGTACATCATGTCGGCACTCGAGGCCAGCCTGAAGCGGCTCAAGACCGATTGGGTCGATCTCTACCAGCTCCATCAGCCTGACCCGCGCACGCCCATAGAGGAAACGCTGCGTGCGCTCGATGATCTCGTCCACCAGGGCAAGGTGCGCTACATCGGCTGCTCCAACCTGCCTTCTTGGCAGGTGGCGGGCGCGCAATGGACGTCGCGGCACGATGGCTTCAATGCGTTCGTCTCGTGTCAGGACGAGTACAGCCTTCTCGTGCGCCAGGCCGAGCGCGAGCTGATCCCGGCGATGCAGGCGTATGGCCTTGGGCTGCTGCCGTACTTCCCGCTGGCCTGCGGGCTGCTGACGGGCAAGTACAAGCGCGATGCGGCGCCGCCTGAGGGCACACGCCTGTCCGTCATGAAGCAGCGCGCCGACCAATACCTGACGCAGCAGAATTTCGACATCGTCGAGAAGTTAGCCGAGTTCACCCGGGCGCGCGGCCACACGCTCCTGGAGCTTGCTTTCAGTTGGCTGGCGGCGAAAGAGCCGGTGGCGAGCGTGATCGCGGGCGCGACCAAGCCAGAGCAGGTCGAGCAGAACGTCCGCGCGGTCGATTGGAAGCTGACGCCGGACGAGCTGTCCGAGATCGACCGCATCACGGCGAAGTAAAAGAAGCCGGGGAGAACATTCGGCATGCCTCGTCACCGCATCGCGCTCATCGGTCTTGGCATGGCGGTCACCCCACATGCGAAAAGCCTAGTCGATCTCAAAGACCGCGCGGACGTCGTTTATGCCGTCAGCCGCGATCCTGCGCGGCGGTCAAAATTTGCAAGCCACTTTCCATTTCCGCTCGCCGACGATATCGACAAGGTGCTGGCCGATCCGGCGGTCACCGCGGTCGGCATTCTGACGCCACCGAACACGCATCGCGACCTCGTCATCAGGGCCGCGAAAGCCGGCAAGCACATCATGCTCGAGAAGCCGCTCGAGATCGCGACAAGCCGCGCCGAAGAGTTGGTCGCGGCGGCAGAGCGCGCCGGTGTCACTCTGGGTGTTACGCTGCAGCATCGTTTCAGACCGGCAGCCGAGCGACTCGGGGCCGTCATCAAGTCCGGCGCGCTCGGCCGAATCGTCAACTGCTCGACGACCATCCGCCTGTGGCGACCGCAATCCTACTACGACGAGCCGGGCCGCGGCACGAAGGCGCGCGATGGTGGCGGCGTGCTGCTGACGCAAGGCATCCACACGCTCGACCTGATGCTGAGCCTCGCCGGGCCGGTCGCGGAGGTGACGGGCTACGCGATGACTTCGCCCGTGCACCGGATGGAGACGGAGGACATGGCGTGCGCGGCTGTCCGCTTCGCCAATGGCGCGCTCGGCGTGATCGATGCGACGACGGCAGCCTATCCGGGCTTCCCAGAGCGCATCGAGATCGCCGCGGAAAAGGGTTCCGCCGTGCTGGTCGGCAATTCGCTGCTGGTGCAGTTCTACGACGGCCGCAACGAGGAGATGAAGCCCGACGGCTCGCCCGGGGGTACGGGCGCCGACCCCATGGCCTTCCCGCATGATTGGCACCGAGGCGTGTGGACCGACTTCCTTGATGCCATCGAAGAGAAGAGGCCGCCGCGCATCAGCGGGGCGGAGGCGTTGAAGGTGCACCGCCTGATCGACGCTTTGCTCGAGGCCGGTGCTTCGGGCAAGACGGTGGCCGTCACTGTGTAAGCGTGCCTTACGTCTGTCATCACCCCGGGCTTCATGCCCGGGGTCCAGCCCACCATTGGCTCAACGAGAGCAAGTTAAGCTGGTGGAGCGCAGCATCGGGCGACCGTGATTACGGAACGATGGGTCCCGGGCCTGAAGCCCGGGATCCCGTGTGAGAGAGCGGCTCGCCCCAACCTCTCCCGACGGGAGGAGGTGCCGTTGCTATTCGATTGAACGGATTGCGCGCGAGCCGACTCACTTGGCCATGTACGTCCGATGAATGAAGCTGCCGTCCTTGCGCTTCGTTTCGACGAGCAGCGTCTGGTCGGCATCACGCACCTCGCGGGTGAGCGCCGCCGCCAGCGGGGTCGCGGGCGCTGCTGGCTGGGCCTTATCGCCGGCGGTGAGAAACGATTGAGCGATCTCCGGTGCCGGAGCCGGGGCAACGGCCGCAGCCGACTTCTCGCCGATCGCTTCGGTCGCTGCCGCGTCAAGCAGCTTCGGCCACATCTTCCGGAACAGAGCGTTGGACGGATAGACGTCGGCGCTGCTCATCCGGCCGTTGATGGCGACCACGACGCCGACCACGTCGTCGGCCTTCTCGCCGGCTTCGCGGATCGCCTTGATGTAATCCGCACGAGCCTGCCCGAGCTTCTCGTTCTCGAGCGCAAGCTGAAGGCTCGAGTCCGAGACGCCGGAGGCGACGCGCGCATTGAGGGTGGCGGAGAGCTTGTCCTGGATCTTGCCGACATTCTTCCAGACCTCGCCTTGCCGTGAGCTGGTCTCCGACGCTGCGCCATAGAGCTGGCGCTGCTGCGGGATGCGGTTCACATTTCCGGCGGGTACCGCTTGCGCCGCGGCGTCCGGCATCGGCTCCGGCTTCGCCGGCGCCATCATGGCAAGCTTGGCCTCGCGCGAGGGGACGGCCTTCTCCGCGCTTGCAAAGCGTTTCACGTCCTCATGGCCGCGCGCCGACCAGCGTCCATGCTCGACGCAATAAGCCCCGATCGGGATCTGACCCGACTTGCCCGGAACAAGCAGGCTGACGGTGAGCACGCGATCCTGCTGGCCGCCTTTGACGATGTCGCCGGCCTGCACGAACACGTCCTCCGACCCGGTATTCTCGATTTTGAGCTCATTGACATTGCCGGTCTCGAGCACCGTGACGGCGCCCTTCATCAGCGCCTCGCTGAGCGTCAGCGGCACAGGACCCGGTGCGGACGGACCGCGCACGAAGTAGATGGATAGATTGTCGTGACTGACGGGATCGAGCACGCTTGGCTTGACGATATCGGCCTTCGCGGAAGCGAGACCAACGGCAAAGGGTGCGACTGCGGCGGAGACAGCTAATAGAAGCGACGACCACGACATGAGGAGCTCCCTGATAAATTTATTCAGAGAGCGTCGTATCTAACGAGCCTTTGTGTTCCCCTCGCGAGTGAAGCGCGTCGTTTCCTTGTCGGCTTGTGGGCCGACTACAGAGCATTTGCGGCAGCGTTGTTCAGCCGCGGTTCAGCAACGGGTGATCGGCCGAGATCGAGGGCCGCTAATGGAACGGGCGGCGCCAACAATGGATCACGAGCTGGATGGCCGAAAAACGCTGGTGCGATGGATCGGCGCCGGGTCATAATGTGTGCCAGATAGAGGATCACCTTGGACCGCGATCACGACACCCCTGCGGGACACCCCTGTGCAAGAGGTCAGAATGTCTAAGATGATGAAGTGGCAAGGAATTCTTCCGGCAGTTACGACCAAGTTCACAGAGGATGGCGGGCTCGATGCCGCCGAGATGGAGCGCTGCTTCAAGCTCCAGATCGACGCCGGCGTCGACGGCCTCATCGTCTGCGGCTCGCTCGGCGAGGCATCGACGCTCGATCCGGCCGAGAAGCTCGAGATCCTGAAGATTGCTAGGCGGGCTGCCAAGAAGAGGCCCGTATTGATGACGATCTGCGATGGCTCGACGCGGAACGCCCAGAGATCCGCCGAGCAGGGCGCCAAGGCCGGTGCCGACGGCTTCCTCGTGCTGCCGGGATTGCCCTACAAATCGGACCGGCGGG
>WNFL01055930.1_pt1 | contig 10993 bp, 10 predicted proteins | sample 5400361 | NCBI WGS metagenome assembly WNFL01 (sample SAMN13153351, study PRJNA577476) | soil metagenome | isolation source: 40 cm soil on Douglas fir-dominated hillslope | place: USA:California | collected 2013-09-17 | reverse complement strand
AACTTGCTGCCGGAAACGTCGAGCGCAAGCGCTGCGGCTTTCCGGCCGGTTTTTTCGATTTGTTTCACAACGTCTTCGGCTTCCGCCTTCTTGCGGTTGTAAGTCAGGACGACATCATTTCCCTTAGCGGCGATATGCAGGGACATGCTCTTGCCCAGACCACGGCTTCCTCCGGTTACGAGTGCGATTTTCATGGTTGTCTCCTTTTGAAGCCAGGTGATTCTCATACCCTCAGTAGATGCCGGGAACGGCTTTTACTAAATACATAGACCTCCAGTATGATTGCCTAATCCTACAGATTGCCGGATCGAATGTTTACTCGTGGGGAAAGATGCTGATGCTAGAGCGGCGAAGATAAAGGGGAAAATGCTTCATGAACAAGAATCAACAGCGGGAGTTAGCTGGCTCGATTGGCAAATACTCCAAAACGGATGGGCTCAACGACACCGCTATTGCCCCGCTTCACTTCTTCAAAATGTCGGCGCCAAGCGCGAGGATGCCGGTTGTCTACAATGCGTCTCTTTGCCTCGTGGTGCAGGGCGAGAAAGAAGTGATGCTGGAGGACGAAACCTACCACTACAGCGCATCCGAATTTGTGGTCGTATCAGTCGATCTGCCGGCAACGGGGCATGTGACGGTGGCGACACCCGAAAAACCCTACTTGGCCCTGCAATTGGACATCGATCCCAGGCAACTGAGCGATCTCATAACGGAGACGGTCCGGACAGAAGCGCATGGCGCTCCCACGGAGCGCGCCCTGTTTATCGGCAGCACCAACGATCAGCTAACCGATGCTCTGTTGAGGCTTGCGAGGCTGCTGGAGACGCCGCAGGATGTTCCGTTGCTGGCCCCGATGGTCATACGCGAGGTTTACTATCGGCTGTTGAATGGTTCGTATGGCCGGCGTATCGCGCAGATAGCGGTTAACGGCACGGCACCAACATCCAGCGTATTGCGCACGTTATTCGAAGGCTGAAGACTAAATTTTCGGAACCAATCCGCGTGGAAGACCTGGCGGAAATGGCCCATATGAGCCCGTCGTCTTTCCACTTTCATTTCAAAGAAGTGACGGCCATGAGCCCCCTGCAATATCAAAAGCGCCTGCGCCTGCTGGAAGCGCGACGGTTGTTAGTGGTGGAAGGCACGGACGCGGCAAGCGCAGCCTATCGTGTCGGCTATGAAAGCGCGTCGCAATTCAGTCGCGAATATTCCCGCATGTTTGGCGCTCCCCCTATCAGTGATGTTACCAGTTTTCGACAGAACCAAGGATTGACCGCAAGTTGGCGGTAAACGTCATTCCCAATGGTGTATCCACGTATAAATCTGTGAGCGCGACGCTTGAACGGCCTGAGGAGATCAAAACCTTATTACAACAAATGGTTTGCGACCTACCTATTGCGGGGCACAGGCGGATTTGCGTGCGATCCCCAGTGCGAAAGTGCCGAAGGCGCCAATGACGAGCGCCGATCCGAGGACAGTGAGGGCGCGCGGTCCGTTGCCCCGGTCCAGCGTTTGCAAGAGCACTCCCAGCGGAAAGAGAAAAGAGCCGAGTAAGGCGCTCACAGAGAGAATCATTTTGATTCGCTCCGAGAACGCTAGGCGATCGAGGCCAATCCCTAATACGATCAAAACCACTGCAAGGCCGATCCAGTGGCCGTGCACATCCACTTGCCGGTCGTAGACGTATTTTGCTTGCCGGTATTGCTGAAAAGCCCCTTCGGAGAGCGCCGAGTTCCGTTCCGCGGCCCCGCCAAACCCAGTCGCCAGTGATGCGCCAATTTGTTCCAGCGCCTGGTGTTCGGCAAAAACCGCGTACCACAGGCCGTAGCCCATGCCCCACACGGCGAGAGCAATCCCGCCCGCAAGGAGTAGCTGGCGCGCGCCGCTCATGTTGCGCCTCCCGCATCCAGTTGGCCGGTGTAACGCAGAACACCGATCCACATCGCCAGGAGCGCCACGATCACAAGCAGGCCTCCCACGTCCGCCAATCCGCCCGCGACCAATCCATACTTCAACTCAAGCAGCACGCAAATGGGCAGAAGCACGGATCCGAGCAAAAGCACGAGCGCCCAGCGCCGCTTCCACCTCTCGTGCAGGTTCACATAGGGTTGAAAAAAAGCCAGCAGCATGGAAAGAAGGCCGAACTCGATGATGTGAGAGTGCGCGGCGATTTTTACTGCCTTGTCGCCTTGTAGTTGGCCGTACTCCGCCAGTCCGCTCTGAACCGCCGCGGCGCTCTGAGTTGTCGCTCCACTGCTAATTTGCAAAAGAATCGAATAGTCGAGCGCCTCGTGACGATAGAGATCTACGGCAGCATAGTAGCCGCCGTGGAGGAAACCGAGCAGCACCAGGAATACTCCTCCCGCAAGCAGTAGATTCCCTGAGGGACTCGCATCGGCGGGCAGATCGCTTCGTGGAGCTGAGCGCTCCGCAGCGAAAAAGTATTTTCCGAGTCCGGCGAGATACCAGAGCACTGCAACCATTACGAGCAAACCGCCGAGATCGGCGAAGATACTGGCCCATCCGATAGCCTTCAGCGGACTATGAGCCAGCCCAACGTAATGGATAAGGAACACACATATAGGCAGCAATCCGGCCCCGCATAGAAACACCCAAGCCAACCGTTTTTTTGTGTTCGCTGAAAGTGCAATCCATGGCCCCAGGAGCGAGAGCATTAAGGCCAGGTAGCCGAACGCAATCATGTGGACGTGAGTATCTACTTTGGTGCCACGATTCTCCAGGAAAGCACGAACGTCTTGAAAATTCATAAGGACCGCAGCGCTGTCTCCGGCGAGAGCAGCGTACGCCGCATTCGAAAGACTGGCACCGACCCTCGCGGCATTCTGGTGAAGGACAAAAACGGCAAAGATGTCGCCAAATATCATTCCGATCAGGATAAGGGCGATGCCGCCCAGGAGGAGGAGCCGCCCCGCGCTTAGCGGAGCAAACGTCTCGCTCTGCTCGAAGCCCGCGTGCGATGCGCTTGCGTTTTGCGAGGAACTCATCGAATCCATTGGTCCCAATGGCGTGGACAGTTTTCGACAGTGTTCATGCGCCCACTTGAGAAGCAGCGGCGTTCCCTCGAAAGGCCGGCATCACGCGCTCGGCAAAGAGGTGCTGCGTCTTGATTGATTTCCAGTGTTCAAGGCCACCGAAATTTGAAACGATGGCCAGCTCTCCGATACCGCCTTTCGCCTGCAAGTTCCGTATTTGGCGGATTACTTTCTCGGGAGTCCCAATGAAGCCAATCTCCTGGTCCACGATTTCATCGTAAGTTAACTTAGTGAGGGATTCGAGCGCCCCGCTGGCGTAGAAGCCGTAGCCCTTGGCGCGAAGTTCCGCCTTCTTCGTCTCGTCCTGCAACGATCCAACCGGCGAGGCGTTGAACGCCAGGAAATTGTGCGAAATTGTGCAGCGCGCCCTCCACTTCTTTGCGAATTTGTTTTTCGTCATCGTCCAAATAAACGGGCCGGATGTAAACGATGTTCGGCTTATGTCCTTGCTCGGCACAGGCTTTCTTATAAATCCCCAGCGGCTTTTCCAGGACGCCCCAGGGAAGCAATGGCGGCACGAAAAGTCCCCATCCGCGCTCCCCGGCCATTTGGTAGGTGATATCGCTCGTTCCGCCGGTGTAGAGCGGCGGATGGGGTTTCTGCACCGGCTTGGGCACGACCGTAAGGTCCTTCACTTTGTAAAACTTGCCCTGATAGGACATTTTGTCTTTCGTCCAGGCTTCAATCAAAATTTCGATCGCTTCGTCGTAACGTGGCCGGCTCTCCTCGAGGAGGACATTTGAAGGGCCGAAAAGCCAGGCGTGGCCGCGTCCCAACCCGCATTCGAGCCGCCCTCGAGTCAGAATGTCAGCTTCAGCGATTTGGCCTGCCAGCCGCATCGGGTTTTCGAGTGGGAGCGTGAAGAGGGCCACGCGAAACCGAATCCGCTCCGTGCGCTGCGCGGCGGCGGAAAATAGCGCAAGGGGATTCGCGGAGATGGAAAACTTTTGAAAGAAATGATGGTCAATCACGGAATAGACATCGAAACCGACCTGATCGGCGTGTTCGATCTGGCGGAGGATCTCCCAAGTCATCTCCGCATGGGATTTTCCCGGCGCAGTTTGCATCTCCGCGTAGATGCCGAATCTCATAGCCCCTCCGGGTCTTGCTGTTTTCAGGTGTAAAGATAAGCCCGAGCACTCGCCTCTGGCCTCGATGAGGTGAGTGCGCCGTCCTGAACTCTTGGCACTTCAAGAACTCGGTGCGGCGTGGCTCTCGAAGTCCAACCCCAGAAGACTTAGAAGTTGAACCTCAGAGCCAGCTGAATCTGCCGCGGGTTGAAAACCGCCCGTGGGGATCCGTAATTCGGGTTTGGCGAGCCCTCACGGAAGGTGGATGGCGTCGCCGGGCAGCCGAAAGCTGTCGGATCAAACGGGCAGAAGTCGGATGCGCCATACACTGTGTTGAAGAAGCGAATGTTTGTGGTGTTGAAGAGGTTGAAGGCCTCAGCAAGGACTTCCAGGCTACGGCGCTCCTTGAACGGGAATGAGCGTCCTAGGCGAAAATCAACGGAACGGAAATTGTCGCCGATGAAGGTGTTGCGCGGCTCGATGCCGACGCGGTCGTTGTTGCCGAAAATATCGCCGTTGGCGTCGAATCCCGCAAACTTTGTGAAACACATCGGGGACTGGATTGTGGCGATCAAGCCCAATTGGTAGTCACGGGCAAATATGTTCCATTCTTTGGGTGTGGTAACCGTCCCGTTCAGCACCAGGCGGTTGCGAACATCGTCGGAAGACAGAGCGCGCTCCGCGCGGAAGTTCTGGCTGTCTTGCGGAATCAGGACGAAGCTGGGGTTGGGACCGTCGTCGATAGACTTCGACCAGGTATAACTGATGCCGTAGGAGAAATGATGGGACAAGCGCTTGTTGACGTTGATTAGCAAGCCGTCGTACTGGGAATCCCAACGCGACGTAGCTTCAAAATAGATCGCGATTGGAAAGGTCCTGACTCCAGGGGTAAATGGGCAAATAAAATCAAGGGCGCAATAGAGATTTTTGGTACCTGAACGTCCTTTGGAATCAAAGAAAGGATCTTGAAATGTCGAATTCGGCTGATTGACATTATAAAAGCTGCCCAGATGGACTCCGCGAATGTGCAGCCCGCTGACGCTTACTGATGTGTCGGCAAGAGGTTCGAACTCAACGGCGACGCTGGCTTGCACTCCGTAGGGATTCTTGTGGTTTTGATCAAAACGGACTACGACAGCGGGTCCAAGGAAGGCATTCGGGCAGTTGGTAATGGGTTTGCACGCCTGCGAATTGGTGATCGGATCGGTGGAGTTATCCGGGTAAGCGCCATTTTGGATGAGCGCCTTGAGCCCCAAGGCTGTCAGGTTGGGTGGTCCAGCAAAGGCGAATAGCTCGGTCTTGGCGTTGAGACTGTCTTCGAACGGTCGTCCGGGATACTTGCCGATGACCCCGCCGCAGGATGGAATTTGACAAGCCAAGAGCGGCGCGGGAATGATGCCGTGGAAAAGGCCGAAACCGGCGCGGATAACTACGTTGTGTTTGGTTCCGACGTTATAAGCCACGCCCAATCGAGGATCGAAGTTTTTCCATTGCGTGTTAAGTACGCCGCTGGGCCAAGTCTCCCATTCCCAGCGAATTCCGCCGTTCAAAGTCAAACGGCTCGTCGCGCGCCATTTATCCTGAAGGAAGAAGCCGTTATAGGTGTGGTTGAGCGTGCCTTCCGCTTGATTGCGAATCGCGGGCGAAAAGTGACCGCCCTCATAGACAGCAACGCCTTCCGTGATGCTCTGCTCGTTGAAATTGGGTGCCTGAAAGCGTTCAAAAAAGATCACGTTGGGATGCTGGCAGCCAGCGGGACCAGGGCCGCCGGGATCGCCCGCCGGAGAGACGCATTGTGGTCCGTTGGCGCCATCGTTCCCGAGGAAAGCGGCGAGATTAGGGAAGTCGGCTTCAAAGGGATAGAACAGGGGGAAGGATTCGGTCGTGCGGACGAAATTATAGTTGCCGCCAAAGCTGATCGTGTGGCGATCGTGAGAGATCGAAAAATCGTCGACCAGTTCGAAGCGGGATTCGCGGTAGAAATCCGGATTGCCGCGGTTCACGCCGGTGGTGAACGTGTTCGACAACTCGAGGTGGGGCTGGGTGGAAACGGTGGGGAAATCGAACGAGCGCCGGGCAAACTGCATGCGCAACTCGTTGACCATCGTCGGTTTGATGACGGAAGCGAGCGTCCCGGCAACGGATTGATCGCGATAGAAGTTTTCCTTGAAAGCGGAAGGCAAGTCGAAGCCGTCGTTCAGCGGCGACTGGTTCAGCAACCTTCCATCGTTGATGAAATAGCGCACAAACATGGTTTCGCTTGGGCTGAAGTTGTGGTCGAGTCTCAGAAATCCATTGTCCGAGTCATTTGTTCGGAGAACACTTCCCAAGCCTGGTTCCGGCGCCAGGCCATAGACGGCTTTCACTTCATTGATGAATTTAATGTTTTGGAGAACGGCGGAATTGTAGAAAGGCGATTCGCCTCGGCGCTGGACTTCATCGTTGCCGAAGATGAAAGTCTTGTCTTTCCGGACCGGACCTCCGATCGCCGCGCCGAATTGATTCTGCCTTAGAACGTGGGCGCCGGTGGCCTGCAGGAGATTGATGGCATCCAGTTTGTTGTTGCGAAAATACTCGTACGCGATGCCGTGCCACTCATTGGTGCCGCCGCGCGTGATGATATTCACAATGCCCGCGCTCGCGCGGCCAAACTCCACGGAGTAGTCGGTGTTGATGACGCGGAATTCCTGCACCGATTCCTGCGGAGGCGTGCCGCGTTGGATACCCGAGGCCGTCGAAATGTCGTCGGCGCCGTCAACGGCGATGAAATTATAATGAATGTTCTGGCCGGCGAAGGAGAGCTTGGTTACCGGCTCGACGATCACGTCAGTGTTTCCCGCGGTGGTATCGCCTATGGTGACGGCGGGAGAGAGCAAGGCGAAGTCGATAAATTCGCGCCCGTTAACGGGAAGATTCACGATCTGGTTTTCCGTGATCACCGTGCTGACTTGGGTGCGCGTTGGCTCTGCCAGTTCGGAAGTTGCTTCGACTTCGACTCTCTGAACGACCTCCCCGGGGGAAAGAGTGAAGCCAAGCTCAGCGGCTTGCCCGACCTGCAGCGAGATGTTCTTCGTCTGTTTTCCAAATCCGGAAAATTCGACGGTAACCTTGTATTCCCCAGCGGGCAGCGCCAGGATGGAATACTCACCGTTGTCCGAGGTCAGTGCTGAACGAGAAAATCCGGTCGCCACATTCCAAGCTGTAACCGGGGCTTTGGCTACGCTGCCGCCCGAAGCGTCGATTATCTTTCCCGACAGTGTGGCATTGACTGCCTGGCTTCGCGCAGAATTCGGCCAAATCGACAACATCGCCGCGAGCAAAACGGCCAGAAGAATCTGGAGCAAATAATTCCGTTTCCTGCTCATCACAGTGCACCCCCAAAATTCAACCTCTCAAACCGAGCACTCAGAACCGCATTAGATACGTTTCTGCACCATTGATTTTTGTGGCTTTGTTCGCGTACTGGCTGAAAGAGCAGCTCTGCGACGTCTCTGGCATATTCTTGAGGAACTTAGCCACACAGGGCGCCGTCGGTGGAAATAGCGAGTTTGGGATGAGGGCAGAGCGAGGATTACGACCGGGCAACCGTACGGCATCGCCGGGCATTGGCGCTGAATTAGAGATGGCCCCATCCCTCGCCCCCGCCTGAACAGAAAAAGAGAAGAATGAAACGGTACAGTATGCGGCGGAAGTAGACATGTCAAGAACAAAGAAGAGACCATTTGAATGTGGGAATTGTTGAACACTTGACTCTCCTCGTGATTGGGGGCAACATGTCGCACTGCCCCGCGCGAGTCGAGACCAACTATGGAACTTGCCGAAATAAATCGAACTTCTGTCGCGGACCAGGTTGCTTCGATTCTTCGGCAGCGGATCCTCGACGGTGAATTGCCTCCCGGAACTGCCCTGCAAGAAGTGCCGATGGCTACATCACTCGGCGTATCCAGAAATACCGTCCGGGAAGCGACGCGCATTTTGTCGCTGGAAGGTTTGCTGAAGCGAAACGCACACCGCGGTGTGGCCGTCGCACAGCTATCTTTGGAGGACGTCGCCGAAATTTATCAAGTACGCCATCTATTGGAAATTCCAGCGGTACGGGCAGCGACGATGGAAGACTCCGATGTATTAGTGGAAATGCGCGGAGCGCTGGAAGGCTACGAGGAAGCGGTTGAGGGCGTTGATTGGGTGAGGGCCGTGCGCTTTGATTTGCATTTTCACACACTGTTAATTGGCTTTCATTGTAACCGCCGCCTGGAGTCCTTTTACGAGAAACTTCTGGGTGAATTGCGGTTAGGAATGGTTCTCGTGGATCTGAGGCACGATAACCCAGGTGGGCTCGTTCCCGTTCATCGAAGAATCTACCAACTGCTGACAAGTGGGGAGACGGAAGAGTGCGCAACGCTACTCGCGCAGCATCTGCGAGATTCGGAAACAAGACTGACTGCCGTGATGGACCAGCGAATTGCAAGAGCGGCGGCCAAGTAGTCTTGCTCTGGCCGAGGTCGCGAATCCGAGCCGGCTTCTGTAGAGAGGTTCACCCGAAGGCAAGCTCACTGGCATTCCTTCGATTGGAAGCTCGAAGGGAAGCCCGAGGACTAACGGAAGATGTATCCCCGAGCATTCACTTATCATCGAGCTAGCTCCCTCAAAGAAGCAGTGACCGTGCTTTCCCAGCTGGGAGAAGGTGCGAAGCTTCTGGCCGGCGGTCAGAGCCTCATTCCATTGATGAAATTGCGTTTTGCCAATCCAGTTCATCTCGTCGATTTGAATTTTATTAGCGGAACTTCATACGTCCGGGGACAAGATGGCGCTCTTCATTTCGGACCACTTACAAGGCACGCCGAAATTGAGAAATCGGCATCAGCCGCACGCGTTCCCATTCTCCTCGACTGCGCCGCTGGAATCGCAGACTTGCAGGTCAGAAATCGAGGAACCATCGGCGGCTCGCTTGCCGAGGCCGACCCCAGCGGCGATTGGGCCACCGTCCTGCTGACGCTCTCCTGCGAAGTTCGATGCGCTGGCATATCGGGGGAACGCTCCTTGAAGCTGAGTGACTTCTTGAAAGATGCCTACACAACCGCGCTTGCCCACGACGAGCTTGTTTCAGAGATTGTCGTCAAGGTTCCGTCGGGGAACAGCGGAGGTGCTTACATCGCCTTCAAGCGGACGGCCCCGGTCTATCCGACCGCAAGTGCTGCCGTGCAATTGACGGTGGAGGGTGATCACTGCAAGGACATTGCAATCGCTCTGGGATGCGTCGGTTTGCTGCCGATTCGCGTACGAGAAGGAGAAGCAGCGCTTCGGGGCCAGCAGATCACACCGAAGCTCATCGAATCTGCGGGGGATGCCGCGCGCGCTGCCGCCGATCCCCAATCGGATATGCGCGGCTCGGCGGAATACAAGCGGCAACTTGTGGGTGCGCTTGTTAAACGTGCGACGGAAGCCGCGCTCCAACGGGCCCGCGGACAACAGGTGGAGGTCAGCCACATCTATGCCTGAAGCCGCTCAAAAAGTTTCCATTCACCTTCGCGTCAACGGCAAGTTGCATTCGCGTGAAGTCGCGCCTCGGTTGTTGCTCGTTGAATTTCTTCGCGAAGATCTTGAGTTGACGGGCACGCACATCGGATGCGATACGACCTATTGCGGCGCTTGCACGGTGCTGATGAACGGCGCCGCGGTGAAATCTTGCACGCTCTTCGCGGTGCAGGCCGACGGAGCTGAAATTACCACCGTCGAGGGACTGGAGAAAGACGGTGAACTCCATCCTATTCAAAAAGCGTTTGGCGACTGCTACGGTCTCCAATGCGGGTACTGCACGCCCGGGCTCATGCTTTCTGCGCTACAACTGCTGAAGGACAACTCGAACCCGAACCAGAAGCAGATTCGGAAAGCGATAGCGGGAAATACCTGCCGATGCACCGGCTATCAGAATATTTTCAAAGCGATTGACACCGCCGCGGCGGCGATGAGGAGTTCCGGTCGTGGCGATTAAATTTGGTGGCGACTTCGAAGTAGCGCGCTCTCCGGAAGACGTGTACGACTTCCTGACGGATCCGCATAAGTTCGCGCCCTTGCTCCCGGACTTTCAAGGCATGGAGGTGCAGGACGAGCGCCATTTTGGGGTGAAGGTGAACGTCGGCATCTCCTATATCAAGGGGACCGCGAGTGTGAAAATGGAGCTTGCCGAAGCCATCCGCCCCAAGCGCGCCCAATACAAGGGGCAGGGTAGTGTCGCGGGCGGAAATGTGTCGTTCACGGCAGGTTTCGATCTCGTTCCGGCGGGCGGAGGTACGAAAGTCGCCTGGCAAGGTGAGGCGCAGATTTTCGGACGCTTGACTTCCGTGGCAGGCGGTTTGCTGGAGCCGCTCGGAAAGAAAAATGTGCAGAAGCTGATTGATGGTTTGCAAGCGGCGTTGCGTTGAGGCGATATTGGGTGCATCGGGAAGAGAGGCGACTTGACCGCGCGAACGAATAACGAGGGCTGGGTCGGCAAAGCGCTGCCAAGGAAGGAAGATAACCGTCTCCTGCGCGGGCGCGGCAAGTTCGTCGACGACATCAAGCTGCGTGACATGCTGTATCTCAAGTTTGTTCGCTCTCCGTACGCCCACGCAAAAGTGACCAACCTCGACACCTCCGCGGCGGAGGCAGTTTCCGGTGTGGTCTGCACGCTGACGGGCGCTGAAATCGCGAATCAGACGAATCCCTTCATTGAGATCGGTCCGGACCCGTTCGCGCGAATCAAAGATTATCCGCTGGCGGTTGCCAAGGTGCGCTATCAGGGAGAACCGGTGGCCGCTGTGGTTGCTACCTCGCCGCAGATTGCCGACGATGCTTCAGAACTGGTGCAAGTCGAGTACGAATATCAAGAGG
>WNFL01044548.1_pt1 | contig 10993 bp, 10 predicted proteins | sample 5400361 | NCBI WGS metagenome assembly WNFL01 (sample SAMN13153351, study PRJNA577476) | soil metagenome | isolation source: 40 cm soil on Douglas fir-dominated hillslope | place: USA:California | collected 2013-09-17 | reverse complement strand
CCGGTGATGAGCTCGAGCTGCGACTCGCTGAAGTCGGTGGTGATGTGCGGGTGCGTCAGCGCCGAGCCGAGGGCCGCGGCATGCGGCTGTGCCGAAAGCTGCCCGTCGGCGCGCACGCGCAGGCTCTCCTTCTCGATGCCGCGGCGGAGGCCCTTCAGGATTTCGGGTGCAGGAATGCGCATGCAACCCGCAAGGTAGCAGACGCCGAACTGGATGAATATACAGTATTGGCCTATATTTGTGCCGTGAGTTTCGAAACGTTGAACGATCGGCAAAAAGAAGCGGCGCGCTTCGGCGGCGGGCCGCTGCTCATCCTCGCCGGCGCGGGCACCGGCAAGACCAATACGCTCGCCCATCGCGTCGCGCACCTGCTGCTCGCCGGCGCGGCGCCCGAGCGCGTGCTGCTGCTCACCTTCTCGCGCCGAGCGGCGCTGGAAATGACGCGCCGCGCGCAGCGCATCGTCGCCGAGTCGGCGGCGGCGCTGAAGCTGCCCTGGTCGGGAACCTTCCATTCGATCGCGAACCGCCTCATCCGCCGCCACGCACGACGAGTCGGGCTCGGCGAGAGCTTCAGCGTGCTCGATCGCGGCGACGCGGCCGATCTCCTCGACGTCGTGCGCCACGACCTGGGCCTGTCGAAGGCCGAGAAGCGCTTTCCGCGCAAGGACACCTGCCTCGCGATCTACTCGCATCGCGTCAACACCCAGGGCTCCCTCGCCGACACGCTCAAGGAAGTATTTCCGTGGTGTGCCGAATGGCACGACGAACTGACCGGGTTATTCAGATCCTATGTCGAAAGAAAATCGAGCAATCAGGCGCTCGACTACGACGACCTCCTCCTCTACTGGCACGCGATGATGTCCGACGAGGCGCTGGCGGCGGAGATCGGCGGCCTGTTCGACCATGTGCTCGTCGACGAGTACCAGGACACCAACGTCCTGCAGGCGGAGATCCTGGCGCGCCTTCGCCCGCGCGGCGAGGGGCTGACGGTGGTGGGCGACGACGCGCAGGCGATCTATTCCTTCCGCGCCGCGACGATCGCCAACATCCGCTCATTCAAGGAGAAGTTCTCCGCCGAGGTCGTCACTCTCGAAAAGAACTACCGCTCGACGCAGCCGATCCTCGACGCGGCCAACGCGCTCATCGGCAAGAGCCTCGTCTCGAGCAAAGGCGCCGGCGAATCGCCGCGCTACGTGACCGTCGCCGACGACCAGGCGCAGGCCAGTTATGTCGTCTCGCGAATCCTCGACAACAGGGAAAAATCCATTCCCTTAAGAAGACAGGCGGTGCTGTTCCGCTCGTCGCATCACTCCGACGTGCTCGAGCTGGAGCTCGTGCGGCGCAACATCCCCTACGTGAAGTACGGCGGCCTCAAGTTCCTCGAGGCGGCGCACGTCAAGGACCTGCTCGGCGTGCTGCGCTGGGCGGACAACCCCAAGAACCGCGTCGCCGCTTTCCGCACGCTGCAGCTCATCCAGGGCGTCGGTCCCGCGACCGCGTCGCACGCTTTCACGCGGTTCGAAGTTCAGGGCTGGTCGGGAATCGAGAATCTTGATCCCGAACTTTCCCGGTTAATGAAATCGTTGATGGAAACCCCTTGGACCGGACAAGTGACGCGCGTCCGCGAGTGGTATGCGCCGCACCTGGAGCGCATCTACGAGGAAGCGCAGGTGCGCGCCGGCGACCTGCAGCAGCTGGAGAAGATCGCGCAGAACTTCGCCTCGCGCGAGGAGTTCCTCAGCGAGCTCGCGCTCGATCCGCCGAGCGCGACCGGCGATCTCGCCGGGCCGCCGCTGCTCGACGAGGATTACCTCGTGCTCTCGACCGTGCACTCGGCCAAGGGGCAGGAGTGGGACGCGGTGTACGTGCTGAACGTGAGCGACGGCAGCTTCCCGTCGGAGTTCGCCACCGGCAAGCCCGAGCTCATCGAGGAGGAGCGCCGCCTCCTCTACGTCGCGATGACGCGCGCGAAGAGCCGGCTCGAGCTGATGGTGCCCGTCAAGTATTACGTGACACAGCAGTCGCGCATGGGCGATCGCCACGTCTACGGCGCGCAGAGCCGCTTCATGACGCCGACGGTGCTGAAGTGCTTCGAGCGCGACGCCTGGGGCGAGAACTACACTACAAAAAACCACGCCGCGAGCGGAAACTCGGTCGATGTCGCGGCGAAATTGAGGAGCATGTGGTAATTCCGTAGGCGTTCGTGCGCGCCCTCTGTCGCGCGCTCCCGACAGCTCGAGTGCACTACAAAAGCTGTCGAAATTTTCGCTTGCTTCTGTCGTCACTCCCGCTACACTTCCGTCGTGGGCTTCACGACGGAGGAGCGGGTGAACGGAGGACAGACAGTAGTACGGATGCTGATCGCCGGGTGCGCGCTCCTGGTCGCCAGCATCGCCTCGGCCGCCGACGAAGCTCCCTACTTCGGCCCGCGCCTCATCGAAGAGCAGGTCCGCATTCCCGCGCAGGGCTACGCGATCGCCGCCACCATCCTGCGTCCCGAAGGCGCCGGCCCCTACGGCGCGATCGTCCTCAACCACGGCGTCTCCGCCAGCGCGCGCGAGCGCGCACGCGAATCGGCGGAGCTGTTGATCAGCGCCGCCGCGGTGTTCGCGCGACGCGGCTATGTCGTAGTGATGCCACTGCGTCGCGGCTTCGGCACCACCGGCGGCTCGATGGCCGAGGATCCCGGCAGCTGCGCCAATCCCGATTACATGAAGGCCGAGCAGCAGGCGGCAGATGACGTCATGGCCGCCTACGCGTACGCGCGCAAGCTTCCCTACGTCGACGGCTCGCGCATGGTGCTCGCCGGCCAGTCAGCGGGCGGCATGGTGTCGCTCTTCACCGCGGGCATGCGCACGCCGGAAGGTCTGGTGGCGGTGCTCTCCTTCGCCGGCGGCCGCGGCGGCGATCCCGATTCCAGCCCCGGCGTGCCCTGCGCGGTCGAGCCGATCGCCAAGGTGCTCGAGACGGTGGGCAAGACGACGCGCGTGCCGGTTCTCTTCAACTACGCGGAGAACGACCTCTTCTTCAGCCCGAAGGTGACGCGCGGCTGGTTCGATCGCTATTCAGCGGCGGGCGCGAACGCCGAGTACGCGCTGCAGCCCGCCTTCGGCAAGGACGGGCACTACATGTTCAGCGACGTGGTCGGCGTTCGCTACTGGCTGCCGACGGTGGAGAAGTTCTTCGCCCGCAACGGCCTGCCGTTCGATCGGCTCGACGCGACCGATCCCGACCGCCAGGCGCTGCTCGCGGTCGATCGCCTGCCGAACGTGCAGAGCGAGGGCTGCAAGGGGCTCTACCGCGCGTTCCTCGAATCGCCCGGGCCGCGCGCCTACGCGGTGAGCGAGGACGGGCGCTGCGGCTTCGCCGGCGGCCTGCGCGACGCGCGCGAGAGCGCGATGCGCCAGTGCGGCAGCGTCGCCAAGGGCGCCTGCACCCTCTACGCCGTCGACGACGCGGTGATCTGGAAGGAAGCCGTCGCCGGCGGCGGTTCCAAGCCCTAGGCCGGAACCGGGTCGGGCTGCTTCACATCGGTTTCAGGAGCCGGCCGCTCGGCCGGCTTCTTCTCCTGCGGCTTCTGCTGTAACCGCCGGGCTTCCTCGGCGCGCTGCTTTTCCTGCCAATACTCGAGCTCGTAGCACATCGGACACCTCCGCAGCCCATGCTACGCTCGACGGGCAGGCACTTAAAGGCCGCGAGCGCGCCATGTTCTTTCCCGACGCGGAAGTCCCAGACGTTAAGGAGCAGTCACTTCGCGACGACCGCCGTCTCCTCGGGCGGCTGCTCGGCGAGGTGATCGGCGAGCAGGCCGGGCCGGCGATGCTCGAGCGCATCGAGCGCATCCGCCAGTCGGCGGTGAGCTTCCGCCGCGGCGCCGAGGAAAAATCCGCCCTCGAGGCGCAGCTCAACTCGCTCGACATCGACGAGACGCTGCACGTGGTGCGCGCCTTCAGCTACTTCTCGCACCTGCTCAACATCGCCGAGGACGAGCAGCAGCATCGCCGCCGCCGCGCGCACGCCGAGGCGGGCGCCCCGCGTCGCCCGGGAAGCTGGTCGTACGCGCTCGACCAGGTGCGCGGCCATGGCCTGGAGAACCTGCTGGCGTGGTTCGCGCGCGCGCAGGTGAGCCCGGTGCTCACCGCGCATCCGACCGAGGTGCAGCGCCAGAGCATCCTCGATTGCGAGCGCCAGATCGCGCAGCTTCTTTCACAATCTCCCGGCGTAGAACGGGAAGAGAAAATCCACGCGGAAGTCCTGCGCCTCTGGCTGACGGCGATGCTGCGCGGCTCGCGCCTCGCGGTCGCCGACGAGATCGCGAACGGCCTCGCCTACTTCCGCCTCACCTTCCTCCAGGAGCTGCCGCGCCTGTATGGCGAGTTCGAGCAGGCGCTGAAGGAGCGCTTCGCGCTGCGCGAGGCGCCGCGCCTGCCGCCCTTCCTCACCGTCTCGAGCTGGATCGGCGGCGACCGCGACGGCAACCCCAATGTCGACGCCGAGGTGCTGCGCACCGCGTTCGCGCAGCAGGCGCGGCTCGCCTTCTCGCATTACCTCGAGGAAGTGAACCTGCTCGGCAAGGAGCTGGCGCTCTCGGCGCGCATCAAGCCCGCGCCGCCGGAGATCGAGGCCGCCGCCGCGCGCTCGGGCGACGAGTCGGCGTATCGCAAGGACGAGCCCTACCGGCGCGTCATCTCGGGCATCTACTCGCGTCTCGCAGCCACGGCCGCGGCGCTCGCCGGCCTGCAGGCGAGCCCGGCCCCGCTCGCGGCGAAGCCGCCCTATCCGAGCGTGGACGAGTTGACGGCCGACCTGGAAATGATTTCACGTGCCTTGAATGCGCAAGGAGCGCAGAGGCTTGCCGAGGGCAGGCTGCGCGCGCTGCAGCGCAAGGTCGTGCTCTTCGGCTTCCACCTCGCTTCGCTCGACCTGCGCCAGGCCGCCGAGGTGCACGAGGAAGTCGTCTCCGAATTGCTGGACAAGGCGGGGGTGGAGCGCAACTACAAGGGCCTGGACGAAGCGGCCCGCACCGAGCTCCTCACCAGAGAGCTGAGCGGTCCGCGGCCGCTGCATTCGCCCCATGTCGCGTATTCGGATCTGGCGGAGAAGGAGCTCGCGATCCTCGCCGCGGCGGCGGAAGCGCGGCTGCGCTACGGCGCGCGCGCCGTTCCGCGCTATGTGATCTCGCACTGCGATTCGGTCTCCGACCTGCTCGAGGTCGGGCTGCTGCTGCGCGAGGCGGGGCTGCTCAAGCCCGGCGCCGCCGCACCGCTCGCGCTCGACATCCTGCCGCTGTACGAGTCGATCGGCGATCTGGAGAAGTGCGGCGAGATCATTACGAGCGCCCTGGAGCTGCCCCTCTACCGAGCCTGGGTCGCGGGGCGCGGCAACGAGCAGGAGGTGATGCTCGGCTACTCCGACAGCAACAAGGACGGCGGCTACCTACAAGGCGGCGCAGTCGCTGCTCTCCTCGTGCAGCGCGCAAGGGGTGAGGTTGCGGCTCTTCCACGGCCGCGGCGGCACCATCGGCCGCGGCGGCGGCCCGAGCTACGACGCGGTCATGGCGCAGCCGCCGGGCACGGTCGGCGGCGCGCTCCGCCTCACCGAGCAGGGCGAGGTGATCGCCAGCAAGTACGCCGACCCGGAGAGCGGCCGGCGCAACCTCGAGACGCTCGCCGCGGCGACGCTCGAGGCGAGCTTCGCGCCGCGCCCCGAGCACGCGCGCCGGGACCGGCACTCGGCGATTGCGCAGGAATTGTCATCCATTGCCTTCACCGCATATAAATCATTAGTCGAAAAACCTGGTTTTGTCGGCTACTACCGCGCCTCGACGCCGATCGCCGAGATCGCCGAGCTCAACATCGGCAGCCGCCCCGCGTCGCGCAAGACGAGCGAGCGGATCGAGGACCTGCGCGCGATTCCGTGGGTGTTCAGCTGGACGCAGTGCCGCCTGATGCTGCCGGGCTGGTACGGCTTCGGCGCCGCGGTCGGCGAATGGCTCGACCGCAAGCGGGGAACGCTGGAGGAGCTGCGCGAGATGCAGCGCGAGTGGCCCTTCTTCCGCAGCGTGCTCTCCAACCTCGACATGGTGCTGGCGAAGTCCGACCTCGCCATCGCCTCGCGCTACGCCGAGCTGGTGCCCGACGAGAAGCTGCGCCACGAGGTCTTCGGCCGCATCGAGGAGGAGTGGCGCCGCACCAGGAAATGGCTCGGCGCGATCACCGGCCATGCCGAGCTGCTCGCCGAGAACCCGACCCTCGCGCGCTCGATCCGCAACCGTTTTCCGTATCTCGATCCGCTCAACCACCTGCAGGTCGAGCTCCTGCGCCGCTACCGCGCCGACGGCAGCGACAAGCGCGTGCTGCGCGCGATCCACCTCACCATCAACGGCCTGGCTGCCGGGTTGCGCAACAGTGGCTGAAGAAACGAATTACCGCGAGCACGCCCTGAAAATCCTGCCGCACATCTGCACGCGGTGCGCGCGGGAATTCTCCGGGAAGCGATTGCGCGAGCTCACCGTCCATCACAAGGACGGCGATCATCACCACAATCCGCCGGATGGCAGCAACTGGGAGCTGCTTTGCATCTACTGCCACGAGAACGAGCACGCGCGCGTCGTCGACTCAAAGGCTGGAGGCTCGGCACGCGAGCAGGACACCAGGCCGGCGAAGCACAAGCCGCTGGCAGGGCTTGCCGGCCTCCTGAAGAAAAAGCCTTAACTGCCGGAAATCGTGCGCTGCGCCCACTCGAGGACGACGGCGAGCCGCGGCGGCAGAAGCTCCTCGGCCTCTTCGTGGCTCACCCAGCGCCATTCGTGGTGCTCGGGCCGGCCGAGCTCGGTGGAGATCGGCAGCTCGATCTCGACTTCCTCGGTCTCGGCGAGGTAGTAGCGCGCGATCTTCTTGCCGGCGTAGGGCACGGTTTCCCGGTACGCGTCGTCGAACGGGTAATCGAGCTCGCTCAGCCCCGTCTCCTCCTTCACCTCGCGCTTGGCGCACGCGAGCTGGTCCTCGCCGGTCTCGACGAGTCCCTTGGGGAAATCCCAGTTCTTATAGGCGCGGAGGACGAGGTAGCGGACGCCGCGCGGCGTGCGGCGGAAGACGACAGCGCCGGCGGCGCGCGGGGGCTGTTTCATGCCCCCAAGAGTAGATCAAGACCGGTTAAAGAAGATGCTCGCCGCCCGAGCGGGCCCTAGCCAGAGGAGGAGGAAGAGGCGTCGGATTTGCTCGGACGGCGAGGCTGACCGTTATGCGGTGTGGAACGTGCGGCCGAAGGCGAGCTTCGCGCGCGACCACGCTTCGACGAGCGCGTCGATCGCGAGCTCCCAGCGTTCCGCACGCTCGATGTGCTTGCGATGCCTGTTGCGCACCGAGGCCGGCAGCGAAGCTAGAGCCTTTTGCCAGAAGATTGTCTTAAGCATGTCGTACTCCTTTCGCCCGCCAGGAAGCCGCGACGCGGGCAATCGCATCCTTCACTACCTGCAAGCCCCGATTCGCAAGACGCGCCAACTCGGCGTTGCGCGCGCGGCGCGCGGCTTGCTCGAGTGCGTACAATTGCTCTGGGGTCGGGTAGTTTTTCATCTGCAATCCTTTTCTCTGCCATGCAAGATAAGGCCGCCTCGCTCAAGGGACAAACGATGAATCCTCACGTCTTGCATAAGAAATACTCATCGATCGCGTGATCTACCGCCTGCCGCCGCTGAATGCCCTGCGCGTATTCGAGGCCGCCGCGCGCCACCTCTCCTTCAAGGAGGCGGCGAACGAGCTGTCGATCACGCAGGCCGCGGTCAGCCACCAGGTGAAGAGCCTCGAGGAATATCTCGGCGTGGAATTGTTCCGCCGCTCCGGGCGCGGCGTGCAGCTCACCGAGGCGGCGCGCGCCGCGCTGCCGCGGCTTCGCGAAGGCTTCGACGCGCTCGCCACCGCGGTCGAGCAGATCCGCGAGCGCGGCGAGGAGACCGACCTCGCCATCACCGCGCCGCCGGTGTTCACGGCGCGCTGGCTGATGCCGCGCCTCGCCGACTTCTCGCGCCGCCATCCGAAGATCGAAGTGCGCGTCACCGGCTCGAGCAAGATGGTCGACGCAGGCGCGCTCGACTCGGCGGTGCTGATGAGCAACCTCGACCTGCGCACCGACACCTCGGGCGTGGAGATCCACCTCGGCGGCGGCGACTATCCGGGCTACCGCGCCAATCGTCTCTTCGGCGTGTCGATGGTGGTGGTGGCGAGCCCGGCGCTGGTGCGCGAGAAGGGGCTGAAGGCGCCGGCCGACCTCGCGCACCACGTGCTTCTCCATGACGACGCCATGGACCTCGTCGCGCACGGCGACGCCTGGGGAAAATGGCTCCAGGCCGCGGGCGTCGCCGAGCGCGTCGATGCCTCGCACGGGCCGCATTTCTCCTCCAACATCCTTTCGCTGGAGGCCGCGTCGCAAAAGCTCGGCGTCGCGCTGGCGCTGCGGCCGCTCGTCAACGACGACATCGCCTCCGGACGGCTCGTCGCGCCGTTCGACGTGGAAGTGAAGCCGGCCGGAAGCTATTACCTTGTCTGCCCCGAGGTCATTGCCGACCGCCCCGCGGTCGCCGCCTTCCGGGCCTGGCTGCTGGAGAAAGCCAACCTTTAAAGGCTCGTTTATTGCAGCGGGCTTGGTTCGGCCATCTTCGCCCCCAACTAAGCCCCGATGAGCTCCAGGAACCTCTCCAACTGGATGATGAGCGAGGCGCTGCTCATGCTCGAGCGCGCCGACCGGCTGCACCGGCAGTTCTTCACGCACGCGGTCGTGGCGTGGGAGCCGCCGGTCGACATCATCGAGGCGGGCGAGCTGCTGCAGATGCAGGTCGCGCTTCCTGGCGTCCCGCCCGAGGCGATCACCGTCAGCCTCGATCCGGCGGGGGTGACCATTTCGGCGATGCGGCCTTTTCCCTGCCGGGAAACGACCTCGCACGTGCATCGCATCGAGATCCCCTACGGCAGGTTCGAGCGCCACATCGGCCTGCCGCTGGGCGATCCCTATGCGCCGCTCGAGCTCCATGCCCAGTCGCTGTCCGACGGCGTGCTGATCCTCACCTTCAAGAAGAAAGAAGGCGCATGAACGAATTCCTGTCCGAGCAGAACAACGCCATCCCGGCGGCGGGCGCCGAGAAGGGGCGCGGCGCGAGCCTGAAGCCGCTGCCCGAGGACGCGCTCGCCCTCATCCCGATGCGCAACACCGTGCTCTTCCCGGGCGTGATCTCGCCGATCACGGTCGGGCGCGCCGCGTCGGTCGCCGCCGCGCAGGAAGCGGTGCGCACCGAGAAGCGCATCGGCTTCCTCCTGCAGAAGAGCCCGGAGAAGAACGAGGCGAAGCCCGACGACCTGTACTGGGTCGGCACCGCCGGCACGGTGGTTCGCTACATCACCGGCAACGAGGGCGCGCACCACCTCGTGGTGCAGGGCCAGAGCCGCTTCCGCGTGCTCGAGTTCCTGCCCGGCTGGCCGTTCCTCGTCGGGCGCGTCGCGTACGTCGAGACCAGGGAAGAGATGAATCCCGAGCTCGAGGCGCGCTTCCTGCAGCTCAAGCAGCAGGCGAGCGAGGCGATCCAGCTGCTGCCCAACGCGCCCGAGGAGCTCTCGCTCGTCGTGCAGGGCGTGAGCTCGCCGAGCGTGCTCGCCGACATGGTGGCGAACCTGCTCGACGTGAAGAACGAGGACAAGCAGGATCTCCTCGAGACCTTCGACCTGCGCCGGCGCCTCGACAAGGTGCTCGAGCTCCTCTCGGAGCGCGTCGGCGTGCTGCGCATCTCCAAGGAGATCGGCGAGAAGACGAAGAAGGAGTTCGACTCGCGCCAGCGCGAGCACGTGCTGCGCGAGCAGAAGCGCCAGATCGAGAAGGAGCTGGGCGAGGGCGAGGAGGACGAGGCCGAGATCGCCGGGCTGAAGAAGGCGATCGACGAGGCCGGCATGCCCGAGGACACGCACAAGCACGCGGTCAAGGAGCTGAAGCGCCTGCAGCGCATGGGCGAAGGCAGCGCCGAAGGCTCCATGCTGCGGACTTACCTGGAATGGCTTTCCGAGCTTCCCTGGAAAAAGGAAGAAGCGAAACCCATTGATATCGCAGAGGCCCGGAAAGTCCTCGACGAGGACCATTTCGGCCTCGACAAGATCAAGCGGCGCATCCTCGAGCACCTCGCGGTGCGCAAGCTCAACCCGCAGGGGAAGAGCCCGATCCTGTGCTTCGTCGGCCCCCCGGGGGTCGGCAAGACCTCGCTCGGCCAGTCGATCGCGCGCGCCACGGGACGCAAGTTCCAGCGCATCGCGCTCGGCGGGGTACACGACGAGGCGGAGATCCGCGGCCACCGGCGCACCTACATCGGCGCCCTGCCCGGCAACGTCATCCAGGCGCTGCGCCGCGCCGAGTCGAGGAACACGGTGCTGATGTTCGACGAGATCGACAAGGTCGGCATGGGCGGCTTCCACGGCGACCCGTCGAGCGCGCTGCTCGAAGTGCTCGACCCGGAGCAGAACGCGAAATTCCGCGACAACTACCTCGGCGTGGACTTCGACCTCTCCAGGGTGATGTTCATCACCACGGCGAACGTGCTCGACACGATCCCCGGGCCGCTGCGCGACCGCATGGAGATCATCCAGCTCCCCGGCTACACCGAAGAGGAGAAGCTCGAGATCGCCAAGCGCTACCTGGTCAAGAGACAGCTGGAAGCCAACGGCCTTTCCGAAGAAAAAGTTTCTCTTTCGGAAGATGCGATCCGCTCCATCATCGCCGACTACACGCGCGAGGCCGGGGTTCGCAATCTCGAGCGGAACATCGGTGCGGTGCTGCGCAACGTGGCGATGAGGATTGCCGAAGGGGTCTCGGAAAAAATTCAGATGACCGAAAAGGATCTGCACGCCATCCTCGGCGCGAAGCGATTCGAGAACGAGACCGCCGAAAGGACCTCGGTCCCGGGCGTCGCCACCGGCCTCGCCTGGACGCCGGTGGGCGGCGACATCCTTTTCATCGAGGC
>WNFL01017092.1_pt1 | contig 10993 bp, 3 predicted proteins | sample 5400361 | NCBI WGS metagenome assembly WNFL01 (sample SAMN13153351, study PRJNA577476) | soil metagenome | isolation source: 40 cm soil on Douglas fir-dominated hillslope | place: USA:California | collected 2013-09-17 | reverse complement strand
TGTCGCTGCCGGTGATGTTAACGGCGATGGGGTGGCGGACATTATCACCGGGCCGGGGGCGGGCATGGGGGCCCACGTCAACGTCTTTGATGGAAAAACCGGCCGTCGCATGCGCAGCTTTCTCGCCTTTCCCGGATTCTTCCGCGGTGGAGTATTTGTGGCTGCCGGAGATGTTAACGGCGACGGCAAGGCGGATATTATCGTGGCGCCCGATAGTGGCGCGCCGCCGATCGTGCGCGTGTTCGACGGCGCGACGGGAAAGTCCATCAGGACCTTCTTCGCTTACTCGGCATTTTTCACGGGTGGCGTGCGCGTGGCCGCCGGCGACGTTAACGGCGATGGAGTTGCTGACATCATCACCGGCGCGGGTCCCGGCGGCGGCCCGCATGTGAAAGTATTCGACGGAGTCAATGGGAACCTTTTGGATAGCTTCTTTGCGTTTGATGCAAACTTCCAGGGCGGGGTGTATGTCGCGGCCGGCGATGTTAACGGCGACGGCAAAGCTGACATCATCACCGGCGCCGGGCCCGGTGACGGGCCGCAGGTGAAGGTTTTTGATGGAACTCAACTGAATCTCCTGTTCAGCTTCTTCGCCTACGACGCGAGCTTCACGGGCGGGGTGCGCGTGGCTGCCGGCGATGTCAATGGCGATGGCTTTGCTGACATCGTAACCGGCGCCGGACCCGGCGGCGGGCCACACGTGAAGGTATTTGATGGCACCCAACTGATTGTGCTGCACAGCTTCTTGGCCTATGAGGCGAATTTCACTGGCGGAGTATTTGTGGGAGCGATCGGGTCGGGTCAGCGTGTCGGTGGCCAGTAAGTGGTCAAATGTGAAGAATAGAGCCCATCCTCACGGTCGCGCTACTGCCCCGCTTACCGGACGCTGCTTGTTTAACGCAGAGAGTTACCTCCCCAGATCCTTATCCGTCACGCGATACTTTTCTTTCTCTTTCTCGCGCTGCAAATAGGGAATGCCTTTCTCCATCCATTCAGGTGCGGGTGCGCCCTTCAAAAAGTGATCGAAGAACTCCTGCAGGCGGCGCGTATAGTCCTTTTGATTGATGCGCTTGCGCAGGCCGTGCTTCTCGCCGTTGTAGCTGAACATGTAGGCCTCTTTGTTCAAGCGTCTGAGCGCGAGGAAAAACTCGATGCCCTGATACCAGGGCACTGCGTCGTCTTCGTCGTTATTAATCATCAGGAGCGGCGTCTGCACGCGGTCGGCGCGAAAGACTGGCGAGTTTTCCAGATAGCGCATCGGGTATTCCCACAAGCTGCCGCCGATTCGTGACTGCGAATGTTCGTATTGGAATTGGCGCGGCAGCCCCGAACCCCAACGAATGCCGCTGTAGGCGCTGGTCATGTTTGAGACCGCAGCCCCAGGCGCCGCGGCTTTGAAACGATTGGTTTGGGTTACCATATAAGCGATTTGATAACCACCCCAACTGTGTCCCTGAATTCCGATCGCGCTCTCGTTGACGAATCCTTTGTCGACCACGGCCTGGATGCCAGGCAGCACGCACTTCAAAGCGCTCTGTCCGGGATAGCCGGTCGTGTACACAATGTCGGGCATAAAAATCAGATAGCCGTTGCTGACATAATAGGTCGGGTTGATCGAAGTGCCGGGTCCGGGATTCCGAAATGCATGCCGGCCCTGCGTCAACTTTTCATAGATGTAGATGATCATCGGGTACTTCTTTTTTGGATCGAAGTTGTCGGGCTTGAGCAGCAGGCCCTTTAAGGGCACGCCGTCAGTGTTCTTGAAATTCACCAATTCCGCGCTGCCCCAGTTAAACGGAGCGCGCTGAGCATCGCCATTGCTGACCCTCTTAAGGTCTTTAAAGCCAGACCCGGTGACCCAGATGTCGGGGAATTCATCGAAGCGCGAAGCGGTCAGCATCAGAACATCGGCGTCTTTCGCTTTGGTTGGATTATTGAAGTCCTTCGCGCCCATCAAGAGTTTTTCCGGCAAGCCACCATTGACGCGGTCGCGATAGAAACCCGAGTCACGCGTCTCTTCATTCTCGACATGAAGCAAGAGGGGCTTGGCCGGATCGATTGAGCGCTCCTTCGGATCCAGCCGCACGTAACGAAACACGATCTTGTCTCGACGTCCGACGCCGTCGGTCAGGTTTTTAGCGTTGCTGCCATCGGGAGACACTTGCCAGACGTCATACCGATCGTAGAGCAGAACTTCGCGGTCGTCTTTGGTCCAACCAGCGAATCCGTATGACGGTGGGGTAGCCGGTTCGTCATTCTCTTCGTTGAAGAAGTTGGCGCCGAGACTTCTCGTCAGGTTCACGGTTCGGCCGTCCGCGATCGAAAACGAATTCCAGTCCTTGCCGTCAAAGAAAATTGAATACTTTGCACCCGGCGAAAGTGAAGCGCCGAAACGCTGCTTTTGTCCGACAAGTTTTCGCGTGCCGTCATTGGTGTTCACCAGATAGTAGTCAGACAGACCCGGATCATAGTCATTCATGATCCGGTAGGCACGGTTGTCGGCGCCAATCGCGTAGCGGCCGTCGTTCGAAGGCGAGACAGATTCCATTGCCTCGTCGGCAAGTTGCACGAATTTCTTTTCCTTGATCAGGTAGGTGGCCCGATAGGATCTGTTGCGTTCCTGCTCAGCGCGGACCTTCTGGATTGGCTGAATGTAGTCGTCTTTCCAATGCCACAGATCGACCAGCACCTTTTCATCAGACGGCGTTTCCTCGCTCGGATTCTTTTCCGGATCTGGCGGTGGTGCAGTTCCCATGAACAGATGACTGCCGTCGAGTGAAAAGCCAAGGTTGGCCTTCTCGCTCACCACGAAATCTTTGCGGAAGCCCGGCGAGGACGTTGAAACGATTTCGGCCGCATTAGTAGTGGGCGCGCCGGCGTGGTTGCGGTCCGAGCCCTCCCTTATGGTCGAGCTACTGGCCCCTTCAATGGCGTTCGCGCTCGCATTCCGATTCCAAAGATAGACTTTGAACTTTGGTTGCTTCGCTTCCGCGTCATCTCGATCGCTGATAAAAGCCAGTTCCGTTTGATCTTCGTCCCAGGTCGGCTTGAGATACTTTCCTTTACCGTCCAGCAGAGCAACAGGCGCAGCATCAGTTTGAGTCGCCACAGCGTAGAGGCCATTCGTTTCTTCCTTCCTGGAAGAGACCGCGAAGACTAGAGCCCTGGCATCTTTGCCTAAGGTGTAATCGAGTGCGTCATTGAAAGTGCGTTCAGTTCCGCTGGTCATGTTTCGCAGGACGAGATCGCTGCCGTACTCTTTCTTCTTTGCAGCAGGCGCTGACGAGCTTGATGAGCCCTCCCTGACGGTCGGGCTACTGCCCCGCGTGGGATCCGGTTTTGGCTCCAACAGGTAGGCAATGAAGCCCGAACCATCTTCCGGGACTTGAAAGCTCTTCACCTTCTCAATGCGCGTAACCTGGCCGGTGGTTGTGTCCATAATGCCGAGCGCATTCTTTGGCATGTCCTCGGGCTTCTTCTTGTCCTTCTTAGCTTTGTTCACTTCGGCTTTGGTGGGCTCGATGCTGAAGACGACGAATCGACTATCAGCGGTGAAGGCCGGACGAACGAGACGCGCGTTGGCGGCGATGAGTTCAGCGACGTTCGGAAGTGAATCATCGGGCGGCGGCGCTGGCGGGCGATAACCTCTGGGCGCGCGCCATTCGGCGACACTGGTCAGGTTACGTACCACGATCTCACTGTCGCCGTCCTGGGCCATGAATGCATAGGCGATGAACTTTCCATCCCGCGAGATCTGCGGCGACTGGATCGAATGCCACGAGTCGTAATCCTGGTGGGTTAGCGCTCGCCTGGTTTCCTGACCCAAAGCATAGGAGAAGGAAGTTACCAGCAAGGCGATAGCACAAATCGAGGACGTGCATTGTCGCGAAACTCTGCCGAAGGGTTTCATAAGCTCACTCCATTACCAGATGGTCTTCAAAGGGCCGGTTGGAAATTGCGGCCTAAGTCTCAACAGAGTTGGGGTGGAAGTCAAGAGTTGGTGCATCCTATTTGAGAGATTGCGGCTCTCCAGATAAAGCGATCCACGAAATTACACGAAGGGAAGATTCGTTCGTGCAGTTTCGTGTGATTTCGTGGACCGTTTTTTGTGATGAGGTCAGTACCCGGAGCGATAGCGACCTGGTCACAGTTTGGCTATCTCGACCGTCTCGTGGGTTGAGACCCGCTCGCTACTGCTCCCGGTATTGACTCCATCACAAATCAAGACACTCCCGCGTAACCAATTTGTTTGGATCGTCGTCGTTACCTATGCAATCATAGCTTGGATCCCCCGGATTTTGAGCCCAGAACAGCGCGTTTTGCAGCCGAGCCGCGTTCGCGTGCAGCTTCGGCGAACTGTTATTCGCCGGCTCAAAAGGTCATAGAGATGCGTAATGGAAGATGAAGTCTCACGGGAGTTACCTAATACACCAGCCGCTGCCGCCGAAACGCAGGCCGATAAGCTTGACAGCAAATCAACTCAGGTCAGGGCCTCTGCCAGGCGGCCCAACAGGACACGCGCGCGCATAGTTCAGATCGTCAGCGTGCTGGTTCTGGTGCTGCTTCTGCTTTTGCTCTGGCGCTTTCTCGGCGACCGTTCAACGCCAAAAGCCGCCGGGCGGGGTGAAGTTGTTCCGGTTGAGACCGCCTTGGTCACTCAGCAGGATGTGCCGCTTCAGATCAAAGCCATTGGAAATGTGGAAGCGCTCTCGACGATTGCGGTGCGCTCGCAGATCGAAGGGACTCTGATGCGAGTCGCTTTCGTCCCGGGACAGGAAGTGAAGAAGGGCGATCTGCTTTTCATGATCGACCCACGGCCGTTGCAGGCGGCCCTCAATCAGGCGGAGGCGAACCTTTTGAAAGCCATGGCCGCGGTCCGGCAGGGCAACGACATCGTGGCAAGGGACCAGGCGACGGCTGCTAATGACAAAGTGATTGCCAATCGCGATGCGAACTTGTTGGAGGCGGGCGTGATTCCACGCGAGCAATACGACAACGACGTGAGCAAGTTGAAAGCGGACGAAGCGACAGTGCGCGCGGATCAATCTTCGGTCGCCAATCTGCTGGCGGCGCAAAAAGCCGAGCAGGCCGTCGTCGAAAATGCGCGCGTGCAACTCAGCTATACGACTATTCGCGCGCCGCTCGCGGGCAAGACCGGCAACCTCGCAGTAACGGCCGGCAACCTGGTGCGGGCGAATGATACGACCGCGATGGTGACGATAACGACCTCGGCGCCGATCTATGTGACCTTTTCAGTGCCTGAGAAAGACTTGATGCGCATTCATCAGTACGCCAGTTCGACCAGTTTTGCTACCGAAGTGGTTATACCCGGCGACGAAGCCAACCACGCGTTCGGAAAGCTATCTTTAGTCGACAACACGGTTGATATGGCTACCGGAACGGTGCGTTTGAAAGCTACCTTTCAGAATGACGATCGTCGTCTTTATCCCGGCCAGTTCGTAAATGTAGTGCTCACGCTGGGAGTACAGAGCGGCGCGGTCGTAGTTCCATCTCAAGCCGTTCAGATTGGTCAGGACAAGTCGTTCGTTTACGTCGTCAAGTCCGATTCGACCGCCGAGATGAGAGTCATCAAGGTGGGCGCCGTGGCCGACACGATGACTGTGATTGAAGACGGACTAAAACCCGGCGAGCAGGTAGTTACCGATGGGCAACTGCGTCTGGTCCCGGGAGCCAAGGTCCAGCCCAAGGGCCAGCAGGGCGGCCAGGGTAATCGGGGCGGCGGTCAGGGTCAAGGTAATCCGGGCGCAGGCGGTCAGGGCGGACAGCGCAACGGTGGTGGAAACCAGAACGCAGGTAAGCAAAATGGAGGCGATTGAGTCCGTAGGGACGAAATATTTATAGCCCGCTCATTTATCGGTTCCAAGAGCTCGGCAGGAGCGAAATATGTTCAGGCGATCGGAACATTTCGCTTCTACGGATCTATTCGACTGTTTTGGAGGCGGTGACTATAAATATTTAGCTCCTAACGGAGCCTAAAGACAGCATAACCAATGTCGGAGCTTTTTATTCAACGGCCGATCACGACCACCCTGATCATGGCGGGGATCGTTCTATTCGGCTTTATCGGCTATCGCGCTTTGCCGGTGAGCGATCTGCCGAACGTTGATTATCCGACTATCCAGGTCACAGCCGAACTTCCAGGTGGCAGCCCGGAGACGATGGCCTCTTCGGTTGCGACTCCGCTCGAACGGCAGTTCTCAACCATAGCCGGACTCAACACGGTCAGTTCGACCAGCACCCTCGGCAACACTCAAATCACTCTGCAATTCGATCTCAGCCGTAACATCGATGCGGCCGCGCAGGATGTCCAGACGGCAATCTCAGCTTCGACGCGACAACTCCCGCCCGGAATGCCGAGCCAGCCGACGCTGAAGAAAGTAAATCCCGCCGATCAGCCCATCGTGTATCTGATGGTAAGCTCGCCGACCCTGCCGCTCTCGCAGGTAAACGAGTACGCGGACACCACGCTGGCCCAGAGGCTTTCGACTATCAGCGGCGTAGCCCAGGTGCTGGTCACCGGCGAGCAGAAATATGCTGTGCGAGTGCAGGTCGATCCGTCTGCTCTGGCCAGTCGCGGGATCGGCATCGACGATGTTGCGACGGCCTTGCAGCGCGGCAATACGAATCTTCCCGTCGGCACGCTCTATGGTATTCATCAAAATCTGACTGTTCAGGCCAACGGGCAACTCACGAACGCCGAAGGGTATCGCCAGTTGATTATCGCCTATCGCAACGGCGCTCCAGTGTTGTTGCGAGACCTCGGCGATATTGTCGACAGCGTCGAGAACAATCGTCTGGCCAGCCGTTACAACGGTCAACAGGTCGTTACCCTGACCGTGCAGCGGCAGCCTGGCACCAACACCGTTGCCGTCGTCGACGCCATTCGCAACCTGTTGCCGACATTTCGCCAGCAACTGCCGGCGTCAATCAAGCTGGACGTTTTGTACGATCGTTCTGAGTCGATTCGCGAATCCGTCAACGACGTTCAGTTCTCGCTGCTGCTGGCGATTGGTCTGGTGGTGCTGGTTATTTTTATCTTCCTGCGCAACGTCAGGGCTACGATCATTCCTACCCTCGCCCTGCCGACTTCGATCGTCTTTACGTTCGCGGTGATGTATCTCATGGGGTTCAGTCTCGACAACCTTTCGCTGATGGCGCTGACGCTGTCGGTTGGGTTTGTGGTAGACGATGCGGTCGTGATGTTGGAAAACATCGTTCGGCGCATGGAAGCAGGCGAAGGCGCGATGGAAGCGGCGCTGAAGGGCTCGCGCGAAATTGGATTCACGATCATTTCGATGACGGTATCGCTGGTGGCGGTCTTTATTCCGGTGCTCTTTCTGAGCGGAATTCTCGGGAGACTGTTTCGCGAATTCGCCATCACAATCAGCGTGGCGATTTTGGTTTCCGGGTTCGTCTCGTTGAGTTTGACTCCAATGCTCTGCAGCCGTCTGTTGAAAGCGATCGGACATCGCCGCGAGGATGGAGATCATGATCGGGGCAGTAGCCCGACCGTCAGGGAGGCCTCTCTTGATCAGAATGCGGACGAGGCGTCCGCGCTCCCGGCAAAGGGAAAGTGGTGGCAGAAAACAGAGCGCGCTTACGAATGGTTGGCCGGCGGCTATCGCTGGACTCTGCAACTCGTCCTCGAGCATCGTGCGCTGACCATGTTGATTTGCGGCGGGCTCTTTCTGGTTACGATTGGCCTCTTCTATGTGATCCCGAAAGGTTTTATTCCCAACGACGACACCAGCCGCATTGTCGGCTATACCGAGGCCGCCGAGGGCATCTCTTTCGCGGAGATGTCGCGTCATCAGGAGCAGATAGTTGACCTTATTCGCGCCGATCCGAACGTCGTTGGCGTTTTATCAACGGTTGGGCAAAGCGACGTTAGCGCAGCCAGCAACTCTGGAAACATTCTGGTCATCCTGAAGCCTATCGCTCAGCGAAAGAAAGACGTTGATGCAATCATCGAAGACTTGCGACCCAGACTTGCATCGGTGCCCGGGATGCGAATCTTTTTGCAGAACCCCCCCCTGGTTCAAGTCGGCGGGCAGGTCACCAAGAGTCCTTATCAATTAACGCTTCAAGGCGCGGATCGAAACGAGCTATATGCGAATGCCGACGCGTTGCAAAGGAAGATGGCCGCGTTGCCGGAGTTGTTGGACGTGACCAGCGATCTGCAAACCAGAAATCCGCAGCTCAACGTCGACATTGATCGCGACAAAGCATCGTCGCTCGGCATCACTGCCCAGCAGATCGAGGACGCGCTCAACGATGCGTATGGCACAAAACAGATTTCAACTATCTATGCCACCTCGAACGAATACCAGGTCATCATGGAAGTTAAGCCTGAGTACCAGCAGGACCCCTCGGCGTTAGGCCGGCTATATATTCATTCGACGGCGAGCCCTGCGTCGGCAAGTCAATCGGCGCAACTTCAATCTACCCTGGTTCAGTCCACGCCACAGATTGCTTCTTCATCACAGTCGCCCGCTGGTCAGTCCGTCCCCGGGCAAACAACGCAGAGCCGTCTGGTTCCGCTCAGCACGGTGGCGACTTTGTCGCGCAGCGTCGGACCGTTGCTGGTTAATCATCTTAGTCAGCTCCCTTCGGCCACCATCTCATTCAACCTGCGGCCGGGTGTTTCTTTGAGCGCGGCGACAGAGCAAGTACAGAACCTGGCTCAGCAGACTTTACCTTCAACGATCACAACGAGCTTTCAGGGCACGGCGCAAATCTTTCAATCATCGCTACAGAATCTTACCTTGCTGATGCTGGTAGCTGTTTTGGTGATCTATCTGGTGCTGGGGATTCTCTACGAAAGCTTTATCCATCCGTTCACAATTTTGTCGGGACTGCCGTCGGCAGGCTTAGGGGCGCTGCTGACGTTGCTGGTGTTTGGACGCGAGCTGGACGTGTACGCCTTTGTCGGCTTGATCATGCTGATCGGCATCGTCGAAAAGAACGCGATCATGATGATCGACTTCGCCCTGACTTCGCAAAGGGAAGAAGGGAAGCCGGCGGAAGAAGCGATTTTCCAGGCCTGCCTGATCAGGTTCCGTCCCATCATGATGACCACCATGGCCGCGCTGATGGGAACGTTGCCAATCGCGCTCGGCTGGGGCGCGGGTGCTGAGTCGCGTCGCGGCCTGGGTCTGGCCGTCGTCGGCGGCCTGTGTGTTTCCCAGGTGGTCACTTTGTATTTGACGCCGGTGATTTATTTGTACTTTGAGCGAATGCAGGAATGGTTTCATCGGCGGAGGGCGCGAAGGGTTGAACCGGGGGGAGCAAATGTCTAGTTCGCCTTAGCCCCTCCCTTTGGGAGGGGTTGGGGAGGGTTTTGAGCAACAGATCCTTCTCCCTTCTCCCGTGGTGAAGGGCAGCAACGACAAAAGGGGTAAAGGGTGCACGTTGTCGTAAACCCTGCCCTCAATCCCCTCCCAAAGCGAGGGGAAGAAGAAGAACAAGATTTCGAATCATGAAGGACCAGCCCAAAAACAAAGAGCGCCACAGCATCTCTGAGCTCTTCATTCATCGTCCCATTACGACGACGCTGGTGATGGTTGGGATCGTTCTGTTCGGGTTAATTGGGTACGAAGCACTGCCGGTCAGCGATCTGCCCACCGTCGATTATCCGACCATCAATGTCAGCGCCAGCTTGCCGGGAGCGAATCCCGAGACGATGGCCGCGTCGGTAGCGACGCCGCTTGAGCGTCAATTCTCAGGCATTGCCGGGATCGATTCGATCAATTCGACCAACTCGCAGGGCTCGACCTCTATAACTCTGCAATTCAACCTGAGTCGCAACATTGACGCCGCCGCGCAGGATGTCCAGACGGCGATTTCGTCCGCGCTGCCACAACTGCCTTCGGGCATGCCGTCTCCGCCGGGCTTGCGCAAAGTTAATCCCGCTGACAGTCCGATTTTGTTTATGGCGCTTAACTCGGATGTGGTGTCGCTGCCACAGGTCGATGAATATGCCGAGACATTGATCGCTCAGCGCATCTCGATGGTAGAAGGTGTGTCGCAGGTTCAGGTCTATGGCGCCATGAAATACGCGGTGCGCGTGCAACTCGATCCGGCGGCGCTGGCCGACCGCGGCATCGGCGTCGATGACGTGGGCTCCGCCATCAGCAACGGCAATCCGAACACGGCCACCGGGTCGCTCTATGGCAAGTACACAAATCTGACGTTACAAACCAATGTCGAGCCAAAGAACGCCGCTCAATTTCGACCACTGATCGTCGCCTATCGCAATGGCGCTCCGGTGCGTCTCGAACAAATTGCCAACGTGCTCGACAGTGTTGAGAACAACCGGGTGGCCAGCTGGTTCAATGGCCGGCGCAGCGTCACGATGGCCGTCCAACGTCAGCCGGGCACAAACACCGTGGCGGTGGTCGATGCGATTCGCGCCCTGATGCCGCAGTTCAAGCAGCAACTGCCGGCATCGGTAAACCTTGATGTGCTGAATGATCGTTCGATCTCTATTCGCCAGTCCGTTGGTGACGTGCAGTTTTCGTTGTTGCTGGCGATTGCCCTGGTGATGATGGTCATCTTTCTTTTCCTGCGCAACGTTCGCGCCACGATCATCCCCACGCTCGCGCTCCCGACTTCGATAGTCGGCACGTTTGCCGCGATGTATCTGCTGAACTTCAGCCTCGACAATCTGTCGCTGATGGCCCTGACCTTGTCCGTTGGATTTGTCGTCGATGATGCAGTGGTAATGCTGGAAAATATCGTGCGCCGCATTGAGTTGGGCGAAAGCGTCATGGAGGCGGCGCTGAGTGGCTCTCGCGAAATCGGCTTCACAATCGTTTCGATGACGGTTTCGCTGGTCGCAGTATTTATTCCGGTGCTCTTTATGGGCGGAATTCTGGGCCGGCTGTTTCGTGAGTTTGCGATTACGATCAGTGTGGCGATTCTGGTCTCGGGGCTCGTCTCTCTGACCTTGACGCCAATGCTCGCCAGCCGT
>WNFL01100818.1_pt1 | contig 10994 bp, 13 predicted proteins | sample 5400361 | NCBI WGS metagenome assembly WNFL01 (sample SAMN13153351, study PRJNA577476) | soil metagenome | isolation source: 40 cm soil on Douglas fir-dominated hillslope | place: USA:California | collected 2013-09-17 | reverse complement strand
CCATTTTCATGGTGGCCCGGGGGCCAGACGGCGAGGAGGTGCAGCATGGGCAATGGGCAGAAGCTTCTCTCCGTGCTTTGCAGCAGGTCGAGATTTGGCAAAGAATTGTAGGGATTTCCTTGGAGAGGGCATCAAACCCTACCATCCTTCGTGTTCTCGGGTGGGGTGGGATGTTTGTGAACCGAATTGGCACAGGTTCTCAGATGCGGTTGTCCACATTCCGCCCTAGATGACTTCGTTGGAGGTCCGAGTAATTGAATTCCCAATATTCGGTCTCCGTTCACTGTACTCTATTATGCACCCTGGTGTTTCAGCATTGTGTGTGGCCTAGGGTTCATTGCGCTTCCACGGCCCGTTTTGTCGCGACGTGAGACCGTTACCTTTCGTCCCCTTTCACCCTCTTGTACACCCACAAATACCCCCACCAAGTAGCCAGTGAACCCTTTCTTTTACGGGGACATTGATCGGAGTGTCACCTGGTGGACAAAGGAATGCACCTGTTCATTCCCATTCCACGTCTAGTGGCAATATGGCGCCTCTAATATCGTCTGTAACGGTCTCCTTCCTCAACCTCACTTCTCAATCCATTTTCGCGTTCGTTGACGCGTTCCTCACCGAGTCCCTCGTTCATCTCCCTGCAGCAACTCCAGTTACCTTTGGCCAAGCGTTCCCCCGGTTCTCCAAGCTGGCACTGACACTCACAGTTCGCGCCGAGAAAGATATCCTGGCAACGCCTACTGCAAGAACGGATGATTCATGGACTGTTCGGCTTGGCCGTACGATCTCACGAAGACGGCAGTGGGAGGAAGTCCATATCCCCGGCGCTCCGTGGCATATCTATAGGTTCGAAATGAATAAGGGTCACCACAGGATTTTGCTTGTGCCGGCTCGTGACCTGACCTCGTGGATGAAGCTGTTACCCTCGACTGTTCCACTCTCGGCCCTCTGCATACCGGGTGTGTATTGGTAGTTCCGGCGCCTCACCCAAGCCCTGACAGGCCTTTTTCTCTAGGGACTCATGAGACGTGAGTGTCTTACCGATTCCGAGCAGCCCGACTCACCCAGACCTTCTAGGATGGCAAAGTATGGGTGGCCCTTCTCTCAGTGTCAAGATTTGACCCTTCTAGAGGTATTATGAACCCTCCGGACGTATCGACGCATTCTGACCCCTCATAGCAACTTCGAGCTGGCATCCGGCTGATTGTAAGTCGCCGATGATCCCGAACGTGAGAGTAATATTCAGACGCCCAATAGGATATCCGCATCGTCGTTGTAGATGATAAACTATTGGCATACCATGGGAGTACCCCCCAACGCATCACCTTTTCTGCAATCCTGGCCGACGTCGTTGCCTTCCTTGACTCGCCTGAAGGTCGCTCTGAAACAATCATTGTGTCAATCCTAGAAGAAGGGGAGTTCCTGGGTTCTTCGCCCCTTTTCTCTCCTTTGGTACGGGACGCCTTGCTCAGCCCGCCTTCACGCGAAAATCTTTGGTATCTCGAAAATCGGATCCCAACCTTGGGTGAAGCCCGCGGCAAGGCAGTTTTGTTTTCGAGGTTCGGCGGACATGGGGAAGGCTGGCCTGACAATAAAATAGGGATACATCCCCAATTGTGGCCAGACTCGGCCAAGGACGGATTCGAATGGGAGATGCCCGACACTCGCGTCCGAGTCCACGACTGGTAAGAGTGTCCATCCTATCGCACTGTGGTGACTCTGACCTCGTTCAGGTATGCGATTTCTTCCTTTCTTGCGATCCCAGAGAAAGCGACACTGTCCTCGTCATACCTGCTGCCGTGTCCAGCCCCGAACGGGGAAAAGGACTTGGCGATCACCTTCACCTCTGCCTCTTCAATCCCAGCTGCCCTCCCGTCCACTGTAGCTTGCGGATTTGGATGGCCAGCACTCAGGCTCGGGGTAGAAGGGGTCAATTCTCGTGTTGGCCGATGGCTACTTGGCCAACTGGGTGGTGAAGCACCTCTCCAAGACCTCCTTGGACAAGAAGACTGGGACGTGGTTGATCTCGAAGCCGGACAAGCATCCGCTAATTCGACGGCGGTTGAAGAAATACGCCTGCGGGGGTGGGTATTCATGGATCTCAGCTACCACAAGCTCTCTATTTATGAAACGGTCAGGTCTGGGGCTAGTTCCAATGCTTGTTGAGGCCAATTGGAGAGGACGCAAATCAGGGGAGGAGGGCTGGGATTGACTTGTTCTTAACTCTCTTTGCGTCTCACATATTTAACGCCCTCTGTGCTCATCTGTGCATGCAATCTTTACGAAGTTACGACCATGAACTGATGCCTTGTCCGTTCATTTGATTTGTTTGAGCTTGAGATTCTGGCTCTTGCCATCCCTGGCCATACTCCGCATCAACGAAAGCAGCCGTCAGCTTAATCGGCAGTGTTCCAGGGTTATATTAGGGGCTTAAGTTACGCAGTCTCTTGCACGATCTCTAGGGAGATCTCAGGTGGTCTTTCTGGCACTCAAAAGGATTCAGAGAAATCGTTCAAGTTATATCTGCTATTCAGAACACATCTGGTGTGTGTATTGTATACTGCCTGTCGCGAAGCATATGCTGATGCCTCACCCAACTTGCGGACAGTCTTTCTACCATGTCGCGCCAAACGAACGGTCCTCGTGCAGCGAGTCCCAAGCTTTCCCAGTCTCTTCCCAACGTCTCCTCACCCGCCTCTCATATGTTAGCTGACCCAAATCTTGTCCCTTTCGTCAATCTTTCGCCCGAGGACGTCGACATTATCGACTCTATTATTCTGCGTGCAGGCCCAGAGGCCACGTCATGGATTACTGTTATCAAAGCATATTATGATGTCTTTCAGGACCTTGGGAAGGAAGCTGCGGAAGATGTGGGTTTTTACACAATTCTACTAAAGCTCGGCCTAATACGAGCTTCAAACTGGGGAGAGCGATGGAGTCACGTAAAGGACGCTCTTGGTATGGTATCATCTTCCGCACCTTCTGGTGCCGGGCCACAGCAGCCAGTCCCTTCAAGCATTGGGTCCTACAGTCCTCCTGCTATTCCACTTCGACTACAAAAGATGGAAGCGGATACATTCACCATACACTCTCGTATCTCGGGTTCGACCTCGGTGATTCCCAACCCCAAGTCGGAACAGGAAAGGCGACCTGTCAGAACGCGAACGACACGCCCGACAACTCGGGAGGAGGTCCCCAATCGTCGTCCAAGCTCCCTTTTTGCATTTACCAACCCAAAGCCACCCAAAGCCACCCACCCTCCTTCTCATAATTCGGATGACACTGCGCCAAATTCGACTGCATTCACTGCAGCCAAGCCACCATCTTATCGTACTCACGCTCACGAACGCGATGTGCCACTTTCTTCTATCCTTCCGGTTTCGTCCTCTGCCCCGAAGCTACACCCCATATCTGGCACCCGCCCAGCACACAAGACACCTGCGCCTCGTCTCACAGATATCAGGAATCGAGACGTGCCTTCAACCTCCCACTTTTCAAAACTGGTAGCTCGTTCTCAACCAGTGCCTCCTAGAAAACCTAAGAAATCGGAAGACGAGACATGGAGAAAAATTGAGCTGAAACAAAAGGCGGATGCTTTCAGATATGAGAAGCTTGTAGGAGCTTGCTTTGATGTCTGGTATGGGGGAGTAAGGTGGCTGGAGGTTCGTTATTATTTCGTTTCATCCCTTCCGTCTCTTCTCATTCTAGTTGTAGGAGCGTGAAAAGGCAGCGACCCTCGCCCGGGACGACCTAGTTTTGCGCGCTGTCATTGAGAAATGGCGCCAATGTGCATCGGATCACCTTGCGCTTCATCGCAAGGCGTTCAAGGTCGACCAAATGCGCCTGCTTCACGCCACACTCAAATCATGGCAATATGCCGCATGGACTTGCCGGCGCAAACGGTGGGCTGGTCAACTCCGAGGGCAGATGGTGGAGATGTCTAAACAGGTGGACCACCGGATTCTGAGCGAGGCACTTAAGGTCCATTCACTTTACCTTCATATATGCAAGATACTGATAAAGAGATAGCACTGGGTCTTTGTCCGTCGGGCCAAGACTTCTTCCCTCTTTCATGAAGAGAACCTTCTCCGGCGGACTCTCGTCACATGGTGTCGCAAAGTTCAACGGGTCTCCGAATTGAAAACTCGTGGTGAACTGGTCATCCAAGCGATGGACGACGTTCTCCTTAAACGCGCCTTCGAAAAGTGGAAGCGCCGACTACGATTACAAGCATTGGAAGGGGCCATGGCAGAATGCGTCAATTCACGTGTGGCAAGAGAAAGTCTTGTTCGGTGGAATGCTCTTGCGTAAGATTTTCCCCTCCTGGTGCTGTGTTCATGTTGTTTGATCGACTTTTAGCAACAAATCCGCAGTCGCACGCGAATTTCGGACACGGGCAGTGCTAGGAAATGCGCTCCGAATTTGGTTCGGACGTCTAGGACGCATCCTGGAACTAGAACAGCGAGCTGTGCAGCTTCCCAACCAGCCATTAGCTCGCAAGATGCTCCATATCTGGAGGACAAATACCAAAGGAGTTCATTTGGAACGCATGAAACGAACAAATATTGCCTTGTACACGTTGTCCAGTTGGCGAGGGCGTCTGGAGAAAATCAGGACGAATGAGGGTGAGTCTCAAACATCTCCTCGTTTGCTCTCTGATCAGTTGCATCAGGGAAAGCGCTAAGCTTCCAACGTCGAAGCGACAAGGTTCTAGTCGACGCAGCCCTTCGAATATGGGCGAGTGCTCTGGTTCGCCGAATCCAAACCGACAAGTCCGCCTTCAAGCTCTACAACACTAATCTCGCACAGCGCGCCATTACGACATGGCGCTCAAACACCCAAGAGAAACGCCGTCTGACCAAACAGGCTAAACTCGTCCGTCGACTGTTCCTGGAACGAACGACTTGGCGCAAATGGAAATATGCCATTGACGCCAAGAGGCGCGAGGAAAAACTCCAGGAATTTGAGAAAAAGCGGCTCAAAGCTGCTTGGAAGATCTGGGTTTACAGAGCACGCAAAGCCCGGAATGATCGGAGGAAGGAGGAGGCCGTCTCGGCCACCATCAGCATGAGAATCACGAGACGCGCATTTGATACTTGGATGAGGAAAGTATTATTTATCAAGAATCGGGAGTATGATGTGAAGTTGGGATATCAGGAGAAATTGACGAGGCACGTCGCCCCTTGCCTTCCGACCTATGCTGTCGATCTTGATGTACTTCCCAGCGCTGCCCTTGTAAAGTGGCATACCAAGTTCCGTCGTCACCAAGAAAATACAAGTCTCATGCAGAGCTTTGTAGATGTGCGACACGAAGGTATCCACTATGCTGAACAATTGTATGCGGATGAGCTGACTGTTATTGGCAGAGGGCTTGCGCCAGCTGCTCTGGGTTTGGGTAGCTGCCACTCGACGCAAGCGGCTATTAGCCGATCGAGAAGAGGAACTCCGGCGTTCTCGACTCCTACGCGCTTGGGAATCTTGGCGAGATCGTTATATTGAAAATGGTCTTCAGAACATTGTATGTCCCCTCCAAGCAGGGTTGCATAATGATTTACTCCTTCCACAGGAAATGGACGTTGTCCTTCAATCTCATACAAACCTGTTATTTAAGACATTCCGAGTATGGGAGGCCAAGGCTACGGTACAGAGACCCTATTGATAACAATCCAAATCTTACAATTTTTGCAGGCGCTTCCAGCAGTTCGATTCCGTGCTCGCCATGTGAAACTCCGAGTGTGGAAGAAGTGGCGTGCAGCGATGCCTCTTGCACTTAAGGCCAAGGAGGCACGAGAATACGATCGGCACAAAGTCCTGGGTGTGTTAAAAATGTATTGTTGACACTCGTATATCTCCTAACAGCCCCTCAGAGAAGGTGTTGTTGCATTGGCAAGAACGGTATAAATCCAAAATTGCGCAGAAAGCCATTGCGTTCGTGTCCCCCATCACAAGATTCCTCATTTTCGTTGATATTGCTTTCCAGGCGTGCCCGATACCTTCGCCTACCACCTGCACCTCTCAAAAGCGGTCCATCTCGTCCTCTAAGCAAATTGACGGCACCAAAGTCATATCGCTCCGCCAGTCCAGAAACTTCTGCTCGTCGGAGTCTTGAAGAGGCCGTTAAAAATCGGATAGGTTCAAGTAGGGCTGCCAGTCCAGGTCCAAGCACTCATGGAATTAAACTCCTTGNNTCTTGATCGACCGCGTCCCTTGCTTGCCAGTGGACTCGCTAGTCGGATAGTTCAAAACGAGAGGGAAGGTACAGTTTCTTCTGTCGGAACAAGGCTTTCTAGCGAAATTCGTCCTCGGGCTGGTGCTCGACCACGTTTTGCCACTGGCCTCTATATGGATCGCGGACGGTCTAAGATGCCACGTGAAGCGTCATAAGAGATCAATGAAGGTCGACCACGCGATTATCTCTATCATTGTATTATAATAGCAGCGCACCATGTATCCATTACTAGCTGTATCTCTAGAGCTTGCCGATCTTTGTCCTGCAGCACCGAAAGCTCAATTCTCATACGTGAATGGACGTGATCATAGCTGAGCTTCTATATAATTCATTTGGTGCCCGATCCTTGAGCTGTTTGTGCTCGAGTTTCGTGACTCGACCATGTCCACTCCTGCACCGAACCGTCCAGAGGGACTCTCAAGTGATCCCACAGCACCACCCACGGCAGATTCATCGAGTACAACAGTAGCTGGTGCTGCTGAAACCCCAGCACCTGCAGCGTAGGTCGAAGGGGCAACTAATGTCGGTCGTATGGCTAATGGGGCTGTCGATTGGCACAGGAAAATGGAGAAGGTCTCAAAACCTGAAGTTAGTCAAGTACTATCACCATCAGGGGAGTCAACACTGGCCGTCGAGCAGACCGTTACTCCTTGGCAAGTCGTCGGTTCGGTGGCAGAAGACGGAAAAGAGCTTGGAATCAACTACGACAAGCTTATTGAGCAGTTTGGGACAAGGAGGATCGATGAGGAGCTCTTAAAGCGGTTCAAGGAGGTCACTGGGCATGAACCACACCGGCTGCTACGTCGTGGAATGTTCTTCTCTCATCGGCAAGTGGATCGAACCCCGTAGCAATGCGTAGGGTACTTAAGAATTCTTCCTAACGCAGCGAATTAAATCGAATCCTTGATCGACATGCTGCAGGGAAGCCATTCTTCCTCTACACTGGGCGAGGGCCCAGCAGCGACAGTATGCATATGGGCCATATGGTCCCTTTCATGTTCACTAAGTCTGCTCAAAGTATTTATTCGCATCGCGCATTAAGCTCACACAAAACGCGAGATGGTTACAGGACATTTTCGATTGTCCACTTGTCATTCAACTCACAGGTAGGATTGTTCTACTAGGGACTTACGAAGAGTCTAAAGAAGCTCCAGACGATGAAAAGTTCCTCTTCAAGCACGAGAACACTGTCGAACAAGTTCTTCAGTACACTCAAAGTAACGCACGGGATATCATCGCTGTCGGATTCGATCCGGAAAAGACGTTCATTTTCAGTAATTTCGAATTTATGGGGTGACTAGCGCCTTCCGAATTACGTCAGATTCGCTGATGCACTTGCAGTGGTGCTTTCTACGTGAATATACAAAAGATTGCACGGCAAATAACATTCAACATGGCACGATCAACTTTTGGATTCACAGAATCGTATGCTCCAACTCATCCACATACCGGCCACTCTCTAATTACTGCAGAGACAATGTCGGCAAGATCAACTTCTGCGCAATTCAAGCTGCACCTTCATTTTCAAATTCTTTTCCAAACATGTTTGGCAAAAAGTCCGACATACCATGCCTCATTCCTTGTGCAATCGACCAGGTATGTGTGTTCCTCTACTCGCGGATCATTTGATTGAACATCGGTCAGGACCCATACTTCCGATTGACAAGAGACGTGGCTCAGAAGCTCAAATACCCGAAGCCTGCTCTCATACACTCCAAGTTCTTCCCTGCCCTTCAGGGACATCAGACCAAGATGTCTGCATCTGATCCTAATTCGTCCATTTATATGTCAGATACGCTCAATCAAATCGCGAATAAGATTAAGCGATATGCTTTCTCTGGTATAGTTCCCATACGGGTGGTGAAGGGCATGTATTGATTCGGGTTCTCAAGGTGGACAAGAAACCATGGAAGAACACCGCAGATTGGGAGGCAATCCGGATGTTGATGTCGCATATCAGTACCTGGGGTTCTTCCTTGATGATGACTCAGAGTACGAAAAGATCGCCAGGGTATGATCTCATTCCCAGTCATGAGCACACATTAAACCCCACTAGGACTACCGATCGGGAGAACTTTCCACCGCCGATATGAAGAAAAGGTGCATAGAGGAGGTGCAGAAAATAGTTAGGGAATTCCAAACCGTAAGTAACATTTCTCATTGTGTATCCTCCTCGACTTCATCGTTCCACACAGCGAAAAGGTCAAATAACAGATGAGACTCTGCGTCATTTCATGGATCCAAACCGGAGGTACAATCTCGGGGAGAAATATGTGGGACCATCCAAATAATACAAGATCTAGTATTTCTTCTATTCTTAGTAGTGATGCTAAGAGCGCACAGAGAGTCCATGACGCAACCCTACGAGACACATCTTACATGGTAAACCTGACCAGACCCGTGAACACGAAGAGCGGGCGCACTCGCGCAATCTTCATCTCCTTCAGCTGGCAAATCAACCTTTGCGTTGAGTAGCGATTCTCCACACTTCCCACAAACAGGGAGGGAAGCTCTCCACCCAGACGCTCGTATACGTGTCCAATTCTCGATGGTATCGAACAGATCCTGGCCGATCAGTGCGTTGGTTGTCTTCAGTAGCTCACCATCGTGTCGGTAAGTCTCCAACATACCCGTGAGTATTAGTCGGAATTCGGCATAGAGTGCTTTTGAGTTTGATGTGGTTATTGAGTCGTGTTCAGCTGTTGAAGTCACAAGCTCCTTGAAGAGACGAGGAAACGAGATATGTTGTGAAGAGGCGTGTAACAGGAGTGAGTTTAAAGATTCATGAACCAAGGCTCGGAGCTTCTTGACAACTAGGAAGACCGATGGAGCCCTTTCACCAGCTTCCGTATCGGTGAAGACCGCCTGGATTGCGTACACTTGGCTTCGGAGAAGTTGAAGCCACCTCAATTGTGGTGGTACGCCGTCGTCAGGAGCTAGACTTGCTTTTTCGCACAATCGTATGCCCATTGACCCGGTTCGTTGTAACCTTTCAATCACGTCTTCGAGATTCCCATGAGGGTCACCCGCGTTGGTGCTGTCACCGGATGCCGTATCCTCATTCAGAAGTCTTGATAACTCCCTAGCTTCGCTTTCATATGCCTCCGCCAATGCGTCAAACACCTCCCCGCTCTTCCCTTGCACGTCCAATGCCCACAATACAGCGTCGTGCACGCGATTCTCCTTCAACACAGGTACCACTCTAGTCCAGTCCGTGGCGTCAGGGGGCAAAGTTTCCAGCGCATCGGTCACTCCAGCAGGGTCATATCGACAGAGAAGCGAGAAGAATAATTGCTTGGATATCTCGTCGACTTTTTTGGATGGCCTTCTTGTGAGTCTTGCACCTGTTCCGTCCATCTCGGATAGTTGTGGTTGTAACAGTGATCTCAGGTACCGAAACTGTAAGGTTGGCGTCGATTTAAGAGCTTTGAGGGCCTCGTGATGTTCGTTTGACAGATATTTGTCCATTATCAAGGCGGTCTGCACCACGTCGTTCTCCAGCAGTTGTGGTAATGCATCCAAAACCACCTGCACGACCTCAGTCGGCAGTTGAGCTTTGTTCCGAGCGGCGCCGAGCACTTCGTTAAGACTGGAGAACATGTTTGCGGTCGTGATCTCTGGGTCATCAAAGTACGTTTTCACCAAGGGCACCCATTGCTTCTCCTGCCACCTCCAGTGTCGCAGGATTCGGTAGAACCCGGCCTCTTCGAAGGTTTGGAGAAGTTTGTCACCCTCATGTGGAGTATAGGAGGACAGGAGGCACTCAGCAGCAAGTTGGCGGTCTTCGCGAGTATCAGAGTCTGGATCCATTGCCAGACCGATGAGCACGCTATGCAGAAACGAAGGTGGTATCCGAATGAATTGGGGGTACTTCGGGACGTTACGGGCAAGGAAGATACGGATGAAGGTTGCATCCGCTGAAGATAAATGTGGGGTGTTGAGCATCTCGAGGAGGATCTTGACAATGACTAGCCGACCCATTCCCTGATTATCGTCGTTCAAGTACGAATCTTCGAACGCAATATCTAGAGTATGCAGCAAAGATTCAGGGTCGAATCGAAGGAGAAGACGAAGGTAAGGGTAAGTGGGTTCTATACCTCCCTCCTCTTCAGTGGTCAGCACCAGCTTGCCCTCTGGACCTGAAGGCCAGAGGCGTGAGCGACCGTCGAACAGGAAGGCGTATATATCGGCTTTTGCACTTGACGCCTCTACAGCAGGAAGGGCTTTCTGACTGGGAAAGGCCTGACCCGAGAGCGTCGCTGCGATATAGGGGAATATCTTGTACGCATTTGGTGCCAAGTCTTCCAACTTGGCTTCAGCCTCAGCGTTCAGTCCGTGCCTGGCAGTTGATATGCGCAGCTTCTGCACCTCCCGAACCAGCCCCAATAACTCCACGATGGGCGATATGTAGTCCCTCAGGGCTCTTGTGTACACATAAATGAGCGCATCCCACAGCTTCCGTCGCTTGCACAGACGAATCGCTTGGTTGATATCCAATGACATGGGGTCTAAATGCCACACTAATGCCTCTGCCTTGTCGAATTCATCGTACTCTTCGTGCAGTGCTATCAACCGTTGGGTAATCCAGGGCGGGATGGAGGTGATCTGGTCATCGAGGAGGAAAGGCTCAAGCTTTTCGAGAAATATGGGTGCAATTCCGTTCTCATCGTAACTCTCAAAAAGCTCCTCGAAGATGAAGTCAAAAGAACCGAGAGCGATACACCCGTGAACGCAAATCGGGACGAGGCCACGGAATAAATCCGTTCGA
>WNFL01449971.1_pt2 | contig 10995 bp, 8 predicted proteins | sample 5400361 | NCBI WGS metagenome assembly WNFL01 (sample SAMN13153351, study PRJNA577476) | soil metagenome | isolation source: 40 cm soil on Douglas fir-dominated hillslope | place: USA:California | collected 2013-09-17 | reverse complement strand
CTTTTCGATGACCACGCGCAGCTTCTCGTAGCTGGTCCAATGCGGGTTCTTGCCGTGGGCGCGGGCGCGCAGCACGAAGTTCACGACTTCGTTGCGGAAGTCCTTCGGGTTCGAGATGCCGGCCGGCTTCTCGATTTTCTCGAGCTCGCCATTCAGCGCTTCGCGTGAGTACTGCATGCCGGTGTCCGGATCGCGCCAGTCTTCATCAAGCAGCCATTTGTCGGCATACGTGACGTAGCGATCGAACAGGTTCTGGCCGTATTCGCCATAGGCGTCCAGGTAGGACATCTGCAGTTCCTTCTCGAGGAACTCGGCAAAGCGCGGCACGATCCATTCCTTGATGTGACCGCGCAAACGGCGTTTGTATTCTTCCTGGATATCTTCCTTGTTCAGGCGGTCTTCGAGGACCACCAGCAGATTCACCGGATCGGCGGCAATTTCGCTCGGATCGCGATTGAAGGCGGCCGAGATCGTCTTGAACGCCCAGCGCGTGGACAGGCCGGTGAAGCCTTCCTGCATGCCGCCGTCGTCGCGATATTCCTTGACGCTCTTGGAACGTGGATCGACGTCCTTCAAGTTTTCGCCGTTGTACGAACGCAGCTTGGAGAACACCGATGAATTCTCCGGCACCATCAGGCGCGACAGCACGGAGAACTCGGCCAGCGTGCGCAACGTCTGCGGCGCGCACGGCGCGTCACACAGCGTCGACACCTTGAGCATCTTGTCGTAGATGCGGACTTCTTCATCGACGCGCAGGCAATACGGCACCTTGACCAGGTACACGCGGTCGATGAACGCTTCGTTGTCCTTGTTGTTGCGGAATTTGAGCCACTCGGATTCATTCGAGTGCGCCATGATGAAGCCGTTGAACGGCATCGCCGGCAACGCTTCCGTGCCCTTGAAGTTGCCCTCCTGGGTTGCGGTCAGGATTGGGTTGAGCACCTTCAACGGCGCCTTGAACATCTCGACGAATTCGACGCAGCGGGACGATCCCAGGCACAACGCGCCCGAGTAACTGTAGGCATCCGGATCGTCCTGCGCAAAACGCTCGAGCATGCGCAGGTCGACTTTGCCGACCAGGGTCGAGATGTCCTGCGTGTTTTCATCGCCGGGTTCGGTCTTGACGATGCCGACCTGGTTCAACACCGACGGCATCACGCGCGCGACGCGGAACTTGGACAGGTCACCTTTGTATTCGCGCAAGCGCTTCAGCACCCAGGGGCTGACGATCCCGGACAGGGTGCGGCGGGGAATGCCGTAGCGGTCTTCCATCATGGCGCCGTATTTGTCGCGCGGGAAAAGCCCCAACGGCGTTTCCAGCAACGGCGAGACTTTGCCGGTGATCGAATCCTTCAGCGCATAGATCGGAAACTGCTCCGACAGCGACTTGATCTTTTCCGCCAGCGACGACTTGCCGCCGCCGACCGGGCCGAGCAGGTACAGCACCTGCTTGCGCTCCTCCAGGCCTTGCGCCGCGTGCAGGAAATACGCGTACAACTGCATCAGCGTTTCTTCCATGCCGTGGAACTCGGCGAACGTATCCCAGCTCTGGATCACGCGGTTCTGGAAGATGCGCGACAGGCGCGCATCGTCGGCCGTGTTGAGCAGCTTGGGCTTGCCGATCGCCTCCAGCACACACTCGTGGGCCGAGGCGTAGGCCATGCGGTCGCTCTTGCAGTAGTGAAGAAAATCCTCGAGGCCCATCTCCTCGTCCTGAGCGCGGACGAAGGAATCGCGATAGGCGGCGAACAGTTCGGCGGGAGCGTTCATCGGGTCCTCCAACAAAGGCGGGGATTCCGCAAGACTGATGACGACGCGGTCAGAGTAGGCCGGCGAGGGCTTCGCGATAGAGGAAAAAGAGGTCGGAAAGGCATTTTGCTTGTGTAACGATGTAGGAATTGCTCTGACGCGTGCCGTCGCTGATCCGGCAAAGCGTTCCCGTGTTTTGTCGCAATGAGCGTGCCGGCAGCGCTTTTTCGCCTTTTGTCGCGGCCAATCGCCGGTTTTGCGCCAACACGATGATGCGTTGGGAAGTGCCGCCGCAAACAGGGGTAGAGGCCCTAATCCGGACCGCGCCAACCCATACGCCGCGCGAAAGTCGCGAGCGACCGGTTGGCGAGCGGCTTGCCCTGATGACGCGGCGCAACGCCGGCGCCTGCCGATCGAAGCGGCGCGCGAGCGAGCGCTACGGCGTCGCTAATATCGGTGCGGCTCGATCCAGCCCATCCAGTAGCTGAACAGGATGAACAGGAACAGCGCAACCGACAGGCCGATGCGGATCGTCAACGCATTGACCATGCGATTGGTACCGCCGCGATCGCGCAGCAGGAACACGAGCGCGGCGGCGAGGGCGCCCAAAATGCCGACGAAGGCAAGAGCGATGACGGCTCTCATGAGACGTTCCGGAGACGAGCTCAAATTATCCACCGCTGGACCGGGTTGCGCGCGCATCGCATTGCGCGCGGCGAACACATGACGCGAGTGCGGGCGACAGTGGCAGTGATGGTCGCACCGATTGCCGCACTCGCCGGCGTCGCCCTGATGTCGTCCTTGGGTTTCTGGCAATTGCGACGCGCCGACTACAAACTCGCGCTGCAGGCGCAATGGGCGACGGCCGAGCGCGCGGCCGCGGTCGAGGTGCGACGGCACGACGATCTCGCGCCCGTCGCTTTGCACCTGCCGGCGCGGGTGCGCGTCTTGGGCCGCTTCGACGATGCGCGTGCCGTGTGGCTCGACAATCGGCCGCAGGACGGCCGCGCCGGATTTTTTCTCATTTCGCCGCTGCGACTGGAAGACGGGTCATGGCTGCTCGTGAATCGCGGCTGGGCCGCGCGCGATCCGGCCGATCGCACGCGCACGCCGGCGGTCGCGCGGCGCGACGGCGAGCAGGTGATCGACGGCATGGCGCTCGCCGATGTCGGCCGCCTGTTTTCGCTCGGACCAGCGACCTTCGCCGCGCCACTGCCGGCGATTTGGCAAAATCTCGATTACGCTGAATTCGAACATGCGAGCGGGCTCGCGATCGAGCGCCTCGTGGTACAGCAAACATCCGAGACGGCCGATGGGCTCGAGCGGCATTGGAGCGCGCCCTCGTTCGGCGTCGACATGCATCGCGGCTATGCCGTGCAGTGGTTTTCGCTCGCCGGCTTGATTGCCGGTCTGGCGCTCTGGTTCTATCTGCGGCCGCTGATCTTCGCCTTGGCCCGCGCCTGGCGCACTCGGCGACGCCAGCGCCCGGTTTGAACGGGTGCTTGGCGGTGAACGCTGCGATCGACGTGGCAATGATCGTGGCAGTGATCGTGGCAACGATCGTGGCCATGGACGGTCGCCTTCGAAGGTGCTGTCCCCAGCGAATGGTCTTGCCAGTGGAACGTACGATGAACGGTCGCGCGTACAAGATCGATTCCTGACCTTCGCATGTGAACCGCTCGCCTCACGCTACCTCGTTCGTCGCTTTGTTGCCATCGCCATCGTTTCATTCGTCGAGGGCTTTGATCTCAGATGTCAACCGACTCGAAGCACGCCGCGGTGCCGGCACCGCTTGCTGCCGGCGACGATGATCGCGCGCAGCCGCACGGTTCGCGGCGCGGCTATCGGCCGCTGATACTGGTCGCGGTGTTGTGCATCGCGCCGGTGGTGGCGTCGTATCTGGCCTACTACCTGGCGCCGCCGTCGGGCCGCACCAACTATGGCGAACTCGTGCTGCCGCAACGAGGCACGCCGGCACTCGCCTTGCGCACGCTGTCGGGCGCGTCGTATGACCTGCGCTCATTGCGCGGCCGCTGGGTGCTGCTGCAGGTCGATCGCGGCGAATGTGCCGACGCCTGTCAGCGCAAGCTCTGGAACATGCGCCAGGTGCGCCTGACGACGGGGCGCGAACGCGAGCGCGTGGCGCGCGTGACGCTGTTCAGCGACCAGACGCCGCTCGCCGCGAATCTCCTGCGCGACTACGACGGCACGGTGTTCGCGCGCGCCGACCAACGCGAATTGCAGCGCTTTCTCTTGCCACCGGAGAGCGCCGGCGCGGCGGGCGACGACAGCGCGCTGGCCGATCACATCTGGATCATCGATCCGCTCGGCAACCTGATGTTGCGCTGGCCGAAGAATGCCGATCCGAATCGCATGAAGAAGGATCTCGCGCGCCTGCTCGCAGCGTCGCGCATCGGCTGATGTCGAGCGAGCGCCTGAGGAGCAACGTGTGCGGAGCATCGAGTCAGCGTCGTCCGGGCAAGTTTTTCCGCGAATGAGGATCGACCGATGATCGACGCCGGCTCGGGGCTGCGACTGGCGCTGACCGGTTTGGCGCTGGCCGCGCTGCCGCTGGCGGCGGTCGCGCGCGTGCGCGGCGGCGATCACTTTCGACAACTGGTCTGGGTCACAACGTTGCTCACGTTCGACTTGTTACTGGTCGGGGTTTGTACGCGGCTCACCGACTCAGGCCTCGGTTGTCCGGATTGGCCCGGCTGCTACGGCGCAGCCGATCCGTTCGCGGCGCAGGTGCCGATTCGCGCCGCGGAGTCGACGCTTCCTACCGGCCCGGTGACGATGACCAAGGCCTGGATCGAAATGATTCATCGCTATCTAGCGGGTGCGATCCTGGTGTTGGTACTGGTGATCACGGTGCAGGCGTGGCGCACGCGCCGTGCACGCGCGCAGTCACCCTGGCTGCCGACCCTGATTCTGGTCGCGATCTGCCTGCAGGCCGCGTTCGGTGCGTGGACCGTGACGTACAGGCTGCAACCGGTGTTCGTGGCCGCGCATCTGCTGGGCGGCATGACCACGTTTGCACTGCTCTTGTGGCTCGCGCTGCGGCTGCAATCGCCGCGCTTGACTGACACCTCGCGGGCGCACGACGAGAGTGCGCAGCGACCGGCCGGCAGCACCGATCGCAATGCGTCGCGCTTGCTGGTTCTGTCCGTCGTTGCGCTGCTCGCGTTGGTCGCGCAGATCGCCCTCGGCGCCTGGGTCAGCGCCAACTACGCGGTGCTGGCGTGCCCCGACTTTCCGCTCTGCCAGGGTGAACTATGGCCGACGATGGATTTTGCGCACGGCTTCACGCTCTGGCGTGCGCTGGGAAGAACGGATGCCGGCACGATGATCGCGTTGCCGGCGCTGGTGGCGATTCATTGGACGCATCGCATGACGGCGATTGGGGTGTTCGCGATCATTGCCGGGCTGGCGGCGCTCCTGCACGCCCAAGCGCAATTCGCTTCGCTGGCGCGCGTATTGGCGTTGTCGCTGCTGGTGCAGATTGCCACCGGCCTGTCCAATGTCGTCTTGCAGTGGCCGCTGGTGCTGGCGGTCATGCACAGCGGTGGCGCGGCCGTGTTGCTGGCTTTGTTGGTGATGATCATCTATCGCCTCACCGGCGCCGCTCGCGACGCCATTCCGGCGCGATTGCGAGGAATGGGAACCTGAGCTGACCGATATCAATACAATCCGGTAATTCGGATCGCGCAACTCGCACCGGACGCCGGCAATCTCTGCTTCGATCCCGATTTCCGGCTGCGGATCCGGCTTTGCAAGCGGGCCGCGAACCGCCGCTGTCATCGCACTGTCACGCCCGCTGTCACACTCGCTGTCACTCACCTCTGCGCCATGCATTCCGCCAGTCGTTCTCGAGCTGATCTGCCGAACGTCGCGCGCCAATATTGGCGCCTGACCAAGCCGCGCGTTACGCAACTGGCGTTGTTCTGTGCGGTGATCGGTATGTTGTTGTCGATGCGCGAGGTCCCGTCGTTCGCGCGCGTCGCCGCCGCCACACTCGGCATCTGGCTCCTGGCCGGTGCGGCGTTCGTGATCAACTCGATGCTCGAGCGCCACGTCGACGCAAAAATGGCGCGCACGCGGATGCGGCCGCTCGCGCGCGGCGAAATCACGCCGCGGCAGGCGCTCGTGTTTTCATTTCTGATCGGCGGCGCCGGGTGCGTCGTGCTTTTGGTCGGCGTCAATGCGCTGACGATGTGGCTGACGCTCGCGACCTTCGTCGGTTACGCGCTGGTCTACACCGTGCTGCTCAAGCCGCACACGCCGCAGAACATCGTGATCGGCGGGCTGTCGGGGGCGATGCCGCCGGTGCTCGGCTGGGCCGCGGTTACCGGCGACACGCCGGCCGCCGCATGGGTTCTGGCGCTGATTATTTTCGTCTGGACGCCGCCGCACTTCTGGGCGCTGGCCCTGTATCGCGCCGAGGATTTTCGCGCCGCCGGTTTGCCGATGCTGCCCGTGACCCACGGTCCCGAGCTCACGCGCCTGCATATCCTGCTCTACACAGTGTTGCTGGTGGCGGTACGCTTTATCTGCTCGCCGCACTTGCGCTGGGCGCGGTATTCACGTCATACGCCTGGCGGCTGTACCGCGTCTACAGCGACGCGCTGGCGCGCGCCACGTTCCAGTATTCGATCGTGTATCTGGCGGCGCTGTTCGCAGCGTTGCTCGCCGATCACTATCTCGGCTGAATGCGCACCGCAGCCGTCCCGGCCACAACAGAATTGATGAAGAGATTTCCTGGTCGCCGAGCTGCCTTCGCTGCCCTCGCGACGTTGGGTTCGGTTGTCGCGGCCGCGGTCGCACTGCTCGGCTGCCGGCCTGGCGCCGCGCCCTTCAACAATGTCGATATCACCGGCGCGCCGTACGCGCAGAACTTTTCCCTGACCGACACCAGCGGCGCGCGGCGCACGCTGGCCGACTTCCGCGGCAAGGTCGTGGTCGTGTTCTTCGGCTACACACAGTGTCCCGACATCTGTCCGACCACCATGTCCGACCTGGCCAACGTCAAGCAGAAGCTCGGTCCCGCGGGCGGCGCGCTGCAGGTGATCTTCATCACGCTCGATCCGGAACGCGATACGCGCCAGGTACTGGCGGAATACGTCGGTCACTTCGATCCGGGCTTCGTCGCGCTCTCCGGAACGGCCGATGAAACCGCGCAGACCGCGCGCGACTTCAAGGTGTTCTATCAGAAGGTGCCCGGCAAGACACCGACCTCGTATTCGCTCGACCACACGGCCGGCAGCTTCGTGTTCGACAAGGACGGCAAGATCCGGCTCTTCTTGCGGCATGGCGGCGATGTCGAGCCGATCATGGCCGATCTCAAGCGACTTGTATGACGCCGCCGGCAGCGGCGCAGGCGAAGAAAATACCCGCACTCCGCTGGCGGCCGACCGCTATTCGTCGTCGGGCGCGCTGATCGCGCCTTGCCAACGCGCCGCCAGCGCGTGTTCGATCGCGAACAGATCCAGTACTCGCGCCAGCGTGTGATCGACCATTTGCTCGATCGACTGCGGTCGCTGATAGAGCGCCGGCACCGGCGGAAAAATGATGCCGCCCATCAGCGTCACGCTTTCCATGTTGCGAATGTGCGCGAGCGTGAGCGGCGCCTCGCGCGCCAGCAGCACCAGGCGGCGCCGCTCCTTCAACGTCACGTCGGCCGCACGCGCGATCAGGTTGTCGCCCAGACCCAGCGCGATCGCGGCCAGTGTCTTCATCGAGCAGGGCGCGACCACCATGCCGTCGACCGCGAACGATCCGGACGCAAGTGCGGCGCCGATGTCGCGCACGTTGTAGGCGTGGGCGGCCAGCGCCTCGACGTCGCCGCGTGCGAGTCCTAGTTCCTGCTGCGCGTTAAGCACGCCGGCGGCGGAGAGCAGCAGGTGGGTTTCGACGCCGGCGCTGCGCAAATGCCGCAGCAGTCGCACGCCATAGATGGCGCCGGAGGCGCCGGTGATGGCGACGATCAGACGTTTCATGACGCGCGGCCGACGACGCGGCGCGTGGTCGGTTCAGTGGTCGGCTGAGTCGTCTGCTCTGTAGTCTGCTCTGTAGTCGGCTGTGCAGTCGGCTGTGTAGTTGGCTGCGTAGTTGGCTGCGTAGTCAGCCGTGTCATCGGCTGAATAGTCGAGCGCGTGTTCAGGGAACGGAGCTGCCGGCGGGCGGCGCCGAGCGTGATGGGTGGCAGCGATGATGCCGCCGGCGCGGCCGATGCGGCCACGACGGCGATCGACCCGCGCGGTCGATCGCTCAAGCGTTGTCCACTTGCTTGATCAGCGTCTGCAATTCGCCGCTTTCGAACATCTCGCTCATGATGTCGGTGCCGCCGACAAACTGGCCCTTGACATAGAGCTGCGGCACGGTCGGCCAGTTGGCGAAGTCTTTCACGCCCTGGCGTACGTCATCGTCTTCCAGCACGTTGATCGTGACCAGATTCTTCACGCCGCATTGCTTCAGCAAATTGACGGCGCGGCCCGAGAAGCCGCACTGCGGAAACTGTGCCGTGCCTTTCATGAACAACACGACCGGATGATCGGTCACCGTCTTCTGAATGAAGTCTTTGGCATCCATGGTCTACCTGCCTTGAGTAACTCGCGCCAAGCGTGGCGCGGACGAGTTCAAACCCCTGGCGGCTAGTGTAGGAATCTCGCCTACACGCGTCAAACGTGATTGGTGGATCGACCGGGTTGCGCCTGCGGCCCCTTCGGCAGAAGCCGCCGGAACTTTAGGCGCCGATGCCGTCGATAAGAGTCGCATGAATCAGTGTTTTCTTGCGAGTCGGGCGCCGGCGCGACCGAAACAATGCTCCCGGCAATCCAACTTCCAAGCAGCGCGTCGCCGTTCGCACCGGCGACCGCAATCGCTGGCCCAAGCAACCGTGCGGACCCGTCCGCACACCAGAAGGAAACTCCGATGAAGCAGCACCCGCGCGGCTCGCACCGCGTCCTTGGCGTGGCCGCCAGCGCCGCCCTGTTCTCCGTGTTCTCGCTCGCGGCCTGTGGCGGCGGAACGCCCTCAGCAGCAGCGGCAGCAGCACCACCGCCGCCGCCACCGGGTCAAGTGCAGGGTGTGGCGACGCCATCACAGATCTCTGTGGTCACCGCAAAGTAATCGGAGCTCGCAAATGAAATCTCAATTCATCAAGATGTTGTCCGCTTCGAAGCGCGTTGGCTGCGGCGGTCTGGCCGCGGTCTCGGCAGCCCTGATCGCATTCGGATCCTCGCCCGCGCTGGCGGTACCGCCCGCCGGTTCACCCTACTTCACCGATCCGCAGAACTCGTATGTCGAAGATGCGACGTCCAAGGGCATCGGCCAGGTCAACATGATCACCTGTTTCATCGGCTCGATGAAGCCGGCCGATCTGGTCAATCAGCCCAACTACATCGCGCTCGTGGACCAGAAGAAATGTGACTCGAACTCGCGTTCAGACCCCAGCAATCAAGGGGCTACGAGCGGTTCCGACGCGCCGAACTACACGCGCGCGATCATCAATTCGACTCGCGCCACTAGTGCCGATCCGATGCAAGTCAAGGTCTGGGTCGACGATACGATCGGCCAGGACAACGCAGCGGGGACGATCTTCGTAAAAGCCGCGGCCGCCCTGGCGCCGAGCACGGGCAATCCGTACGGCGTGTTCCGGCTTGATTTCTGCGGCAAGGCAATCACGCCGAATCAGCTAACGGACCCGTGCTTGATGTTCGGCTATATCGACGCCTCAGCGACCGGCCTGCAGTATTTCCAGAATGAAGACCGCGGCGGCGGCATCCTGAACACGACGCAACTCGCCTTGACACAAGGCTCAAGCGGTGCCTTCGGCCAGGGCCTGCTCTCCATGCAGGAGACCGGTTCCGCGGCGAGCGAATTCACGTTCTCCTATGACGCCAACTTTTACTTTCGCAGTGACACCGACAGCAACAACAATCTTTGCTTCTCGCGCAGCGAAGCCAATGCCGACAAGTCAGTCTGGCGCTACGCCCTGTACAAGGGCGACGGCACGCCGGTCGACGTCGAGTCCGGCTTCCCGGTGACCTGGACCGATACTTCAACCAATACGACCTACCAGGGTCAAATGGGCTACTACGGCCTCTGGATGCAGGACAACAAGGCCGACCTCGTACTCAACGGCGATACGCTGACGCGTCAGAGCTTCGGCCAAGGTTCCGCAGGTCAGAGCTACACGCTGGCGCGCGCCGGCGGTCGCTTGAGCAAATACGTGAAGCAGTCAACGACCCTCGCGGCAATCAAGAACGTCAAGATTTCGGCAGGGTTTAATTCCTCGCCGGGTGTCTTCCAGAACATCGAGATGTATTGGGATGACGTTGCGGCGCAATTCATGAAGTCGGGAACGAATAACTGCGGCCCGAGTGGCTGCCAATTGACTCCGGTCAGCCCAGCGACGGCGATCGACAACGCCAGCTGGGCCAGCGTGACCGGCGGCATCTTCGGTTACTCGCAAACGCTGGGCGGTGAAGTTCGAATCGGCGACCTGCCCGCGCTCAGTGGTGCAACCGCCGTCACGTATCGCCAGCAGTCGCTGGTCTATCCGTCCGAAATGCCGTCCGCCCTTTACTGCTTGGGCGAGTGCGCGGACCTGGCGTCGATGACCGCGTTTTTCACCGATCCAACGAACAACCCCACGCCGTGGGTCGGCGCAACCGGCAGCGCACAGTTCAATCCGAAAGGCGTTACAAGCCTCGTTCAATATGACTCGGATAAGACGCAAGGTCTGATTTCGGCCACAGGAACGACTGCGTATATGGTGATCACTGATCCAACCTGGATGGCCGGGCAATATCAGTGGGGCTTCCGCAACGGCAAGATGTTCGATACGCCGAGCCAAGTGTTGTGCGACAACAGCCTCACCAACTACTGCGGCAGCAAAGTCGACGATCTGCAGACGTATTACGTGTGGGAAACCGGTACCAGCGCGTTCAATCAGTTTTTTGCGCTGACGACGACCAACAACACAAATTGTGTGATGTCGAGCACCAATGTCTCAACGGACAAGTACTGCCGCTTCGATCCGCCGCTGCAGGTTACCTATACGGTTCCGTCGGCTGCCGAGTTCGGAATCTACGCGGGCCAGCAGATGGTTCTGCAATACGGCGGCTACGGCAACCTGTGGGGCATTCCCGGCGTGTGCGTGAACAGTCTCACCAACGCGGCTGCCGACTGCAGTCTGGGCAGCTCGAATCAGAACATTCGCTTCGTGCCGGCTTTTGCGATTCC
>WNFL01434244.1_pt2 | contig 10999 bp, 9 predicted proteins | sample 5400361 | NCBI WGS metagenome assembly WNFL01 (sample SAMN13153351, study PRJNA577476) | soil metagenome | isolation source: 40 cm soil on Douglas fir-dominated hillslope | place: USA:California | collected 2013-09-17 | reverse complement strand
CTGCGAATCGGGCTCCGGCTATCCGGAGGTGGTGCGCAGTTTCATCGGCAGCGCCGACCACCACGGCATCTACAAGGAGCCGACCTTCCAGAGCGTGCTCCTGCGCCAGCTGCTCCGCAAGAAGCCGCACGTCTCCCCCCGCGACCTCGCCGCCGCCGCGGGGTCCTGACGAGTTCGCGCCGCGCCCCCGCCCCCGCATAAAATGGAAGACCGTTCGTGGGACACGTAGAGCACGGCGGCGCTGCGTAGCAGCGGCGACGTGCGAGGGGGGTTTCAGGGGGGGACGCGAACACCCACCTGACGATGTGTGAGTGCCCCCCCTGACTTGATACGCCCTGTCTACTCGATCTTCAGCGCGCGGAACAGGAACGCATAGATGTCCGCGATCTCGTCGATCTGCTTCGACACGGGTTTGCCTCCACCGTGTCCCGCCTTCGTCTCCACCCGGATGAGGATCGGTGCCTCTCCGCCCGTCGCCGCCTGAAGCCGCGCCGCGAACTTCTTGGCCAGGCCCGGCGCGACGCGGTCGTCGGTGTCCGCGGTGGTGACGAGGGTCGGCGGATACGCCGTCCCCTCCTTCACGTTGTGATAGGGCGAGTACTTGTAGAGGAACGCGAACTGCTTGGGGTCGTCCGCCGATCCGTACTCCGGGATCCAGAAGCGGCCGACCGTGAACAGGTGGTAGCGCAGCATGTCCGCCACCGGGACCTGGCAGACGGTGGCGCCGAAGAGGTCGGGACGCTGAGTCAGGACGGCGCCCACGAGCAGGCCGCCGTTGCTGCCGCCCTGGACGGCAAGCCGGTCGCGTGACGTGTAGCCGCTCTTGACCAGCCACTCGGCGGCGGCGATGAAGTCGTCGAACACGTTCTGCTTGCGGTCGAGCATCCCCGCCTGGTGCCAGGCCTCGCCGAACTCGCCGCCCCCACGGAGGTTCGCCAGCGCGTAGATGCCGCCCTGCTCGAGCCAGTACAGCCTGGAGGCGCTGAAGCTCGGCGTCACGTTGACGTTGAACCCGCCGTAGCCATAGAGGACCGTCGGCCGGCGCCCGTCGAGGGCCAGGCCCTTCTTGTGCACCACGAACATCGGGACCTTCGTCCCGTCCTTGGACGGATACCAGGCCTGCTTCACCTCGTAGGCGGAGGCATCCACCTTGGCGTCGACGTGCGCGAACTCGCTCGTCTTGCCCGTCTTGAAGTCGTAGCGGAACGGAGTCAGCGGATAGGCGAACGACGTGAAGTCGAAGAACATCTCGGTGTCGTCCGCTTCGCCGGTGACGGACGAGATCGTGCCCAGCGCGGGCAGGGCGATGGTGGCCACCTCGCGCCCGTCCAGCGCATGCACGGAGAGGCGGCTGCTCGCGTCCTCGAGCCGCTTCACCACGATCTGCCTGTCGACGATGCTCACGGATTCGAGCCGCTCCTTGCCCTCCGCGAGGACGGGCGCGGCCTCGCGGCCGCCATGGGCCACGTCCACCGCGACCAGGCGCCAGAGGGGCGCGCCCTTGTCCGTCATGAAGAAGAGCCGCCCGTCGGCGTCGCCCACGTAGGCATAGGCGTCGGCGAAGCCCTTGAAGAGCAGCGCCGGCTTGGCGTCGCCGGCGCGGTCGGCGACCCAGACCTCGCTCTTGTCGCTCGAGCCCTCGTTCCCGCTGAGGATCAGGTACCGTCCGTCGAGGGTCAGGCTCGCGCCCCAGATCACTTCCTTCCGGTCCGGGCTTCCGAAGACGAGCGTGTCCTTGCCCTGCGATTCGCCGAGGCGGTGGTAGTACACCTTCGCGAAGTAGTTCTCGTCGCCCGCGGGCACGGAGCCGGGCTCAGGGAAGCGGGTGTAGTAGAAGCCGGTCTTGTCCGGCGTCCAGACGATGGCGCTGAACTTCGCGAGCAGCTTGTCGGGGAGGTCCTTGCCGGTGGCCACGTCGCGGACGTAGATCTCCTGACGGTCGCTGCCGCTGCGCGAGAGGCTGTATCCGAGCAGGGCGCCGTCCTGGGTGGGCGCCGTCCCCACGAGGGCGACCGTGCCATCCGCGCTGAGCGCGTTGGGATCGAGAAGGACGCGCTCCGGTCCCTCGAGGCCCTCGCGCACGTAGAGGACGGACTGGTTCTGCAGGCCGGAGTTGCGGGTGAAGAAGTACCGCGCGCCCTGCTTCTCGGGGACGGACACCCGCGGGAAATCGAGCAGCGTGGTGATGCGCGCCTTGATCTCTTCGCGCCGCGGGCCGTCGACGTACGACCGGGTGAGGGCGTTCTCCGCTTCCACCCAGCGGACGGTGCCGGGGTCTTCCGCGTTCTCGAGCCAGCGGTAGGGATCCGCGACCTTGACCGCGCCGTAGTCCTGCACGACCGCGCCTTGCTTCGCCGGCGGGTACTTCGGCTTCTCGGCGCCGACGGTGGCGCTGATGCCAACCCAGCCGACCAGAACCAGGACGGTCGCGCGCGTGTTCATCCCGACCTCCAGCGCCATCGTATCGCTAAACAAACGGGGGTCGGTCAGGACGGATCGGGCACGGAGACGGAGACGGGGTCGGTGATTCCCGTCTCCCTCTCCGTCTCCGGCCCAGCCTGGCCGACCCCCGTCCGTTTGGCGACTTCTAGAATCCGGTCAGGAGATTGAACTCGAAGAACGGCTTCTTGCCCGGCCGGTCCAGGGGCTTGACCCAGTCGACCTGGACGACCGCGATGCCGAAGACGTTGACGCGGGCGGTGGCGCCCGTGCTCTTGTTGAGCGCCCGGTCGCCGCCGAAGAGCGCGGGCTTCGACGCGCTGTCCCAGGCCACGCCGGCATCGAAGAACGCGCCGATCTCCACCGGGATCGGGCCGTAGAGGTTGCGCTTGCCGAACAGGCCGAGGAGCGGCGCCCGCACCTCGAGGTTGCCGACGAGCAGCCGGCTGCCCAGCATGCGGTCGAACACCGGGCAGCTCCCGTTGGACTGGACGCCGCACTCCGACGCGCTGAAGGAGCCGGTGTCGTATCCGCGGACGAGCTCTGGATAGCCCAAGAAGAGGGGATAGAGGCGCGGATCCTCCGACCCGGAGCCGTAGCGGCCGTAGTGCATCACCCGCGCGGCGATGGTCACCGGGCGGATGGGCATGAGGTAGCGGCGCAGGTCGGCGGTGATGCCCGTGTAGCGGATCGTGCCCAGGGTGGGGCTCGCGTCGAGGCGGAAGCGTTGGCCCATGATCGGGCTGGTGGCCCCGAAGACCGAGCTGTCCTTGACCAGCCCCACCGTCCCCTGCCAGAGGTTGACCCCGGGATCGCTCTGCGACTGCCGGTCGTCGAGGATCTGCTGCCCGGTATTGAGGGAGTAGCCCGCGGTCAGGACGCGCGTCTTGAAGCCGATGTTGCGTAGTCCGCTCCCGACCTCGATGCGCAGCGTGGAGTCGATCGGGTAGAAGCCCTGGGCGGTGATGCCGCTGTCCGTCTGCTGGTAGAGGACGGTCTGCTCGACGTAGGTCTGCTGCCCGTTGACGGTGGAGTAGCCGTTGCTGAATCCTCCGGTGATGTAGGGGATGCGGTCCACCTGCAGTCCCCAGTTGAACCGGCGCGATTTGTTCACGTAGCTCACGATCCCGCCCGCATTCGTGTAGCCCGCGGTGCGGTCCACCTGGAGCACGGTGCCGAGCGAGTGGTTGCCGAGCATGTCGGAGAACGACATCGAGATGCCGCCGCCGAAGAAGGCGCCGTACTGGTCGGCGCCGCCGGAGAGATAGGGTTGGCCGATGTAGTCGAGGCCGAACTTCGCCTTGTAGGGCTTGTGACTGAAGGTGGAGGCATCGGCCAGGCCCTTGAGGGCGTCCTTCTGGGCCTCGACCAGCTTGCCCTCGTCCTTGCCGCCCGGGATCACGGCGGCCGTGCGCGGCGCCTCGACGAGCACGCGCCAGCCCGCCAGCTTCTCGAGGTCGTCGATCGCGTAGATCTCGTAGCGGTCTTCGTCGTACACGCTGTACGCGATGCGGCCGGTGTCCGCGGCCACGGTCAGGGCCGGGCTCAGGGCGGTGATGCCGCTGACGCCGCTGATGAGGTCGGTGAGCTGGAAGACGTCGCGGGAGGCGACGTCGAGCCGGTAGACGTTCGAGATGCCGGTGTGGTCGGACACGAAGTAGAGTCCCTTGCCGTCCTTCGTCCACTGCGGGTTGATGTTCTTGCCCTTCTCGAAGGTGGCGACGGGCGTGATGGCCGCGGAATCGACGTCCACGAGGGCGAGCCGGTAGTTGCCGGCCTCGAGCGTGCCGAGGTTGGTCGAGAACCGGTCGGTCACGAACGCGATCCGGTGACCGTCGGGCGACCAGACGGGCTGGAGGTCGGCGAACGCGTCCTCGGTCAAGCGCCGCAGGGCCTTGGTCTCGAGGTCGTAGACGAAGAGGTCGCTGAAGCCGTCCTTCAGCGCGGAGAACACGATCCGCTTGCCGTCGGGCGCGAAGCTGGGGGTGTCGATCTCGCCGAGGCCCGGGAAGGGGATCTCGAGGGGCTTGCCGCCCTTCTTCGCGTCCATCACCACGAGGGCGGCGCGGCCCTTCACGAGGCCCCCCAGCGCGAAGCGCTGCCCGCTGTGGTCGAAGGAGCCGGCGGAGTTGATGAACTGGATGCTCTCGAGGTGAGGGTCGACCACCGTGCGCGAGAGCTGCTTGGTCACGTTGCCCGTCTTCGTGTCCTGCAGGAAGAGCTCGACCGAGAAGAGGTCGCGCTCGGAGAGGAAGGCCAGGTGGTCGCCATCGGGGCTCAGCACCGGCCCCACGTTGAGCCGTCCCCCCTGCTTCTTCTCCGTGACCAGGGCGGCGCCATAGGAGTCGGCGTCTTTCTTGCCGGTGGCCGCGGCGGCGTAGTCGGCGCGGATGGCGGCGTGCCAGTCCTTGGAGAGCGCGACGGGATCCACGTGCAGGACGCCCTTGATGACGTCCTCCGCGTCGTTCGAGTTGGGCCTGATGCCCCTGAGCATGCGCGCGAAGACGTCGTCACCGTAGCGCGACGCGATGTAGGCCCAGAGCGCCTGCCCGTAGCGGTAGGGGAAGTACTTCGCGCTGTTGTCGAGCTGCCGGATGGTCGGCAGGCCCTTCTCGCGGCGGGCGGCGTCGCGCAGCCACATCGCGGTGTGCGGGTCCACCGGCCCCACGGAGAGGTACTCGGCCATGCCCTCGATGAACCACAGCGGCATGCGCAGGGCGGTGGGGTAGTTCGAGTCCGAGATCTTGCCCTGACCCGTCATCGAGTACTGGAAGGCGTGGACGAGCTCGTGCCCGAGCACGTGGTCGGTCTCGGCCAGGGACGCGCCGACGGGCAGGACGACACGCCGCTTGAAGGCCTCGGTGACGCCGCCCGTGCCCTCGCCGGGAGCGCCGCCGAGGGTGTTGGTCTGCTGGAAGTGGGAATTGCTGGCGTACAGGATGACGGGCTGGCGCTCCTTCATCTGGTGGCGGAGCAGGGTACTGAGCCGGGCGTACCAACGCTCGGCCATGCGTCCGACCTGCTCCGCCGCCAGCTTCTCCTCGGGGTAGTAATAGACGTCGAAATGATCGGTCTTGAGGACCTCGAACTTCAGCCGGTCCCACTGGACCGTGTTGCGCCCGAAGTACTGGGCGTCGACGGGTGGGGCGAGGGCGAAGGCGAGGACGGGGATGAAGGGGAGAATGAGGCGCGCGGTGGGTCGCATAGTCCTCCTGGAGTCAGCGCCTCCCGAAGCAAGGGCCACGCCACCGCGCCCTCTTCGGGGTTTTCCCATTCGCAGGCGCGCTTGCACGCCATTTCCTCCGTGGCCGCCGCCGCCGGCTGTCCACCGACAAGAACACGAGCGTCCCCCAGCGTGTGCAACGCGTCGCGCGCCGGAGGTCACAGCTTGTGAAGGCGCAGCAAACTCCACGTTAAGAACGTAAAGTGAGGCGTGCGGATCGTGGCCGCGGTCGCGGGAATCCTCCTCCTGGCGACGGTGCTCTGGGACGCGTTCGAGACCGTGGTGCTGCCGCGACGGGTGAACCGGCGCCTGCGGCTCACGCGGCTCTTCTATCGCGCGACGTGGGCGCCCTTCGCGCGCAGCGCCGCCCTGTTCAAGACGGTCAACCGGCGCGAAGCCTACCTGAGCCTCTACGGCCCGCTCTCGCTCGTGCTGCTCCTCGCGCTCTGGGCTTGCGGCCTCGTCGCCGCCTTCGCCCTGCTCCACTACAGCGCGGGCTCGGCCGTCGCGATGTCCGGCGAGCGCTCGGGGCTGCTCCTCGACCTCTACCTGAGCGGCAGCACCTTCTTCACGCTCGGACTGGGCGACGTCGCGCCCGTGGCCTGGCCCTCACGCGCGTTGACCATCCTCGAAGCGGGGATGGGGTTCGGATTCCTGGCGCTCGTGATCGGTTACTTCCCGGTCACCTACCAGGCGTTCTCGGCGCGCGAGACGAGCATCTCTCTCCTCGACGCGCGCGCGGGCTCGCCTCCCAGCGCGGGGGAGCTGCTGCGCCGTCACCGGGGCGAGGATGGGCTCCGCGCGCTGGAGGGAGTGCTCCACGAATGGGAACATTGGGCGGCGGAGCTGCTGGAGACCCACCTCTCCTACCCGATGCTGGCCTACTTCCGCTCCCAGCACAGCAACGAGTCCTGGATCGCCGCGCTCACGACGATCCTGGATGCGAGCGCGCTTCTCATCGTGGGCGTGGAGGGTGCGATCGCGCGCCAGGCGCGCCTCACCTTCGCCATCGCCCGTCACGCCGTCGTGGACCTGGCCCAGGTGTTCAGCACCCCTCCCGCCGGGATGCCCGTGGACCGGCTGCCGCGGGGCTGGCCCTGGCCCAGGGGCCCGAGATGGAGGGGCGCCTGGCGGACCTGCGACGACTGTACGAGCCCTTCGCGGGCGCCCTCTCCCGTCATCTCCTCCAGCCCTTGCCCCAGTGGCACTACGAGACGCGCCGGCGCGACAACTGGCAGACGAGCGCCTGGGACAAGACCTCCGCGGCCTGGATGGACGAGCACTTCTAGATTCTTCGATTGACGCCGGCTGCCTTCTGCGCATAGTCTATCGACTCGATAGGCAATGAAGATATCCCATCGCGGCCTCTACGCCCTGAAAGCGCTGCTCCACTTGGCGGAGGCCCACGAGGGGGGGCTGGTCAAGATCCACGACGTCGCGGAAGACGAAGCCATTCCCGTGAAGTTCCTGGAGGGCATCCTGGTCACCCTCAAGAACGCGCGGCTGGTTACGAGCGAGCGGGGCCGGGAAGGCGGCTATCGGCTGCGCCGCCCCCCGGCGGAGATCCAAGTCGGCGAGGTCGTGCGCATCATGGACGGGCCCCTGGCTCCGTTGGGAGACGCCGTGGAGCTGGCCCGCCGCGTGCGCACCGAGGCGCGGCACCCGGGCCTCTTCGACGTGTTCCTGGACGTGCGCAACGCGGCCGCGGCCATCCTCGACCACACCACCCTGGCCGACGTCCTGCAGCGCGACCGGCGGCTGGAGACGCGGCGCGGCGCGCGGAAGGCTGTCCATGGCTAATTCTCCAATAGAATGTCTACTATATCAGTAGTGATTATATGTCACATACGACAGAGGCCGTGGATACGGACTGGGAGCGGGCGGTGATGCGGGCGATCCGCGCCCTCCGCTACGGCTCCGTCGAGATCGTGGTCCACGAAGGCCGGGTCGTGCAGATCGAGACGCGCGAAAAGGTCCGCTTCGACGAAGCGGGCCGCCGCCGGCCGGACATCCGGGGGCGGGAATGATGACATCGATGGGCCGGACCCACCGCAAACGCGACGGCGCCGCGCCAGACATCCGGAGACAAACGCATGCGAGCAGTACCTTGGGTCGTGGCCGCGCTGGCGGCCGTCTTCGTGCCTTCGGTCGTGGCCCAGGACGCGCCCGGCGCCTCCCCGGCGCCCGCGCTACCTGCGCCGTCGCCGGAACCTTCGCCGAGTCCCACGCCTCCCCCCGTCCCGCGGCCGCCCTTCACGGGCGGCTACAAGAACGGGTTCACCTTGCAATCGGAGACCGGTGACTTCGTGCTGAAGCTGACGGGGTATGCCCAGGCGGACGGTCGCTTCGCCCTCGGCGACGACGCGGGGCTGGTCACGAACCAGTTCCTGCTGCGGCGCATTCGCCCCATCGTGCAGGGAACCGTCGCGCGGTACTTCGACTTCTACATCGTGCCCGACTTCGGGAACGGCACGGCCCTCGTCCAGGACGCCTACCTGGACGTCCACTTCACTAACAAGCTGCGCGTGCGCGCGGGCAAGATGAAATCGCCCTTCGGCATCGAGCGCCTGCAGTCGGCGCAGGGCATCCTCTTCGTCGAGCGCTCCCTGGCCAACAACATCGTGCCCAACCGGGACGTCGGGGTGCAGGTCCACGGCGAGCTGGCCCAGGGCGCCTTTGGCTATCAGCTGGCGCTGCTGAACGGCGTCACGGACGGCGGCAACATCGACGGCGACACCAATGACGCCAAAGACCTCGGCGGGCGTGTCTTCGTCCAGCCCTGGCGCACGAAAGGCACCTCGCCCCTGCGCGGCCTCGGCTTCGGCATCGCCGGCACCACGGGGACGGCGAACGGCGCCTTGCGCGGGTACAGCTCGGTGTCGCAGGTCGGCGTCTTCTCGTACGCGGCGACGGTGACGGCGAGCGGGACACGCCGGCGGTGGTCGCCGCAGGGCTCGCTCTTCGTGGGGCCGGTGGGCGTGCTCGCCGGGGAAAGTCCCCCCCCGCCCGCCTCGACAACTCCGCCTGGAACGTGACCGGCTCCTGGCTGGTCACGGGCGAAGACGCGAGCTACGGGAACGTGAAGCCCAAGAGCTTCTTCGTGCCCTCCGCGCGCAAGTGGGGCGCGCTGCAGCTCGTCGCGCGGGTCAACCAGCTTCGCGTGGACGACGGGACCTTCAGCGGCGGCTATGCCGAGACGACGCGGTCCGTGCGCCGCGCCACGGCCTGGGGCGCGGGCCTCAACTGGATCTGGAACCAGAACCTCAAGTACGTGCTCGACTACGAGCAGACGCGCTTCAAGGGCGGGGCGGCCGGCGGCGCTGATCGTCCTACCGAGAAGAGCGTCCAGACCCGCCTGCAGCTCTCTTTCTGAATCCTGAACCGAGGCTACGGATGAGAATCCACTTCCTGACCCGAGCGGTCCTGGCCACGCTTCTCGCCGCCGGCGGCGCCCAGGCTGCCTCCGTCGAGCTGCTCAACGTGTCGTACGACCCCACGCGCGAGCTGTGGCGCGACCTGAACGGGAGCTTCATCGCCCAGTACCAGAAAGAGAAGGGCGTCGCGGTCTCCATCAAGCAGTCCCACGGGGGCTCGAGCTCGCAGGCCCGCGCCGTCATCGACGGCCTGGAGGCGGACGTCGTGACCCTCGCCTCCTACATCGATACGGACGCCATCGCCCAGCGCGGACTCATCACGGGTGACTGGGCCAAGCGACTGCCCGGCAACTCGCTGCCCTACACGTCCACCATCGTCTTCGTCGTCCGCAAGGGAAACCCCGGACCTGGTCAAGCCAGGCGTCGAGATCATCACTCCCAACCCCAAGACCTCCGGCAACGGGTACCTGAGCTTCTTCAGCGCCTGGGGCTCGGTGGTGCTGCGCGGCGGCTCGCGCGCCCAGGCCGTCGAGTACGTGACCAAGCTCTACAAGCAGGTGCCCGTGCTCGACTCCGGGGCGCGGGGCTCGACCGTCAGCTTCGTGCAGCGGGGGATCGGCGACGTCCACCTGGCCTGGGAGAACGAGGCCCGTCTGGAGGTCGAAGAGGCCAAAGGCGACCTCGACATCGTCTATCCGCCCATCAGCATCCGTGCCGAGCCGCACGTCGCCGTCGTGGACGCGAATGTGGACCGCAAGAAGACGCGCGCGGTCGCGGAGGCCTACCTCAAGTACCTCTACACCGATGCGGGCCAGGAGATCATCGCCAAGCACTACTACCGGCCGGCCAACGAGGCCGTGCTCAAGCGGCACGCGGGGGCCTTCCCCAGCCTGCGCCTCTTCTCGATCAAGGAGATCGCGCTGGACTTCCCGGACGCCCACAAGCAGTTCATCGCCGAGGGCGGGGTGTTCGACAAGATCTACAGGCCCAGTCATCGCTAAACGGACGGGAACGGGAACCGAGACGGGATCGGAGAGGAGCGTGCGCGGATGGCCTTCGTGAAGCGCAGGGTGCTGCCGGGGTTCTCGTTGTCCCTCGGCTATACCGTCTTCTATCTCACGGTTCTGGTCCTGCTTCCCATCGTGGCCTGCGTCTCCAAGGCGGCGACGTTGACCGTCGATCAGTTCTGGGCCGCGGTGTGGACGGAGAGGACGCGGGCGGCGTACCTGCTGACGTTCGGTACTTCGCTGGTGGCGGCGGCGGTCAACGTGCTGCTCGGCCTCCTCGTGGCCTGGGTGCTCGTGCGCTACCGCTTCCCGGGACGGAGGCTCATGGATTCGCTGATCGATCTTCCGCACCGCGGTGGGCGGCCTCGTGTATGCGAGCCTCTACGTCAAGAAGGGGTGGCTCGGCCAGTACCTCGTTCCCCTCGGCATCCAGGCGGCCTACAGCCGCCTGGCCATCGTGCTCGTGCTCGTCTTCATCGGACTGCCGTTCGTGGTCCGCACCGTCCAGCCCGTGCTCGAGGACCTCGATCCGGAAGCGGAAGAGGCGGCGGCCTCGCTGGGAGCGACGCGCTGGCAGTCGTTCCGCCGCGTGATCCTCCCACCCCTGTATCCCGCGCTCCTGACCGGGTTCGCGCTCGCCTTCGCGCGGTCGCTCGGAGAGTACGGGTCGGTCGTGTTCGTCTCCGGAAACATGCCGTACAAGACGGAGATCGCGCCCGTGCTCATCGTGGCGCGCCTCCAGGAGTTCGCCTACGGCGAAGCCACCGCCATCGCGGTCGTCCTCCTGGCCATCTCGTTCGTGATGCTGCTGCTGATCAACCTCTTGGAGCGCTGGAGCAAGGGCGAGGCCGCGCATGCCTGAGACGGCGGCCGCTCTCCCTCCTCTCCCCGTCGGCATCCGCCGCCTGCGGCAAGCGCAGCGCGATCCGGCGTGGGTGCGCTGGAGCCTCATCTCG
>WNFL01432805.1_pt1 | contig 10999 bp, 11 predicted proteins | sample 5400361 | NCBI WGS metagenome assembly WNFL01 (sample SAMN13153351, study PRJNA577476) | soil metagenome | isolation source: 40 cm soil on Douglas fir-dominated hillslope | place: USA:California | collected 2013-09-17 | reverse complement strand
TCCCACATCGCCGCCTCGCCACCCATGACGCGCTTCTGCTCCTGCGGAGTCAAATCCGCCGTGTCACCCTTTAACGGATCCACCCCATAATGTTTTCCGGCCGGCTCCATCAGGTCGAGATAATAACCAGCCGACAGAATCCCGCTGTAGCCCTGGCGCGCGCCGTCGGCCAACGATTTCTGGCCCTGCCAGCTTTGAATGATGATGCTCTTGGGGAGGTCGGGATGCAGAATCTCGTCCCAGCCTTCCATCAGCTTTCCGTGTTTGGTCACGATCTTCAAGACGCGCCGATTGAAGTAGGCCTGCAGCGCGTGGAGATCGGCCAGCTTGTTTCGCTTCATGAAAGCTTTGATCGCGGCGCTCTTCGACCACTCGCCCTTTTCCGATACTTCGTCGCCGCCGATGTGGAAATAGGCGTCGGAGAACAGACGCGCCATCTCGCCGATGAATCCGTCGAGAAATGCGTAGGTGGTTTCGCGCGTCGGATCCATGGTCGCGACGAAAATGCCGGTCTTGCGTATGACCTCGTAGGGTCCTTTGCCGCTGGCGAGATTCGGATACCCGGCGAACCAACTAGTCGCGTGGCCGGGCATATCAAACTCCGGAACCACGCGCACGCCGCGATCGCGCGCATAGGCGATCACGTCGCGGATCTGCGCCTGCGTGTAATACAAACCGTCGGCGCCTTTCTGGTGGAGGCGCGGAAATTTCTTGCACTCGACGCGGAATCCCTGGTCGTCCGAAAGGTGCCAGTGAAATACGTTCATCTTCACGGCGGCGAGCCCGTCAATGCTGCGCTTGATGGCCGGGACCGGCAGGAAATGACGCGAGACGTCCAGCGACAATCCGCGCCACCCGAAGCGCGGCTGATCGGTGATATCGACCGCCGGCGAAGCGAATCCATCGGCGCCCAGTCGAATCAGTTGCAGCAGAGTTTCGAGGCCGCGCAGCGCCCCCAGCGGCTCGCTGGCAGAAAGTCGCACATTCTGCGGCGTGACGACTAAGTGATAGGCTTCATCGTCGCCATATTTCTGGACGCCGGGCTTGGCGCGTTCGATGACGATCGCAAGCGTCGGAGTCTTGGTGTCCCCGATCTCCTGAAAGACGGGGATTCCGGTTTGGCGAACCAGCCGTCCGAGAAATCGCACGGTGGCATCGCGAACGCGCTGGTCAGTTGCTCCGGCACCGCTCAGACCGACGCTGAAACTTGTGTCGATCGCCAGTCTCCCCGGCGACTGCGTGATCTTCGCGGGCCACGGCATCAGAGGAAGTTCCGTCTGCGCCACTAGCGGCACGCACACCACGAGTGCAATCCTAAGTAGCCGTTTTTTCATCTGCGTTTATCTGCGTATATCTGCGGCTGAAATCTAAACATCAAAGATTTCCATGGCTTGATTCAAACTTTGAATCGCGTCGCGCCCCTGCGCCGGCCGGTATTCATGCGCCACGTACCCGGTGAACCCCAGATCCGCGATGGTCTTCGCGACGAAGCGATAGTTCAGTTCCTGGGTATCGTCAATCTCGTGCCGCCCGGGATTCCCGCCGGTATGAAAGTGCCCGATCCATTGGATATTGTCTTTGATGGTCCGGCAGATGTCGCCTTCCATGATCTGCAGATGATAAATGTCGTAAAGCAGCTTCACCCGCGGCGAATTCACGCGCTTGCACACGTCCGCGCCCCACGTGGTGTGGTCGCACATGTAGTCCTTGTGATCCACCTTGCTGTTGAGCAGCTCCATGCAGATGTTGATTCCCTTCTCTTCCGCGTGCGCTTTTACTTTGTTCAGGAACGCCACGCAATTGTCCGCCCCCTCGGCATCCGGCATACCGCGCCGGTTGCCCGAAAACGTGATGATGTTGGGGACGCCGTTGGCCGCCGCCTCGTCGATCGCCGCATGCAGCGATTTCTCCAGCCGCTCGTGATTCTCCTTGCGATTCAGGGCATCTGGAATGGTGCCACCGGGGCCAGGTGGATACATGGTCGGGATCAGCCCGTATTTCTTTAGTGTCGGCCAATCCTTGGGACCGATCAGGTCGAATCCCACGCAGCCCAGCCGCGCGGCCTCCCGGCACCTATCCTCGAACGGCATGTTGCCCGCGAAGACGCCGCCGGTGACGCACTGTTTCAGTCGTCCTTTGCGGGAAATCTTGGGTTGACCAACCGCTAGCTGCGCGGCGAACGGAGCCGCGGCGAGTGCAGGGAGCAATTCTCGGCGTCGCATGGGTTCTATGGTAAATCAGGAATCGCCATTTCGGGAGTTGGCGCGGAGCGGTGACAAGCTTCCGAAAATCGCTATGTGACACGCACGCCGCTGGTTACGAATTTTTGGGTGGCGTGACGCTAGGGGCGAGGCCCTACACTCGGGGCGTGAAATTGAAACTGACGGACGAAACAAACTCGCGCTTACAGGAGCTGGCTGTAGCCCTGTTGCACCATCCCGTTTGGATGGCCGCTCCCCAAGAAACCGACCCGGACTTCTTCCCCACCTGGCAGGGTGTCTCCATGGGGTTGCAAGCCGCGCTGCGGCACTGGACTCCCCAACTCGCCCATCGCAACATCGCGTGTTTCGAAGACCGCGAGGTGGCGCGCACGATGATCGTGTATGAAGCTTGCAGACTCAGCTTCGGCCGCCCCCGGACTGAGTTCACTTACGATGTGGCGGACGCGATCACCGTCGAAGCGGCCTTGCGATTGATCGGACAAGCCACGCAGCGCGTGCTGGCGCGAGTAGAAAAACGGCTGGATGACGCGGATTGCCGCGATTTAGCCCGGCGCTACTCGCCCGTGTGGCACCTGGACATGGTCGCTGCGGTACGCCGCCGGCCCCGCGGACTGCTGGCCTTGATCGGCAGAGAGGCGCGCGTGATCGACGCGGTGATCCACCTGGGTGCCGCACGGACTCCTGCCGCCGCGGGCTTGATCACCAAGTCGATCAGCGTGGCGCTGCGATCGATCTACTCCACCGATATGCGCGAATTGGGACCACGCATCCTTGAAGAAGCGACCCGGCTGTTAGGCGAGGAGGCCACGCGCCGCGCCAAGCACCTCATCCCGGGTGGGCCGCTCGAGCACCGCGACGCGATCCCCGCGAGGAGCCCACACGCTCGGATCGGTGACCAGGAAGATCGAGACCACCGGCGTCCCGACGGCGGCCGCCAGGTGTGTGATCCCGCTGTCGTTGCCGATGTAGACGCGGGCCGTCGCGATCCAGCGGGCCAGATCGTACAGATCTTCGATGTGCGTAGCGTCTTTCCTCAGTTGTTCTGGCAGCACCTCCTCGGGGCCCGCGCACCAGCGCACGGGTATTCCGAGCTCGCGTGCGACCGCGCGGAAGTTCTCGATCGGCCAGCGCTTGACGGCGCTACTGGCGAAAGGATGCAGGATGGCGAAGTTTTCGACCGGCGCGGACGGAATTGAAATTTTGGGGACGGCATTGGTCGGGAGCGGCGGCGACGCGGGAAAGAATGTGAAGGGCAGATCGCGGACGGCATCGCGAAACTCGGGGCGCGCCGAGCCGTACCAGGAGTAAATCGAATCGAACGTCGCGAGCGCGGGGACGGTCGAGCCTTCGACCACGCCCAGCAGGTCGAGCCCGGTGTCCGCGATGGCGCGGGTGCGGTCGGCGAAGCGGATCAGCGGAAGAAGCGGGCGCGGCGCCCAGACTTCGGTGTAATCCGCGCGCGCGGCTTCCAGGGCGGGTAGCGAGAGGATCACGTCGCCGATCGCTCCGGGCCGGATCAACAACCGCCTCGTCACTCCTGGCTCCTATTTCAGCCCGTAGAGCTTTCGAGCGTTGTCGCGAAGTACCATGCGCGCCAGTTCCAGCGCACGGTCGCGGGTGATTTCGTTGTCGCGCAACATGCCCGTCAGCGCCATGCCCAGCGCCTCACGGCCGCAGGTATTGGCGATGTAGCCAGCCTCCTCCCATCCGGTTTCTTTTGAGAACGGATAAGCGTCCGTGGCGTACAGCACCTTCTCCGGGACGTACTCCAGCCATCCGCGAATCGCGCCCGCGACATCGTGCGGCGAGTTCATAGAGGTCTGCTCTGAAAAATCGAGGAAACAATTCGGCTTGGTGAGCAACGCCGTCACCTCGCGCGTGAACGGCCACCCGCCGTGGATCAGCACGAAGTTAGTCTTGCGCAAGGATGGGTCGTTCAGCAGCGGCTCCAGCAGCATCGGATTCCCGCCGCTGACGTTGAAATATCCGCCGCCGCCCGCCGCGACATGAAAGTGAACCGCCATTCCCAGCCGCCCGCACTCGGTCGCGATGAAGCGGAAGATATAGTCCTGAAGAGCCTTGTAATCGCCGCTTCCCGAGTAGGCCTGCTCGGCATCCGCGCGCGACGGATTGCCGATCTCGAGCGTCCGCAGGTACGCCATCTCGAACTTTTCAGCGACTGCCCCGCCCTGCTTGTGGCGTTCCAGCGTCGCGCGGACAACGTTGTTCAAATACTCCTCGAGCGTGGCTGGTTTCGAGGCGACTCCGCTTTCCGAGTAGTATCGTTTCAGTAACTTTTCTTCTAGCGGAAAGAACGCCTTGTGATCGGAATTATGGATCAGCGCGTCGGTCGGCAGCGGATACATCAACGCATCGGCGAAGGGGACCCACAGGAATCTCGATGCAGGTAATCCAGTCCCCAGGGCGACGCGATTCGCCAGCATAATGTCGATGCCGAGCTGATCCAGCACCTTCACCGCATATTCCTGCCCCAGCGTCTTTGCCGCCGCTGCCTTGTCGCCGTTAAAGAGATGCCGATGCGCATCGGCGACGTCGGGAGAATTCGGTCGCGTGCGAACTGGATCAGATTGGGCTTCGAGATTCTCGACCGGAAGCGCGTCGTACTCGTCGTCGGGCTGCTCGCCCGCAGCCACCGGACGCACCGGATGTGCGTGATTGTCGATGGCCTTGATTTTTGCGATTTCCGCCGCGAGTTGCGGATCGATGCGGTCGGACGGCGCGTTGCACGCGGTCATCAATACGAAAGCACAAACGGCCGCGAGTGCACGCGGAGAGACGTCGATCATCTAGAAAGCTTACTTCACGATCTCGACCACTTGAGAAACCTCAATGGTCTTGGGCGGGAAACACATCGTGTCGTTGCAGGCCTGATACCGCAGTTTTCCGCTCACCGCGAGCGTGCCGGCCTGTGCCGACGCCGGGACCTTGAATTTCGTCACCACCGCGAAATCGCCACTGAAGACGGAGATCGGCTTCTCGGAGAAACTGTACTTTTCCAGTTTGGGCTTGGGGTAAGCGATTTCCACGGCTTCGAGCGGCCCCGCCGCCCAGGTGATCTTTAGCGGAATCAGGTAGTCGTCCGACGGAGTGTTGCTATTGACGTGAAATCCCGGGCGCAACTGGAGATTCAGCTTCGACTCCGCCGATCCACCCGCCTTGGCGACCACCTTTTCCGGAGTCGCCACGCTGAGGTGATTAATTTGCGCCGACGCTATTAGCGGGCTGAGCAGCGTCCAAAAGATGGCGGATGTCTTGTTCATAGATGCCCTTGCTGACCAGGCCGACGTGCATGGCGGCGATGCGCCCGTCGCGATCGAGCATGAAAGTGGTGGGCAGCGAATCCACGCCGCCATAGATATTCGAAAACTCTTCGGTCCCGACCAAGATGCGGTAGTTGATCTTCTGAGCATCGATGTAGGGACGCACCGATTCCCATCCGTCCTCATCCATCGAAACACCTAGCACCGCGAACTTGCGATCTTTGTAAGCTTTCTCGAACTCCATAAACCACGGGATCTCGATTTTGCAGGGTCCGCACCAGGTGGCCCAGAAATTCAGCAGCACCACCTTGCCGCGATAGTCAGAGAGCTTCACGGTCGCCCCAGTGGAATCCTTGAGCGTGAAGTCAGGCGCGAGTTTCCGCTCGCTCTCCGGCTTGATGGCGGCCCTGACCGTGCGCGAGCTGATAAGGCCGCAGCCCGACAGGCCGCACACGGCGGCGATCACTAAGAGGAAAGCGGACGCGGATGATTTCACGGCTACCTTGATTATATCGAGACGGACGCCGGCAAGTTTCGTTTGAACCATGCACGGCGGAACCGGCGCCGCGCGGCGGGTAGCGTAAACTCCTCGTGGCGCCCCAGGCCGGAGTAAAGCCATGCCGCCGTGTCGCAGAAACTTTCGCAGGCGTAGCGCCGCCACGCCGCCGACCGCAGCTCCGGCGCAGCCTTCGACAGCTTCAACTTTCGCCATTCCGCGCTCCAGCCGAGCTCGCCCGCCGCGCCGATCTCGATTTCCGCGGCCAGCAGCTTTTCCCAGCTTCGCCGCGCGGAGTTCGACAAACGAACCCACACAAAGTGGAAAATCTCGTGGACCAGGATGCGGTCAAATTCACCGGGCGTTAGTAACAGCTCGGAGTCGAGCAGGATCACGCGGCGCCGAGTATGCGTAGCGGCCACGTGTGCGCCGAGGGACCGCCGGATTTCCACGTATACAGGACTGCCTGTGAGCGCAGGCAGCACTTACGGCTTGGTAGGAGCCTGAGGCTTGGGCGGTGTCACGGCTCCAGGCCGGGCAAAGAAATCGACGTCCTTGATGGTTAGTTCGTACTTATTGATCAGTGAGTTGAACCAGGATAGGAAGTGGACGTTGCGCAACTCCTGAATGATCGGCTCGCGGACCTCGTCGAGAGGCTGAACTTTTTTCTCTTCCAGGCGCATGACATAAACCATGAATTCCACGGGAGTCGGCTCACTGAGGTCGCCCGGCTTATCGATCGCCAGTGCGGCCTTTTTAAACGCCTCCGGGTAAGCGCTGGTTCCCTTCACCCAACCGAAATCGCCACCCATCGGCTTGGTGTCCTGATCGTCGGAGTACTGGGCCACCAGCTTTTCGAAGTCGCCGCGGGCGATTTTCGTCGCCTCATTCAGGGACCGCAAATTTGGATATTGTGATTTCAACAGCGCGATCTTGGCAGCATCCTTCACGGCGTCCGCCGAGGTTCCCTTGGTCTCCGGCAGGAACCGGATGGCGATGACTTTGACTTTCGCCTGCGAATAGCGAGCTTGGTTTTGCTTGTAGTACTGTTCCATTGCCTCATTCGACACCTGGAACCCGTTTCGCTCAGAATTCACCACGTCCATCGCGATCGCGTACGCGCGCGCAGCCGCCAGTTGCGATTTGAGAGGCTCCCGCTCGGCGAGTTTTTTCTTCTCGCCGTCTTCGGCAAGCTCGCGCATCACGAAGAATCGCTGTATGGTGCCCTTCGGGTCCGCTCGAAAGCTCTCGGCGAAGACTGGCGGCTGGTTTTCCAGCATCTTGATTACGTCGCCGGCCGTGACATCTTTACCGTTCACGGTGGCGATCACCGTTTCGGGAGGGATGGTACCCAGCGCGGGCGGCGAGGTCTGCGCCGAAAGGGTCGCGGCGAAGCTCGCAGCACAGGCCAGCAAGAGGTAAAGTCGCATCAGAACTTCCTTAAGGGGATTCGATCTCACTTTATCACGTCGCAAAAATCCCCTAGCTTCTTAGATCTGACGTAGCGGGTGCTCAGAACGTGGTGCCAAACCAACCTCGCAGCGCGATTATTTCCCGCGCGCTATCCTGAGGACTGATGGCGACGACCACCAATCTGCTGAGCTGGGCGGCGTTCGAACGACTCCCCGACGATGGGATGCACCACGAAATCATCCAGGGGGAACTTGTCAGCTTGCCACCGCCGAAGCTAGGTCACAGTGAAATCGCGCACCGGATATTCCGCGCCCTCGATCAAAGTGCAAAGCCGGCTTTGGTTGTTTATGTTGAAGCTGGGTACAAACTGACCGAATCGCCCGCCACCTGGATTCAGCCGGACGTCTCCGTAGTCAGCGAACATCGGGTTCAAGCCACTAGCCTGGACGGCTATCTTATCGGTGCGCCGGAACTAGCAATTGAAATCATCTCCCCCTCCGAGTCGGCCGAAAGCATGGGCCTCAAAGTCGAACTCCTGCTCGAACACGGTAGCCGCGTCGTATGGGTGGTGTATCTCCGGCAGAAAAAAGTCGAAGTGAAGCGCGCCGATGGAATCTCGCTCACCCTCGGCATCCAGGACAGCCTGACCCTGCCCGATCTGCTCCCCGGCTGGGAACTTCCCATTGCGAAATTGTTCGAATAGCCGCTGCCTCCCACTCCAAATCTCGGTATAGTAACTTTACGGTGAAGCGACCTCTTCTGCTGCCTTGCGCGGCGATTCTTCTCTGCTCCTGTCAGAAGATGCCCGAATCCTACGCGCCGCCGGTGCAACGCCAGCCGTTTGAATCGTTCCGGCCCTATCGCATCAAGCGCGTGGTCAACATGAATGACCCGGACGCGCCCGCGCACATCGTCAAGGACATCAATTCACACGCGGAGGGAATGTGGCGGTGGACGCAGCAGACGCCGACTGTCAAAGTCAAAGTCCGCTCCACTGAGAATCTGAAGTACACCATCGACTTCAGCCTGCCTGAGGTCACCTTCAAAGATACTGGCCCGGTGACGCTCTCCTTCTCGGTGAATGGACACCTTCTTTCACAGGTGCATTACGACAAGAGCGGCGAATATCATTACGAAAAACTGATCCCGCCGGAGTGGCTCACCGTGGATCAGGATGCCCTGCTCGCGGCTGAGATCGACAAGGTGTGGGTGTCCAAGGAAGACGGCGTGAAGTTGGGCTTCATTCTCACGCGAATCGGGCTCACGCAATAATGCTGCAGGCCCTAATGGCACTGCTGGGCGCAGCCGTCACGGTAGCGGCCTGTTACGCGGCCGGGATGTTCCTGGTCCGCTGGTGCCATGCTGATCTGAAACGTCAGGAATACTTTCCGCTGGCGTTTCTGACGGGCGCGTCGTTAGTGCACCTGGCGATGTTCACGCTGCTGGCGCTGAAAGTCGCGTACAAGCCGGTCGTGATTCTGATGCTCGCCGGGTTGATCCTGGGCGCGGTCTGGAAGCGTAGTTGGCGGCCGCACGGCGATCCCTTCCCCGCCCTGCCGCGCTCACTCAAGCTGCTCTTCGGTTTGCTATTCGGCGCTTTCACGATCCTCTATTTCTTTCACGCCTGGGCGCCTGAATCGAGTCCCGATGGTGCCGGGTATCATCTCGGCCTCATGGCTCGCTACCTCCGCGCACACGGATTCGAACGAGTACTCACCAATATGTACGCGGGACTTACCGGCGGNNTTCGTGATCGGTCGTCATTCCGCGGCGGCGTTGGTGCACTTCTCGATGACAGTGTCGGTAGCGCTGGCCATGTTCGCGTACGGTCGACGACTGGGCAAACCCTGGGTGGGCGCTGTTGGCGCGTTTTTGATGTACGCGAGTCCCGTCGTTGGATTGGACGGAAGCAGCGCGTATATCGACGTGGGTGTCGCGGCGGTCGCTTTTGCGACATTCTACTGGCTCGAGCTTTGGGACGAGACGCGCAACCCGCGATTGTTGATTCCGGCCGGACTGCTGGCGGGCTACTGCTTTGCCTCGAAATACACTGCCTTCGTGATGGTGATCTACGCGGTGGGTTTTGTGTTGTGGCGATCGAAGCGTCTGAAACCAGCGCTGGAATTGTCCGCCTGCATGGTTTTGATGATCGCCCCGTGGCTCGCCAAAAACTGGATTTATCTCCCCACCCCGGTGTCGCCCTTCGGCAACCAGGTATTTAAGAAGCCGTGGGTGCACATCAGCTTTGAAAAAGAGTACGCGATGCTCATGTCGCGCTACGACGTCAAGAACAAATGGACTCTTCCCCTGGAAGTCACGGTCAGCGGTCAGAAGACCACTGGCGTGGTCGGTGCTACTTTCCTGGCGGCCCCGCTGGCCCTGCTGGCCCTGCGATTTCGAGCCGGGCGACGATTGATGGTCGCGGGTGCAATGCTGGGCGCGCTGTATCTCACCAACGTCGGCACGCGGTTTCTGATTCCGTGCCTGCCATTCATCTCCATGGCGATTGCTTTGGCGTTGGGGAACGTGCGTGCTTTATTAGTGCTTTTGGCGGTGTTCCACGCGTTCTTCTCCTGGCCCAGCGGGCTGCGCTTGTATGCCCAATACGCGTGGGCACTCGATAGGATCACCTATAAGGAGGCGCTCCGCCTGATCCCGCAGGAGAAATATCTGCGCGAGAACTATCCGCCCTACGACGTCGCGCGCATGGTGGAAGAACACGTGCCGCGCGGCGAGATGGTGTTCTCGATGAACAGCCTCGCGCCGGAGTCGTACACATCGCGCGAGCTTGCGATAGGCTTTCAATCCGGTCGGAACGAGGTGCTGCACGATCTGCTCTATAACGGATTCATAGAAGACTACCAGCCGCGCAGTGCGTTCCTTTTTAAGTTTCCGCCGCGGCAAGTCAGAAAGATCCGCGTGGTTCAAACCGAGCAGTGCGACTGGCGGGAACAATGGAGTGTCCACGAGATTCGGTTTTACGAAGGCTCGAACGAATTGCCGCGGCTATCGGAGTGGCGTATTTCCTCATCGGTAAATCCATGGGATATCCAGATGGCTTTCGATAATTCTCCGGTCACACGCTGGAGGAGCTGGCAGACGGCGTCCCCAGGAATGCATATCGATGTGGATTTCGCCAGCGTGAAGACCGTGGATCAAGTGCGCGTCGAGACCTCGCGCGATCATTCCAAAGCGGAGTTGCGCGTGGAGGCGCAGGACGAAGCCGGTCGCTGGATCCTGGTGGCCGAAAAGCCCGAGGAAATCGCGATGGTACCCCGGGGATCGGTTCGGCGCGCCGCTACCTACGAACTACGCGCGCGTGGTGTGAACTACTTGCTGATCGGCGGCGACGATTTCGGTGCGATGGACATGCGCGACGATCCGGAAGGTTGGGGCCTTCAGATCGTCGCCGAAGGCTGGGGCGCAACCTTATACAGGGTGGTCCCCTAGTGCCGCTATTCTTGGGAGTCGACGGCGGGCAGTCTGGCACCACGGCGCTGGTGGGCGATGAGAAAGGTCGCGTGCTGGGAATGGGGCGCGGCGGGCCTTGCAATCACGTGGGAGCCGCTGCGAGTCGCGCGAAGTTT
>WNFL01416802.1_pt1 | contig 10999 bp, 11 predicted proteins | sample 5400361 | NCBI WGS metagenome assembly WNFL01 (sample SAMN13153351, study PRJNA577476) | soil metagenome | isolation source: 40 cm soil on Douglas fir-dominated hillslope | place: USA:California | collected 2013-09-17 | reverse complement strand
CCTCCCATCCTGGCCGGCTTGGCCCTCCTCCACGGTAAGCACCTGGTGCAGGGCCAGCTCAAGCCAACCAACATTCTGGTCGTCGATGACCAACTGAAACTCGCGAGCGACACCATCCGTCCCGCCGGCAACTTCAGGGCACGCGTCGTTCGGCCTTCCGTGTACGACCCTCCGGAGACCAGTGACGGTAATTTTTCCACCGCCGGCGACATCTGGAGTCTCGGCATGACCATAGTCGAGGCGCTCACGCAGCATCCTCCTGCGTGGTCGGACAGAGGATTCGATGCTCTCTCGCTGCCCGTGACTTTTCCACCGATGTTCGCGGGCGTCGTGCGGCGGTGCTTGAATCGCAACCCCGTCAACCGTCCGACGGTCGCCGATTTACAGGCCCCGCTCAAGCCGGTGCCGCCGGCACCGGTGGTTTCACCGCCTCAGGCAACCACGTCGGCGCTGCGGCCGTTCGCGCCGCTTCGTGATGCACTCGCACGCAAGGTGCGGGGCAGAGCCGCTTCCTCGGAGAAGCCGCGGAAACACCGCTTGTTCGCCGCAGGTCTCGCAGGGGTGCTCGTGCTGTCGCTCGCGGTTTGGGTCGGCTCGCGTGGTTCGCACACGCCGCAGAGTCCGGAGACATCTCGGCCCGTGCCGCCTGAAGTCTCCGCTCCTTCCAGTGCGCTCCCCGTGGACTCCAAGCCGGCACCCTCGCCGGCCATTTCGCGTCCATCGAACAATTCGAGTCGGGTGCCGGCAAGGGATTCACCGTCCGTGCTCCACGAAGAGATTCCCGACGTTCCGCGCAGTGCACGTTACTCGATCCGTGGGCGCATCAAGGTCGCGGTTCGCGTGACCGTCGACAGCTCAGGCAGCGTCATCAACGCGGCCTTGGAGAGTGTCGGCCCGAGTCCCTATTTCGACCGCCTGGCAATCGCAAGCGCGAGAAAATGGAAGTTCGTCCGCGCCGACAGCCAGGACTCTCGGAAGTGGCTGCTGAGATTCGAATTCACCCGCGCCGGCGCCGGCGCACACGCCGCAACCGCGCGGCCCTAACCCCTTCGCTGCCTCATGCACGGGACGGACTGAAATAAAGTTGCTGGACGGTCGGTCCTCTATCCGAGGACCAAATTTGGCTTTCAAAGGGGGAACCACAATGCTCACATCTCACTCAATTCGTCCTACGCTCGTATGGATGGCTTGCGCCTTTGCCTTCGGTTATACGTCGGCGTCGCTCGCCGACGACATGGTGTCGTTCGCGACGGGAGGCTACGCCCGCGGTCTGCGCAGCGAGAAATTGATGCACAAGATCGACGCCAACGGCGACGGCATGATTTCGAAGGACGAATGGATCGCCTATCAGGAGAAGGTCTTTGCAATGCTGGACAAGAGCAAAACCGGCACTCTCGATGCGAAGACCTTCATCGATCCCAGCGGGGGCGAAATCGCGACGTTCGCGACCGGCGGCTACGCCCGCGGCCTGCGTACCAAGGAAATGATGCACAAGATCGACACGGACGGAGACGGCACGATTTCCCACAACGAGTACATCGCGTACCAAGTCAAGATATTCGAGATGATGGATACCAGCACCGCTCACAAGGGCATGATCGGCTCCCAAGAAATGTTTGCAACGGGCGGCGCCAATCGTAGGTGACCAACCAGTCGAATGCGCCGGCAGCGCCGTGCTGCCGGCGACCGCGCGATTTCGATCGGCCGCTACCGAGCGACGAACGATCGTTCGATGACGTAGTCGCCGGGTTCGCCCACGTGCGGAGAGATGGTAAAACCGCGCGCGTCGAGCAGTGCGGATAGATCGGCCAGCATCGCGGGACTGCCGCAAATCATGATTCGGTCATGGGCGGGATCGAGCCCCGGCATTCCGGTGTCCTGAAAGAGCTTGCCCGTCTCGATGAGCGACGTGACTCGCCCTTGGTAGCGGAAGCGCTCCCGGGTGACGGTCGGAAAATACACCAGCTGGTTCCTCACTTGTTCGCCGAGATATTCATGATGGGTCAATTCCCATTCGATGAAGTCCCGATAGGCCAGTTCGCTCCGATAGCGTACGCCGTGGACCAATATGATCTTCTCGAAACGCTCGTACACCGCCGGATCCTTGATCAGGCTCATGAACGGCGCAAGTCCGGTTCCCGAGCTCAACAGGTACAGGCGCTTGCCCGGCTTCAAATCGTGCAGCAGCAGTGTGCCCGTCGGCTTCCGGCTCACCAGAACTTCGTCGCCGGGTTTGATGTTCTGCAGCCGCGAAGTCAGCGGACCATCGGCGACCTTGATGCTCAAGAATTCCAGATAGTCTTCGTGATTCGCGCTTGCGATGCTGTAGGCGCGCATCATCGGCTTGCCGTCGACGTGCAGGCCCAGCATGATGAAATGCCCGTTCTCGAAGCGCAGCCCTGGATCGCGCGTCGTCGTGAAGCTGAAAACCGTCTCATTCCAGTGATGAACCGTCAAGACGCGTTCGGTGCCGATCGTAGCCATCGTGATCTAGAAACCAAGCGTCAATTGCGCTTGATCGGGTGCCGGCGGGCGAAACAAAGATACGTCGAGTTCGTACCGGTCGCGCGCCGAATCGAAGCCGCACTTGCGCCGCGCCAATTCGAATCGCGTGCGCAGCAGCTCGGCATAGGGTCCGGTGCCGACCATGCGCCGGCCGAATTCGGCGTCGTAGTCCTTTCCGCCCCGCGTTTGGTTGATGAGCGACATCACGTGTTTGGCGCGATCCGGATAATGCTCCCCCAGCCATTCGCGAAACAGGATTTTCACCTCGTGGGGGAGCCGCAGCAGGACATAGCCGGCGGACCCGGCACCGGCCTGCTTGGCGGCCGCGAGAATATCTTCCATTTCGTGATCGGTGATCGCGGGGATCACCGGCGCAATCAGCACGCCCACCGGAATTCCCGCCCGAGCGAGTTGCTCCACGACCCGCAACCGTGCCTGCGGGGAGGCTGCTCTCGGTTCGAGCGTGCGCTTGATGTCGTTGGTGAGCGACGTGATGCTGACCATCACCTGCACCAATCGATCTCGGGCGAGGTCCGTCAACAAATCGATGTCGCGCACGATGAGCGCACTCTTGGTGACGATGGTGACCGGGTGCCGGCACCGGGCAAGCACGCCGAGTATGCCGCGGGTGATCCCGAGCCGCTTCTCCAGCGGCTGATACCCGTCGGTGTTGATGCCGAGCGCAATGGGTTTGCAGACATATTTCGGTTTCGCGAGCTCGGCTTCGAGGATCTTGACCGCATCGGCCTTGTAGAACAGCTTGGTCTCGAAGTCCAGACCCGGAGACAGGCCCAAATAGGCGTGGGTCGGGCGCGCAAAGCAGTACACGCAGCCGTGGCTGCAGCCGCGGTAGGGGTTGATCGATTGATCGAACCCGACGTCCGGGGAGGTGTTGGTGGTGATGACGCTGCGCGCACGATCGGGGAGGACCGTTTCGCTGAGGTGCTCGACGATCTCCTCCTCGTACCACCCGTCGCGCGTCTGTTCGCGCCGCGTAGCCTCGAATCGCACGGCGGGATTCGAGGCCGCGCCGCGTCCCTTGAATTGTTGATGGCCGATAAAGCTTCGAGGCATGGTGAAACTGTACGCGTCGATCGGTCAGCCGTAAATCCAGTATTGCGGGGCGCTCGGTACTGTATAGCGCCTCGTGTAGGACACCCGAGGACGACCGTGGTCGTTCCTCAAAACTCCGGGACGACGGTCGTTTGCGAGGACGGAAGCAGTCCACCCTGCCGTTGAACCCGGCCCTGGGTCTGCCGCACTTGGGTCCACAGCTGCCCGGCAAACACGACTCCGGCACTGCGGATCGGCAGCGCGCCCGCTGCGAGCACTTCTGCCGCCCAGGTATTGCAGCCACCCGCGGCGGGCCACGAAGATGACCGCCGCATCTTGCGCCGCCGGCGATGATTGCGCGACGCCGGGGCACGGCGCCGCGACCAGCGATGCCGCGAGCCAACCGATGGCGCACCGCTGTTTCCAGCAACGCATCATTTATCGGCGATCAAACCGAACTGCTGCGCGATGAGAATCAATTGCAGCGCGCTGTCGGCGCCCAACTTCTGCTTGATCGACGACTGGTGATTGGCCGCGGTTTTGGGACTCAAGCCCAGCCGCTCGCCGATTTCCTCGACGCCGTAGCCTTGAATCAACATTCGCAGAACCTCGAGCTCGCGGGTCGACAACGCGTCGGCGAGCTGGTGTGCCGCCGTCGAGTGCTTGGTCATCGCCTGCTGCACATCCGGGCTCAGATAGCGCCGGCCGCCCGCCACGGAACGCACGGCCTCGATCAGGAGATCCGGCGCGCTGGCCTTGCTCAAATAGCCGCGGGCGCCCGCGCCGATTGCACGGGTGGCGTAGATTCCGTCTTGATGCATGCTGAACATGAGCACGCGGGCATCGGGCCTGTGCGCGATGATTCGCCGGAGAATCTCGATCCCGCTGACTCCCGGCAACCCGATATCCAGCACGATGACGTCCGGCTCGAGCTCGGCGTCGATGCGCAGGGCATCGGCGCCTGTCGCCGCCTCGCCGACGACGGCGAGAGAGTCATCGCGCTCCAACAGCCGGCGATAGCCTTCGCGTACCACTGCATGATCGTCGACCAGCAGCACGCTGATCCTGCGGCTTTCAGCAGCCCTCACGAGGCTACCCCCGCCATCGGGACAGTGGCCTTGACCTGGAAGCCGGCACCGAGCTCGCTCGCCAACGAGATCGAGCCGCCCAGCGCCGACACGCGCTCGCGCATTCCGACCAGGCCCAGTCCCAGCCGCGGCGCCCTCAAGTCGGCCCCGACGCCGTTGTCGGCGATGAGAATCTCGACGCATCGGGCGGCATTGATGGAGCGCCCGGCATCGATTCGTATCTCCACCCGCGTGGCGCGGGCATGACGGGCGATGTTGGTGAGCGCCTCTTGCACCAGCCGATACAGCACCAGTCCGCGAGATTCGTCCAAGGCCGCAAAATCCCCGCCGGCAGACAACTCGATCGCCGTCTGCGGAAGCCGCGAGCGCCAATCGTCGACACAGTGCTCCACGGCCGCGGCAAAACCCAAATCGTCGAAACCCACGGGCCGCAGCTGGCGAATCAGCCCGGTGACCACGTCGTAAACGCGGTCGATATTGGCAATCATCGCGCGGGACACCTCGTGTAGCCCCGGGGGCGCAGCCGTCGATTCGCGTATGGACACGGCGTCGAGCTTGATGGCGTTGAGGTATTGGCCCAACTCGTCGTGCAGATCGCGGGCGAGCGCCTTGCGTTCGTTTTCCTGAGTGTCGACGTATTGCTGAGCCAGACGCTGGTTCTCGGCAAGCGCCCGCTCCAGCTGCGCTTCCGCGGTTCGGCGCAATCGAAGTTGCCGCTTCGCCTCGAGATAGCGGCGGGAAGAGAACCAGATCAGGCTGACCGCGATCACCAACAGTACTGCGGGAAGTTCGTCGAGCTGCAAGCGCTCGAACGGACGCGTCCAATTGAGCAGCGCTTCGCTGAGGTTGAATTTCGCGCAGATCCACGCCGCGACCACCGCCACGGCGACGATCAGCACGATATCGCGGCGCGCCGACATTCTACGGCCTGCGCCCTCCCCGGCAGTGACGTTCATGGCCATCGCATGCCCCGCTGTGTCGACCCCCGGTAACCTCCGGATTGCCTCAAGGATAGTGCCCTACGGAGGAAACGCAAAACCTGCGGCGCGGCCGCCGCTCCGGCCGCCGTCAATCCAAGCGCACCCGCACTCCCGCCCAGATTGCCCGCGGCTGTGCCGGTGATACCGCATTCTCATTCGTCCAGTCGTTCGGGTCAGCCCGGAAAGAGCCGTTCGGGTTGAACGAATTCGTGGTGAGGAATCCGGCCGTGGCATATTCCCTGTCAAACAAGTTGACGAGACGGGCGAAGACTTCAGCGCGTTTCGAGATGTGATACGTGCTTTGCAGATTGACCACGGCGTAGCCGGGAAGCCATCCTGTTCCTTCGATAAAGGCACCCTGACCATTCGTGCCCCCGGCTCGATTGGCGTTGTTTTCATTTCCGTGAAGGAACGAGCCGGAGGCCACGACCAGGTTGCCTCCAACGTCCCATCGTTCGTTCACCTCGTACTCGAGCACCAGCCGCCCGGTATGCCGCGAAATCAGGGGTATCCGATCCCCCGGACGAACCAGGATGTCACCGGCGGCATCGGCGGTGCTGTTCGATGAGGCGTTGACTGCGAAGGTCGACTGGAACGTGGCATCGACGAAGCTGTATGTCAGATGCCAGGTCAAGCCGCCCGCCTTGCCGCCCAGCGACAGGTCCAACCCCTGCCGGCGCGTGTTGCCGACGTTTTTAAAATAACCTTGATTCGTGGCGATGGCGACAAATTGGATGTCATTGCGGTTGACGGTGTGGAACACATCCGCACTCCACACCCATCGTTGATCGGGTAGATTGCCCCGCAATCCCGCTTCCACCGTTCGAGCGACCACCTGCTCGAGATCCGGGTCGCTGGCGAAATCATTGGGCAGACCGCAGGGCGCGGCGGGGTTGGCGCATCCCAATTCGATCACCGTCGGTGCCCGGCTTGCCTCGTTGTAATCGGCATAGAAGGTCAGGGCATCGGTCGGCGTCACGGTGAATCCGAACGCCGGATTGATTCGGCTGAAGGTGTGATCGCCGGCCAGTGGACTGGCCACATCGAATCCCGAACCCACATCGGCCACGTCCGTATCGACGCTGGATCCGTTGAGCGTCTCCGTGTTGCGGTTGTAGCGGACGGACGCCGTGAGGTGCAGCAGTTTGCTCGGCGAGAGAGTGTCGGTGAAGTACACCCCGGAGATCTTATTGCTGCCGCGGAGCGAAATGACCGTTTCGTTGTTGAGCGGACTGGGCTCGTAAATCAGCGATCGATCCGGCGCCAACGGCCCGTACTGGAGCGCTTGGGCAAATGTGTCCCGAGAGTCATCGTAGTCGGCGCCGAGAATGGCCTGATTCTTCCAGCCAAAGAGATCTTGCGAATCGGTCAACTGCACGCCGACACCGGCGGTTCGCTGAGCCGGCCGCACAAAAGGCAAGGCCGGCCCGGTTCGTGGGCGGCGCGGCACAGTCGATCGGCGGCCCCGAGTAATCACCCGACAGGTAACTGTCATTGACATTACCGTTGACGCTGCCGGTAATCAGACGGCGATAGTAGATATTGGCGGACAACAACACGTCGCTGGTCAGAAACTGCGTGCCGGTGAGGTTCACGAAATTGAGAAGATTCTGAGTGAAGTCCGGCGTGTAGCTGGTTTCGCGCCGGTAATCCAGCATGCTGAGCGGTGCGGCGCCGTTACCGTACAGGCTGGTATCCGCATAGGTGTAGCTCAAGTCGATGTCGGTCTTGTCGTTCTGCCAACCGACCTTGCCGAATCCCTGATAGACCTTCGTGGGCGACATATCGCGCCAGCCGGTTTCGTCGAAAAAGTTGCCGGTAAAAAAATAATCGAAATCACCCACTTCCCCGCCGGTCTGCGCCCGGAACGAGCGCCGCCCGAAGGAGCCGCCATAGGCCTCGAATTCGGTGCCCGGATTCTCATGTCCGCTCTTGGTCCGTACCGAGAGTGCTCCGCCCAGAGTATTGAGGCCGAACACCGGGTTGGACCCGGACATCAGGGTCACGGTTGAGATCGCGGATTCCGGGATCAAGTCCCAGTTGACGGTATCGCCGAAGGATTCATTGACGCGCACGCCGTCCACATAGACCGACAAGCCTTCGGGCGTACCGAGCAACGGCGAAGCGCTGAAGCCGTGGTAGTTGATATCCAATTGAAACGGGTTACCGGCGCTCCCGCTGACATTGATGCCGCTGAAGTTGTTGTTCAGATAGTCTGCCAGGTCCAGCGTCTGCTGACGCTGCATGTCCGCAGCGTCGGCGGTTTGGACATTCGCAGGCAATTGATTCAACGGCAGGCCGAGACCTTGAAGCGGCGTATTGCCGATGACCGTGATCTCTTTGAGTTCCTGTGCCGTGGCGGCGTTGCTCCGGACCGTAGCAACGTTGCTCGGGACCGCGGCGGGGTCGGCGTCGGCGGCCGATGCGGCAAGCGGCAGCGCCGAGCCGGCAATGCAGACCAAACCACCCAGCACCAGGGACCCTGCCGAGTGCTTCATTCATTCTTCCCCTGGCCGGCTAGATGATCACCGGAAAGTATCGGGGATATATGCCCGAAATGATCGGGAGTTTCTCCCGATTTGCGCCCCTTCCCGCCGCGCCGGCGCCGCTTGACTACCGCGGAGCGGGACTCGTCATCACGTTCGTGAAACGAGCGTTACGGCGAGTTTCCCGCGCGGACCTCAAAGGGGATTTCGAGCGCCGGGCCTTGCGCAAAATGAAGTGCGACCAGCACGCGGTCGCCGACCGCCAGGGATCGCTTCGGCCGCACCAGCATCAGATGGTAACCGCCCGCCGAAAACCGCACGGGGACGAGCGGTCTCAGTTCAACCGAGTCGACGGGGGTCATTTCATTCATGCCGTTGCGGATGCGCGTTTGGTGAATGCTGATCTCTCCGTAGTCGGGGCTCGAGGCACCGGTCAACACTCGCGCCTCGGAGCCGGTGTTGATCACGGTCATATACCCGCCGCCGGGAACATTGGCCGGCAGCCAGCGAATCCACGCGTCCCTGACCTGGATGGCGGGTTCCCCCGCAGTTGCGGCACCGCCCCCCAGCCATCCCACGCACAGCACGAGGCCGATGAGCCATGAGGAGCTAGAACGCATAGCTTGCGCCGACGCTGAAGGTGTACCGCGGGAACAGCTGATATCCCACCAGGTCACTGTAGACGGGAAGCTGTGCAAAGCCAAACGCGTGCAGGTTGCCTGCGACCTGCACGGTCATCCCTGGACTCACGTAAGCCACATACCCTGCCGTACTGTAGATGTCGGCTAAAGCACCTTGGTCAACGCTCTTATGGAGTAAATTCATCTGCAGTTGCGGTACCCATTTAGGATTGGCCGCGTAGCGCACGCCGAAACTCACGGTTGTGCTGTTGCCGGGGCGATAGTCATTGCCCGGTTGATCCTGTTTACTCTTGACCGCGCTTTGAAATTGCGCATTGGCGAAGAACTCGAAGTTTAGGCTGATGGGTTGATAGTAGTAAGCGCCGACGATGATATCGGTGCTGCCGGTGCCCGGCTGCAAACTGGCGTCCAAGGGCTCTCCCGCCAGCGGTCCACTATTGAATTTCACGTCGGTGCCAAAGCGGCCCGTGGGGAGCTTCACGCCCAATTGCAGCCCGAGGTTGTGGGTTGGCAGAATTCCCTGGTAGCTGCCGATCAACTTGATGTCACCGAGACTCGAGCTTCGCGAATAGCTCAAAGCCGAGAGCGGTTGGGTGGAGTCGAACTCCCCGTACGTCGAATGAGTGCGAGCAACATAAGGCACCCGCAAATCGATATTCCAATCGGCATTGGGGCTGTAATCGACACCCACGGTGTAATATCGATTGAGCGTTTCGCGCTCGAGCTCATTGCCGTCAGGAACACCGGATATCGCATGGGTTCCACTTCGAAGCTGATCTTGGTGGATGTAGTCATATTCAAAACTGAGGCGCCATCCGGGCATGGATGAATAGCCCATGGCCGCGTCGGCATTCAGCGTGCAACCACAGCTTGCACAGGCCCACGACGTCGCCGGAGCGATCGACAGGCATGCGACCGCTGCGCTTAGATAATTCATCGAGAAATTCACGATTTTCTCCCGCGCCCGCGAGGGCGCCTCGAACAGAATTTTGATGAGCCGGCGCGCGCGGCATGCACACGCCGCGCGTTCAGCAATCCCATTCCAATTCAGGCGAGGGAGGGAGGTCCGCGAGGCTGATGGGCGCGCTGAGGCCGGACGCCTAAGCGCAGGGGCTCGAAAGTCACCGCTACCTGGGAAGCGACGGGCCCCGCAAGTTCAAGAGCAACCAGGTCCGAAATCGGGCCGGCGGCGGGGGCGCTGCCGAACGGACAGTGATCGAAATGGGTGTGCGATCCGGCCGGGTGGTGGTGATGCGCCGGCATCGGCATCGAGGATGCCGCGGGACACAATTCCAGCAGAAACGGCGTCCCGCCGGCCGGCATGAAGCCGACGGGAATGTAAGCGCGAAACAGCAGCATCGCCAGCAGAACGCTGGTGAATAAGTCTTGTCGCCGACGATTAGACGGATGTTTCGGCATACGGAGCTGCAATGAACCATGCCACAGTGCCGCCCTGGATTCCATAGGCAAACACTGTACGGAACCGGCGCGGCCGGCGCATTAAGTTACGCGAATGCGGGGCCTCGCGCCGACGGACGAAACTTCCTCGCCGCCGCTATCCCAAGTGCAATGAAAGCAATCAACACGATACCCTGGGCGACGGCGAACGGCGGCTCGGCTTGCGTGGGCGCAAGGGCGTGGAAGAAAGCGACCTTTTGAAAAGTCTGGACGACGCCGACGAACACGTTCAAGTAGAGCGCGAACACCGCGGCGGCAACATAGATCCAGCGCCACGGGCCGGTGAGCTTGTACCCATACAGCGCCAGGATGGCCGTACCCAAGACCAGGAGCGAGATCACGCCAATGATTTCGGGAGGCCCGAAGGTCGCAAAATGAAACATGAACCCGGTCACGCTCGTGGCCACCGTGGTCAGCAGGAAAATAGCCGTCAGCGCGGGGGCGCGGTTCGCGCCCAGCATGGCGAACGCCACCACGATCCCGGAGACGATGCCGAGCAGGCTCAACAGCACGTGAAACTGTGTAAAGGTCGCAGTAGACATCCCGAGAATCATGGCGAATCTCCCTGACCGGCAGCCGCTTGACATAACCCCGGCGCAAGGTTACTCGCAGTGCGCGGCTACTGGAAGCCCCGGGAGGCCGTTAGGGTTTCCTCGACGGTTCGCGGAGATAGGGGAACTCCTTGGTCGGCCGTGGCTTGGCGATATGAAAGCCCTGTGCGTAACCGACTCCCAAACGGCCGAGCTCGGCCAGCACTTCCGCAGATTCCACCCGCTCCGCAATGGTCT
>WNFL01398157.1_pt3 | contig 10999 bp, 13 predicted proteins | sample 5400361 | NCBI WGS metagenome assembly WNFL01 (sample SAMN13153351, study PRJNA577476) | soil metagenome | isolation source: 40 cm soil on Douglas fir-dominated hillslope | place: USA:California | collected 2013-09-17 | reverse complement strand
TCGCTCGCCGACGCGATCTCGGTCAAGGCCGACTGGGGCCATTCGAGCAACGTGGTCGGCGTCGAGCTCTGCCAGATGGCGCGCGCGAAGCACCTTGCGCTCTTCCACCACGAGCCGGCGAACAACGACGCCGCGATCGAGGGCCTGCTGCGCGATGCGCGCCGGCTCGAGGAGCTGACGCGCGGCGCGCAGCCGCTGCGCATCTCCGCCGCCTACGACGGGCTGGAGATCGAGCTCTGAGCTTCGCCGGCCCGCGCGCTTTCAGCACGGGCCTGCTCGCGCTTTTCTGCCTCCTGGTCGGCCTCGAGCCGCCGCCGCTCGCCGCGCTGCGCGACGCCACCTTCGACGCGTACCAGAAACTGATGCCGCGCAGCCGCGAAAGCGCGCCGGCGGTCATCGTCGCGATCGACGAGCGCGCGCTCGATGCGCGCGGCCAGTGGCCCTGGCCGCGTACCGTCGCCGCGCAGCTCCTGAAGGCCATCGCCGCCGCGGGGCCGGCCGCGATCGGCGTCGACCTGCTCTTCGTCGAGCCCGACCGCTCCACTCGCGGCGCCGATGCCGCGCTCGCGAAGGCGATCCACGGACAGAAGATCGTCATGGGTATCGCCGGTCTGGAATACCGCGACCGGCGCTATCCCTTTCCGCCGAAGGTCGCCCCGGTGCGCTCGACCGGCCGGCAGGAGCTGCCGCTGCGCCGCTACGACGGGCACCTGCCGAGCCGCAGCGAGATCAACGGCGCGGCCGCGGGACGCGGACTGCTCAGCACCGACGCCGCCGACCGCATCATCCGGCGCGTGCCGCTCGTCGCGCGCATCGGCCAGGTGATCGTGCCGGCGCTTTCGGTGGAGATGCTGCGCGTCGCGACCGGCACCGGCGCGCTGCGCCTCGACGACCGCGGCGGCGAGAGGGTGGAGCTCGGCATCGACGACGTGGCGATCCCGCTGCAGTCGGACGGGACGCTGCACGTCTACTTCGCCCCTCACGATCCCGAGCGCTTCGTCTCGGCCGAGGCTGTGCTCTCGGGCGAGGCGCCGGCCGAGCTGCTGCGCGACAAGCTGGTGCTCGTCGGCGTGACCGGCCTGGGGCTGCTCGACTTCCAGGCGACGCCGCTCGGCGAGCGCATTCCGGGCGTCGAAGTGCATGCGCAGATCCTGGAGCAGGTCTTCGACGGCAACACGCTTCACCGGCCGACCGCCGCGTCGTGGATCGAAGCCGGGCTGCTCGCGCTTGCCGGCCTGGCGTTCATCGCCTTCGTGCCGTCGGCGCGGCCGGCGCTTTCGGGGCTGCTTCTCCTCGCGGTCCTCGCCGCGCTCGCCGGCGCGGGGGTCGGCGCCTTCCGCTTCGGGCTGTTGCTCAACGTCTCCGCGCCCGTGATCGGCGCAATGCTGGTGCTCGGCGCCGTCCTGGCCGGGACGCTGGCCGAGGCGGAACGGCAGCGGCGCCTCTTGCGGGAGGCCCAGGCGCGCATGGCCGGCGAGCTCGAGGCGGCGCGGCGCATCCAGATGGGCTTGTTGCCTTCGCCCAGGGTGCGCTTTGCCGCCGAGCAGCGTTTTTCGGTCGAGGCGCTCCTCGAGCCGGCGCGCACCGTGGGCGGGGACTTCTACGACTGTTTCATGCTCGACGATGACAAGCTGTTCTTCGTCGTCGCCGATGTCTCCGGCAAGGGTCTCGCTGCGAGCCTGTTCATGGCGCTTTCCAAGGCGCTGCTGAAGAGCATCGCCATGCGCCATGGCGACGATCCGGCGTGGATACTGACGCGCGCGAGCAAGGAGATCAATCGCGACAACCGCGAATCGCTCTTCGTCACCGCGCTCGCCGGCGTGCTCGATACGCGGACGGGTCGGCTCGTGGTGTGCAATGCCGGCCACGAGCCGCCGGTGATCTGCCGTGCCGGGGGAACTCCCGAGCGCAGCGCGGATCCTGGCGGGCCTCCGCTATGCGTGGTCCGCGAGTTCCCGTACCAGGGCGTCGAGCACTCGCTCGGGAAAGGCGAATGGTTCTGCGTCATCACGGACGGCGTAACGGAGGCGATGGACGAGCGCCGCAATCTCTATGGCAGCAGCCGCGTCCTGGAGGCGCTTGGCGGGCTGCAGTCGGCTCAGCCCGATGCCGTAATCGCCGCGCTGCGCGACGACGTGCGGCGATTCGCGGGGCGCGCGGAGCAGTCCGACGACATCACCCTGCTCTGCGTTCGCTGGAACTAGCGCTCGCTAGCGGACGTTGATTTCGACGCGCCGGTTGCGCGGCTCGTCGACATTGTCGCCGGTCGGCACGATCGGCTCGCGCTTGCCGCGGCCGGCGGTGCGGATGCGCTCGGCGGGAATGCCGATGCCGGCCAGGAAGCCTTTCACCGTCTCCGCGCGCAACAGGGAAAGCGCGTCGTTGCCGTGCAACTCGCCGACGGTATCGGTATGGCCGATGACCGCGACGTCGGGCAGCGGGCGCTGCTTGAGCTCGGCGAGGATGCGCTCCAGGTCGGCTTTGGATTCGTCGGTGAGCTCGTCGGTGCCGGTGATGAAATACAGCAGGAACACCGTCGCGCGCGTCGGCAACGCCTCGAGGGCTGAGCCGAAGGACTCCTTGATCTCGGCCGGCGTGAGCACGACCACCTCTTCGCCGCTGCGCGCGGTTGCATACGGCTGGTCCAGCACCTGGCGCTCGTCGCCGCGCTGCACGACGACGACGCCGTTATGCCCGTCCGCCGACGGCAGCACCGTGACTGTCTCGTGCGGCGGCTTCGTTACCCAGTAGACAAACGCAAGCGCCACCACGACCGCGAATGCGGCCATTGAACCTTCCCCCTTCGCCCCTGACTAGTCGACCTTGACGACGAACTCGGTGCCGCGCACTCCCATGATCGAGCTCGGCGTGCGCACGCGCATCGCCTCGGGCGACTGCTTCACCATCTTGCCGGAGATCACCGCCAGCGTGCCCTTCTTCAGCGAGGCGTCGAACTGTCCGGCGTGCGTGGTCGTGTCGAATGCGTACTTGTCGATCGCCAGCACGCTGTTAGGTCCGACCGACAGCAGGCTGTTGTCGCTGAAGGTGACGCCCGCGGAGCCGTCGGCGCCGGTGACGATGACGTCCGACTGGCGCACCGGCATGCCGACCTTCGCCGGCACGCGCTTGCCTTCGCGCTCGATCCTGACCGAGCCCGAGACGTTCTTGAACTCGCCGGCGTCGTCCGCCCAGGCCGCGAGCGGCAGGCCGATCACCAGGGCGAGAAATGCGATCATGAAGCGCATGCGGTCCTCCCAAAAGGACTTGAAGACAAATTCTATAATGCGCCAGGCCCTATAGTGTTCCCGTGACAAATGCCCAATCCGCAATGTTTGACGCCAGGCTTGGCGAGCTGCGGCGGCTGAACGGCTTCCTCGACGGGTTCTGCGCCGAGGCGGGCCTGGGGTCCTCGAGGAGCTCTTTACCAACACCGTGCGCCACGGGCATCGGGGCGACTGCGACGCGCCGGTGTGGGTGACGCTCGGCGCCCGCCCCGAGGCCGTGAGCGTGACTTACGAAGACACGGCGCCGGCCTTCAATCCCTACGCTTACTTCGGCGATGCTCCGGACACGACGCTTTCGGCGCGCAAGATCGGCGGACTGGGAGTCCTGCTGACGCGCGGGCTCGCGGCGACGCGCGATTACGCATATATCTTCGGGCGCAACCGCATCCGGCTCGCGCTCAAGCGCTAGCCTTGCCCGGGTGGATGTGGCCGCAGCGCGGGCAGTCGCGCCGGCCGGAATAGAACTTCTCGAAAAGCGGCGGCAGGTCGGCGACGATGTTCTGCACGTTGACCTCGACGCGGTGCACGAGCGCCCAGCACTTCGGGCAATACCACTCGAAGCCGTCGTCGATATCGAGCGGCCGCACCTTCTCCACCACCAGGCCGATGCTGCCGGCGGGCCGCTGCGGCGAATGGCGGCAGTGTCCCGGAAGGAGCAGGATCTCGCCCTGGCGGATGGGCAGGTCGCGCGGCTTGCCGTCCTCGAGCACGCGCAGCACCATGTCGCCGCGCAGCTGATGGAAGAATTCCTCGTACGGATCGTCGTGGTAGTCGGTGCGCGCGTTCGGACCGCCGATCACCTGCACGATCAGGTCCTCCGCCTCGCGGAAGACGAGCTGGTTGCCGACCGGCGGCTTAAGCAGGTGCGCGTGCTCGTCGATCCAGCGTGAGAAATTGAACGCCGAAAGGGGCATGCCCGCTAGTATATTCAGGCCCCATGCCCACCGCCCAGCAGTTCATCTGCAAGAAATGCGGCTTCCTCGCGAGCATCGAGCGCATCGAGAAGACTCCCGACGCTGTGCCTTTCGCGCGCTGCTCGAACTGCGGCGGGCGCAACCAGCTGGTCGTGACCGGCGCGACGCCGAGTCAACCCGGGCTTCTACCGGTCATCCAGGTGCTCGAGTAGAGCCAAGGTATTTGGTCTGCCGGCGCACATAGCGCAGGACGTTGTTTGCGAGGGTTGCTACCCCCCCTGCGGTCAAAGGGTACGCCCGCACTGCCACGCAAGCACGCGTGGTCTGCGTCCACATCCGTGTCCAGGCTTCGTCCTCGCCGAGGAATTCGATCGCGCTCAACCCTCGCCGCGCGGCATCACCGGCGACGTGAAGCATGAGCTGCTGCCCTGGCGAACACCGCGCGAACAGCTCATCGTGACCGATCTTCAGAAGCCAGAGCCTGCCGGCGCACTCCACGGCGAGCTGCATCGCCACGGCCCGGCCGTCAATGCGCATGAATGCCAGACGCAAGATGCCTTTTCTGGCGGCGACCGCCGCGAAACGGCGAAAAAATGCACCGCGCAATCTGTCGTGGTTCAGCGCCGATCCACGCCCACCCTTCCAACCCGCGCCCTCCACGCGCCATGCTTCGTCCAGCAATGGCGGGAGCTCCTCTGGAGTCGGCGATCTCACCTCGAATAGGGTTCTGCCGTAGCGCTCCGCCCGGCGGCTGGCGCGACGAAAGTCCGAGCGACGCCCGGGGTTCAGGCCGCGCTCCGGCTCCATCCAGCGAGCATCGAGTTCCAGCACGGGGTAGCCGTCAGTCCTGGCGACGCGGACGAATCCGCGACGGCCATAAACCTTGCAAAGGATGCCGATGGTTGGCGAATCGGCTGGGACGCGCGGAAGGTAAAGCGCTTCGCCCTGCGCCCTGAGCGCCTGCACCAGGGCCATGAGCGCCTCCTCGTGCTCATAAAGGAAATCCGCGGGCTCGAACAGCTGTCTGACCCCAAGAGATTCCCACCCGCTGCTCGGCTGCGAGCGCACCAAGGCCGCCACGGCGCTTGGCGCGTCGTCCGCGCCGACGAGAGTGACGTGCACGCTGCCCGCATCCCAGAACGTTCCTGCGAACGCCTCGGCCCACGCGTAATGTTGCATCGGGCTCGCCCTGCCGATCGCAAGGGCATCCCAGCCTCGCTCAAGTCGTTTGAGCGCTTGCAGCTGCAGCAACGGCTGATGTGCAGCGACCGGCGCTCCGTGCAGGAAAGGGTACCTCACGGCTACATTCCCTCGTAGAGCTCGAACGACCGGTTTCGTACCAGCGCGCGCAGGAAATGCGCCCCGGCGAACAGGTGGCCGTGGCGCGGATTGCGGTAGGCGACGAACAACCGGCGCGGACACCCGCAGAGGGAGTCACTGATCCGTTCCAGGACCTTGGCCATGGCGAATTCGTCGAACGGGTTGTAAAAAAAACACAAGCAATCCTCCAACGGCAACTCGTACTCTGCTGCGTCTGCGCAGTGCAGCTCGATTGCGGCCGCCCGACCCGACCGCGAGCCGTAGCGGGCAACATTGCGCCCCGCCGCCGCATGCAGGTTGGCGTCGTATTCGATGCCGATCGCCCGCCTGAAGCCTCTCAAGGAGGCCAAGACGAGCGCACGTCCCTTGCCCGAGCCGAAGTCGACGAACGTCAGCGATCCGGGTCGCGCCGGCAATGCGTTCATGATTCGATCGAAAACAGCGATCTGTATCGGTTCGTAGTGGTACCCATGGTGCGCGTTCTCACCACCTGGCGGCGGAGCGCAGCTCTGTCGCGCGAAACGAGTGTCGATGCCGTATTTACGGTCCAGGGAGTAGTCGCGCCACTCGTCGTACCGATCGAGTAGCCTGCGCGCCGCGCGAATCGTGGTCTGCGAAAGATTCAGCATTCGGGTCGGCGCAATTGCTCTGCGTGCCGCGTGTCCATGCGCTAGGCGGATGCAACGCATGTTCCGACCGATATAGGCCGATCGGCCCAGCCTCAGCGTCGCTCCGACGTCGTGCCCGCCCGCAGCGCAACAAAGGGCGTACAGAGCGACGCGCGTTTCGGCCTATCCACGATCCGACCTACGCTTGCGCCCGGCCTGCTGCCGGTCAAGTCACTGCTGAATAGAGCGCCTCGAACCCGGCTCGCCATGAAGGGAAAGCGGGTTGCCAGTCGAACGCGCGCTTTGCCTTTGCGTTCGACGCGCCGCGCTGTTCATTCATGTAGTAGACCCGCATGTCGCCAAGCTTCTGCCGCGCCAGGGCCGCGTCGATGCGGCCGGGTGTGGGGGCATCGAGCAGCTTGGCGGCGAACGGCAGCCATTCGCTCAATCTGACAGGCGAGTCATCGACGATGTTGAAGATCCCGTTTGTTTCGTGGGCCAGGACCTTGAGCGTCGCCGCGGCGGCATCGCGCAGATTGATGAACGAATAAGTCCCGGCACCGGCTCCCACGATCGGCATCGTGCCCTTGCGAATCGCGCTGGGAATGGTGCCTTGCGGGTCGTAGCTGGTACCGGGGCCGTAGAACCAGCCGTAGCGAAGGACGGTACCCGACATTCCGTTTGCCTCGAGCGTTTGCTGCTCGAGCGACGCGACGGCTTGCACCAGCGCTCGAACCGTCGCAGGCGCATCGAGATAGAGCGGAGTTTCTTCGTCGGTAAGCCCGCTGCCCAATGGCGAGCACACGAACGAGATGCTCTGCGCGACGAAACGACGCACCCGGGCGGCGCGCGCCGCCGAGATGAGGCTGCGCGTCCCGTCGATGCGCACGCGGATCGTTTCCGCGTAGGGGTCGCCGTCCTTGGTTCCGAACGCGGTGAGCTGATGGATCACGACCTCCGCTTCGGATTGCGCGACCAGTCGAGCGAGGCGCGCTGCGTCGTACACGTCGCCGACCACCGGCACGGCGCCCATTTGCTCGAGTTGCGAGCTGCGATCCGCGGAGCGCGTGAGCGCGACGACCTTGTGTCCTGCGTTCACGAGCAGCGGGACGAGGACGCGGCCGATCGCACCCGTCCCGCCGGCGATGAAGATGTTCATTGATGCGTCAAATGCTGGTGCCCAGGGCCGGACTCGAACCGGCACGGCCGGTTAAGGCCTGGGGATTTTAAGTCCCCTGTGTCTACCAGTTTCACCACCCAGGCTGCGCAAGATCATGGAGGCGGAAGTCGGAATCGAACCGGCGTACACGGCTTTGCAGGCCGCTGCATGACCACTCTGCCATCCCGCCCAAAAGCAAGAAAGGGAAGGTGCGGCATTGCCGGACCTTCCCTTTGTAGAACTGGAGCGGGAAACGAGTCTCGAACTCGCGACCTCAACCTTGGCAAGGTTGCGCTCTACCAACTGAGCTATTCCCGCGGAATTTCGGCCCAATTTTACTATTAACTTCGCACCGAGGCATAGGGCAACGCCTTGCGCAGGTAGTAGAGCATCGACACGACGGTGAGAACCGCGGCGACGTTGATGAGGATCGTGCCCCACCACTGGCAGTCGATGACGCCGAAGAGCCAGTCGTAGAAAAGCAAGAGCGGAATGGCGACCATCTGCGCCACGGTCTTCAGCTTGCCGATGAAGGCCACGGCGACGCTCTTCGCCTGCCCGACCTTGGCCATCCACTCGCGCAGCGCCGAGATGCCGATCTCGCGGCCGATGATGATGAGCGCCACCAGGGCGTCGACGCGGCCGAGCACGAGCAGCACGATCAGCGCGCCGACCACGATCAGCTTGTCGGCCACCGGGTCGAGGAAGGCGCCGAACGCCGAAGTCTGGTTGAGCCGCCGCGCGAGGAAGCCGTCGAGCCAGTCGGTGGCCGCGGCGGCGATGAAGATCCAGGTCGCGGTGACGTTCTTGGCGGAGAACGACAGCGTGTCGTCGGGCAGATAGAAGATGCCGACGATGAGCGGGATCATGATGATCCGCGACAGCGTCACCAGGTTCGGGGCATTGAGCACAATCACGCGCTTGCGGCCTCGTGCAGGTGTTTATAGATGCGCTCTGCAAGCGGCCGGCTGATGCCCGCCACCTTGGCGATGTCGTCGACCGCCGCGGCCTGCACGCCGCGCAGGCCGCCGAAGTGCTCGAGCAGCGCCTGGCGGCGCTTCGCGCCGATTCCCGGGATCTCGTTCAGCATCGAGGTCGTGCGAGCCTTGCCCCGCCGCGCGCGGTGCCCGACGATCGCGAAGCGGTGCGCCTCGTCGCGGATTGCCTGGATGAGGTGCAATCCCGGGTGCGAAGGCGCGAGCTGCAGCGTGCGCGCTTCCGCTTCGATGATCAGCTCTTCCATGCCGGGCTTGCGCTCGGGTCCCTTGGCGATGCCCACCATGGCGACGTCGTTCAGCCCAAGCTCGACCAGCACGCCCTTGGCGGCGCTCACCTGCCCTTTGCCGCCGTCGATCAGGATCAGGTCGGGAATCTTGCCGCCCTCGGCGTTGACGCGGCCGTAGCGCCGGGCGAGGACCTGCCGCATCGCGCCGTAGTCGTCGCCCGGGACGACGTCGCGGATGTTGAAGCGCCGGTACTCGGACTTCTGCATCTGCTGGCGATCGTACACGACACAGGAGGCCACCGTCGCCTCGCCCATGGTGTGGCTGATGTCGAAGCACTCGACGCGCTGCATACCCTCCGGCAGGCCGAGCGCGTCGCGAAGCGCGACGAGGCGCGCTTCCTGCGTGGCCCGGTCGCGCACCCGCTGCGCGATGGCGAGCTCGGCATTCTTGTAGGCCATGTCGAGCCACACGCGCCGCTCGCCATGCGAAGGGTTCACGACCTTGACGTTTTCCACCTCGACTTCTTCAGGAGAAATCACCAGACCCGGCAGCGGTTGCTCCAGGTAATGCTGTTCCAGGAAGGCGCCGATGATCTCCGCCGGCGCCGCGCCGTCTGCATTGGCGGGGAAGAAGCTGCGGTCGCCGACGTGCCGCCCGCCGCGGATCATCACCAGGTTCACGCAAGCGATGCCCTCGATCGCGCAGGCGACGACGTCGGCGTCCACCCCGCGGTTGGATTCGATGTACTGGCGGACCTGCACGCGCGAGAGCGCCCGCACCTGGTCGCGGTAGATCGCCGCCTGCTCGTAGTGCCGCGCCGCCGATGCCGCGTTCATCTTTTCGTTCAGCTTGCCGATCACGTCATCTTCGCGCCCTTCGAGGAAGAGGATCGCGTTCGCCACGTCCTCGGCATACGGCTCGGGGGCGATCTTGCCGGTGCACGGCGCGGTGCAGCGGCGGATCTGGTGCAGCAGACAGGGCCGCGAGCGGTTCGCGAACACCGTGTCCTCGCAGGTGCGCAGCCGGAACACCCTCTGCAGGAGCTGGATGCTCTCGCGCACGGCGTAGGCGTGCGGGAACGGGCCGAAGTAGCGATGGCGCTTGTCCTTGGCGCCGCGATGAAACCCAAGACGAGGAAACTCGTGCCCGGTCACCATGAGGTACGGGTACGACTTGTCGTCGCGAAACAGGATGTTGTAGCGCGGCGCGAGGCTCTTGATGAGGTTGTTCTCGAGCAGCAGCGCCTCGCCTTCGGAGCGGGTCGCCGTCACCTCCATCGAGGCGACCTGCGTCAGCATCATCTCGATCCTTGGACTTGCAACCGATTTATTGAAGTAGGAGGCGACGCGTTTCTTGAGATCCCGGGCCTTGCCGACGTAGAGCGCCTCGCCGCTCTTGCCGAGCATGCGATACACCCCGGGGAGATTCGGCAATCCTGAAACGAACGACTTCGGATCGAACATGCTGATTTCATTATAAATCGTGTAAAATTCGCGCCCTTTCCGCAGCGGTCGATATCCATCATGGCGAAAGTCGAAGCAGTCGAGATCCGTCCCGGGCAACTGCTCGAGTGGGACAAGCGCGTCTGGCGCGTCCTGAAGAGCTACCACGTCCACGTCGGCGGCCGCGGCGGCGCCTTCATGCAGGTCGAGATGAAGGACATCGACAAAGGCACCAAGACCAACCAGCGCTTCCGCACCGAGGACAAGATCGAGCGCGCCTTCGTCGACCCGCGCGAGATGCAGTTCCTCTACCAGGACGGCGACAGCTACGTCTTCATGGACAAGGAAAACTACGAGCAGATGCAGCTCGACGCGGATTTCCTCGAGGGCCAGTCGGGCTACCTGCTGCCCAACACCGACGTGCAGATCAACTTCTACAACGGCCGGCCGATCGGCGTCGAGGTGCCGCCCTCCGTGGTGCTGACCGTCATCGACACCGAGCCCGGCATCAAGAACTCCACCGCCACCAACAGCTTCAAGCCGGCAAAGATGGAGACCGGCATCACCGTCCAGGTGACGCCCTTCATCAACAAGGGCGAGAAGATCAAGGTCGACACCGCCGAAGGTAAGTACATGGAGCGCGCCTGAAGCCGCACTCCTCGACTGCTCAGTCGAAGAACCTGCCCTGCCGATTGATGATCGTGATGTCGACGAAGCGCGAGCCGTTGTGGTTCGTCGGCGAATAGCCCACGAAGTAGCCGCCGAGGTCGAGCTCTGTGATGCCTTCAACCGCCTTGATGAATTTTGTCCGTGTCACGTCGCGGCCAGTGCGCTTGAGCGTCTCGGCGAACACCTTCGCCGTGATGAAGCCCTCCAGACCGTTGAAGGATAGGCCGGCCTTGCTCCCGGTAGCAGCGAGCGCGGCATGGTACTCGGCCACGATCGGGAGCTTTTTCTTGGTGGGCAGCGGCACGACCTGAGCCATGATCAGGCCCTCGACCTCGGGGCCCAACTCGTTCACGATCGGGGTGCCGACGAACGACACG
>WNFL01383616.1_pt1 | contig 10999 bp, 13 predicted proteins | sample 5400361 | NCBI WGS metagenome assembly WNFL01 (sample SAMN13153351, study PRJNA577476) | soil metagenome | isolation source: 40 cm soil on Douglas fir-dominated hillslope | place: USA:California | collected 2013-09-17 | reverse complement strand
GTCTTTACTCATTGCTTCTGCTTCTTCTGTTTTTGATGGATAATCACTCATCTTTTTAAATGAGTGTTTTATTTGGATGTTTTCTACAAACTGCCAGATATATTTATCAAAACTACCAAACTCTTTTTGTATTGCAATAAATGCTTTTGCGTTTTGAATGGTTGAGGCAATTTTAAGTTTATTTCTAATAATTCCTGGATTTCCTAATAGTGAATTAATTTTCCTAGGGTTATAGCTTGCAATTTTCTTTACATTAAATGAATCAAAGGCTTCTTTATAGTTTTCTCTTTTCCTAAGTACTGTAATCCAAGAGAGTCCTGCCTGTGCGCCTTCAAGTATTAGGAATTCAAAGAGCAAGGATTCATTATGAACTTGAACTCCCCATTCCTTATCATGATATAAGATCATTAAGGGATCTATTCCTACCCATTCACATCTTATTTTTAAAGTTTGTGGCATAGATTAGATGAAGTATAATTCATAAATATGCTTGACACAAATTTAGGAAAGTGTTAGCATAATCAGACTCCGAGTGCTAATGCTTCAGTCTTGGTACCCAGGTATATATAATGGATCAGTCTCAATCACAATCTTTAAATGATAATCAGCTCCTAGATGCATATTCACAAGCAGTTATAGGTGTTATCCAAAAAGTTGGGCCATCTGTTGTTCAGATTAAACATGCTGTTTCTGAAAACGGATATGGACAACAAGGCCTAGGATCTGGAGTCATTATTACTCCAGATGGATTTATACTTACAAATAATCATGTTGTCGAGGGCGCAAAAGAATTTGAAGTAACACTAACAACTGGAAAAACATATAAGGCAAATTTGGTTGGCAAAGATCCCATAACTGACTTGGCAGTTATTAGACTTCCGGATAATGGATTTCCATTTGCGGAGTTGGGAGATTCAGGGAAAGTACTAGTAGGACAACTTGTAATCGCAATTGGGAATCCATTTGGTTTCCAAAGCACAGTGTCTGCTGGTGTTGTTTCTGCTCTTGGACGGACAATGAGAAATACTGAGGGAAGGATTATGGACAATATCATTCAAACAGATGTTTCTCTTAATCCGGGTAATTCTGGTGGACCTTTAGTTGATAGCCTTGGAAATGTTATAGGCATTAATACCGCAATAATAGCTATGGCGCAGGGAATTGGACTTGCGGTATCCAGTAACACTGCGTCTTGGGTTGTAAGTGAGTTAATTTTAAAAGGTAAGGTAAGAAGAACAATCCTTGGAATTATAACCAGACCAGTATCAATCCCAGTACAAGTTCAGAAAATATGGAAATTGCCATTCCCGACATCTATTGAAGTTGTATCTGTAGAAAAGGGTTCGCTTGCTGAAAAAGCAAAATTGGAAGTGGCAGATATAATTATTAAAATCAATGATAAAAATATTTCAAGTATTGATGATATTCATATAGAAATTGGAAAAAAGATCCAGTCAAGCCTAACATTGTCAATTCTTAGAAACTATCATTTGAAAGAGGTAACTCTTAAGACAACACACATTTAAATGGGAGAATACATTGCGCCTCTTGTTGCACCAAGTTTTTTAATAAGTCCCACTTTCACCAAAGCAACCAAATCATTATGGAGCGCTCTTTCACTTACTTTTAAAAATCTTCTTCTAATCTGGTCAAAACTTATTATCTCATGATCTCTTATCACATATAGAATTTCAGCTCTTCTAGGAAGAAGTGTATCTTCTATGGTTTCTTCTTTTTTATTTCGCAATTTTTCTATGATATTTTCTGCGGACACTGCAATAGCAGTAAGAAAAAATTCTACAAATTCTGTAATATTTTGATTTGGTAGAGATAGACCGTAATAATATGCATCTCTATTTTCATGGACATATTCTTCAAAAGAAATAAGATTTTTAAATTCAAATCCCAGATTTCTCATATGAAAAGAGCTGATAAGTCTTCCGACTCTTCCATTACCATCAAGAAATGGGTGAATTTTTTCAAACTCATAATGAGAAACAGCAACATTTGCTATTGAGACAGATTCATCTTGTAGATTTATAAACTTTAAAAGATCTTGAATAAGTTTAGTAATTTTTTGCGGAGATGGAGTCATATATATCGCTATTCCAGCTTGATTAAAAATGGCTGATGGTTCTATGCGAAGCTTTCCGGATTCGGATGAGATTTGGTCCATAACAAAAGCGTGAATCTCTTTAACCTTTTTAAGGGTTAAGTCTTCTCTTATATTTTTAACTAGTGTGGTTGCTTTGAAAAGATTGGATACTTCTTTTTTCTCTAATTCTTGAGGATTTGAATCCATACTTTGAATTTGACTTAACTGAAGAGTATTTCCTTCTATTTTTGCTGAGAACAAGGAACTTTTTAATATTGATTCTCTCTGCAGCTTAGCCTGTAGATTTGGGAGTGGTGGAAGTACATTAATAATTGACTTTGCAACCTCTATTCTTATGAGTAGTTTTTCTATTTCTTTTGTTTTTTCCCACCTCACATCCATTAATGTATCCTAAGCTAATATGCAAAATAATGCAAGATATGTAAAAATACTACAAAATATGTATTTATCCCTACTTTTAGTCGTAAAAGTACCAAAGAGAGAGGGTGCCAAGCTAAGCCAAGTGGAGGGTGTACGCTGTATGTATTTTTGTCCGATATATCGGACAAAAATATTTAGGTTATGTTTGTTAAGAGAGTTTTGAGTTTATGAGAACTCGTAGGTTTTGGGGATCATAGTGTTGTTGCCAGGGGTGGTGGAGAATTGGAATTTTTGCATTTTTTAGAATTTGATCTACTAATTTATCTCTTTCTATTCTACTAGCAAATTTATGAGACGCACCATCTAATTCTATAACAAGTTTTGTTGAGAAATCATTTTTATCTACCAGGACAAAATCCACAGATTTTTGACTTGTTTTATTCCACCCAACGGATCTGAATGGTGCATCTATCAGTCTTACTAATTGTACTTGTGCAAAAATATCATATTCATTCCCTACTAAGTTTTTTAATATCTTAAAAAACTCCCCTTCAGGCTTAGAAATAATTGGTTTTTTGGGATAAATGGGGATTTTATTCTTTTGGTATTTAACATAAGCCCTAAGAAAAATTAATAGTAGAAAAAGAATTCCCGTTATTATCCAGGGAGTAAGATATATCACTCTTTAAGTATAACAGAGATACGAATTTTACTGATTTCGTCTTATACGGCAACCAGAAGTATTATTTTTGCTGCATGAAGCGGATAGAAATTATTTGGCTCGTTTTTTGTAAAAATGAGAAATGAAGTAAAGTAAACCAAAATAAAATAAAAAATCTAAAATAAAATTCTCTGACCTTGCAATATAGTTTGGTTTTGGAGAATTTTCTAGATTTAAGATTGTGGGACAATTACAAACCTGTCTCTTGAAATAATGACTAACATACTGAAGAGGAATTCCACTGTTACCGACTGTAATAACTTGGGAATCACTACAACTGCAATGATTATTTACCTGTATTAAACCTGTTAATAAAGTTATTATTAATGCAATAACTCCAAGTTTTAGATGCTTATTAATTTTCACTACTTGATTATACCAAGTTATGTATAGGAGTGGTTCTCGACTCCAGGTACAATGCTGCACCTGGCTTTGCTCCACTTGTTCGCTCGGACAATATAAAGTATAGATCCTGAAATAAATTCAGGATGACATGAGGTCAAAAAGTATCATCAAATTCACGGTGTTTTGTCAATATATCGTGAATATTGATGAAAAACGAGCTAAATTCACGATGTTTTGGGCCCTTCTTCGTCCGCCTAGACGAACCATGGAAGGGTAAACATGCGGTCTTATCGAATGATTAGAGTCTGGATGCTGAGAATGTTTGGAGCATTTCTGGAGAGCCAATTTTTTTTACTAATTTTTCTAATAATTTATAGGGGGTTCCTGAGTTTAGAATTTCTTTTGCTTTTTTAACGCCTTCTTTTATTGTCACAACATCTTCTAATGAATACAAGGATGCTCCCGCGTTGGCTGCAATTAGATCTGCCTTAGGTCCTTTTTCTTTTCCTTTAAGAATGTTTATAAAGTCAAGAATGTTTTGTTCTTTTCCACCAGTTGCAATACTTTCTTTTGCACCGATTTGAAGACCTAACTCTTCAGGCGTAAGAATATATTCTTTTATCTTTGCTCCGTTTTGCTCTACAACGTAAGTTTTCCCAACATTTGAAATTTCAGCGAGTCCTATTTCTGCTGAAAATACTAATGATCTTTTGAATCCCATTTTTTGAAAAAGTTCTACTAGAGTAAGAATATATTTCTTGGAATAGCATCCATAAATTCTATGATTTATTGAAAATGGGGAAAAGGCATTAGTTGTCAAGTGAAATGGAGTTCTAACTTGAATTTTTCTTTCACCAAATAATTTTCTAGAAAGTTTTCCTCTATTTGCAAGTTTTTGGTTAATAAATGGAGTGAAATATGGGCAAATGCCAATTTCATTTAAAGTATCTTCAATTTTATCTTTTGAGAGTTTTGCAATTTCTATACCAAATGCTGCAAAAATATCCGCACTTCCTGTAGGACTAGTTATAGAATAATATGAGGCTTTGGGTACGGTATATCCTACAGCTGCAACTATAAATGACGCTGCTGTTCCAACATTTATTGTCTTGAAACTTCCACCTCCTGTACTTGAAAGGTCAGTAATTTTATCTACTGAGGCATTAATGTTAAGCTTATCTGTTAACTCTTTATATGTATTTATTAGACCAAGTAACTCATCACTAGTCTCTCCTTTTGCATGAATTGCTCCAAGAAGAATTGCTAAATGATACCCCTCTTCATCATTAAGAAAAATCGTTTTAAATAACTGGAGCGATTCATCTGCGCTAAGATTTTGCCCATCTACAACCTTTGCCAGTAATGGATTTACTTTAATTAGTTCTTCAAGACTCCCGTCCATATCTGAATTCTACTCTTGGAGAAATTGTTTTTCAACAGATTTATGAATAGTTCTCGACTCCAGGTACAATGCTGCACCTGGCTTTGCTCCACTGGTTCGCTCGAACAATAATGAGTGAGATTGCCACACAAATTTTCATTCGCTCGCAATGACAAACCTCACCCTTACCCTCTCCTAAAAGGAGAGGGATATTAGAAAGAATGGATTCCCAATCAGGTCGGGATGACAAAAGAAGACTGTTTTGGGTAACCCGAATTTATGGTACAATTCAAAAATGAATAATGAACCAACTACACATAGATTTGTTGTAGTACTTAATAAAAAGATTGAGACAGGAAGATTAATGAATGCTTTAGGACATATGGCTGCAGGATTTTCAAACATGTATCCAGATAAAGACACTTTAAGGTTTGATAATTATATTGATAAAGATGGCGGAATGCACCCTAATATTTCTGATAATCCATTTATAGTCCTTTCTTCAGATAACTCAAATCAAATAAGAACGCTTAGGAATGCTTTGAAAGAAAACAATATCCCTTTTAATGATTTCACCAGCACAATGATAGTTGGGACATTCGCCGAGCAAAAACAAAGAACCACTGAAACACCAGAATTAGAACTAGAGTATTATGGCATATGCTTTTTTGGTGAAGATACTAAACTTAGAGAACTGACAAAAAAGTTTTCCCTGTGGAGATAATGTGTTATGAATAATGCGCAAAACTTCACCACTTCTTTTATAATAGACCAAACTCCAGAGGTTGCTTTTGATGAAATTAATAATGTTAGAGGTTGGTGGTCGGAAGAAATTGAAGGAAAAACAGACAAGCTGAATTCTGAGTTTATGTATCACTTCATGGATGTCCACCGTTGCAAAATAAAGATAACAAAACTTATTCCTGGCAAAAAAGTTGTTTGGCATGTTTTGGAGAACTACTTTAATTTTACGAAAGACAAAACAGAGTGGACAGGCACAGATATTATTTTTGAAATTTCTAAAAAGGGTGATAAAACGCAAATCCGCTTTACTCACCTGGGTTTGGTCCCGGAATATGAATGCTTTAGTGTTTGCTCAACAGGATGGAGCACGTATGTTAATGGCAGTTTACGTAGTTTAATTGCCACAGGTAAAGGACGTCCTAATGCGAATGAGCGTCCAACAAATGAGACCGAAAGAAATTTACTAAAACCTCTGCATAAGAAATAAAAAGATTAGAAGGTTTCTTTAACTGAGGGCATCCAGTGCTCGACTCTATTCTCAGGCAAACTCAGAACACGATTAGGAGTAAGTCCTTCTACAAATTCCTGAGTATGGCTTACAAATAGCATGGCTCCTTTATAACTTTTCAGAGCTTCTAAAATAACTTTTTGTGACTGCATATCTAAATATGTTGTTGGCTCATCAAGTATAAGCAGATTGTAATTTTGCAACATTAGAAGCGCTATTGAAAGGCGCGTTTTTTCCCCACCTGAAAGAGATCCAATTGTCTGATGAATTTTTAGACCTGGAAAATTAAATTTAGAAAGAATAGGCCGGATTTTATCCATGGGCAAATCGCACTGCTCTTCTACTGTTTGTAAAATAGTCTTTGTAAAATCAAAAGTTTCAAATTCCTGAGAATAATAACCTACGTGTAATTCTTTATCTATTATAACTTCACCTGTGTCTGGCTCAAGACTCCCCATGAGGATTTTAATAAATGTACTTTTACCTGCGCCATTTGGTCCAAAAAGAGCAATGCGCTCACCACGTATTATAGATAGAGATACGTCAGATAAAATCATCTCATTTCCATAACTTTTTGAAATGTTTTTTGCACTTACAGGAATCTCTCCAATATGAATTGGGTCAGGAAGTACAAATTTTATATTTCTAATTTCAGGCGGCAACTCGGGAAGCGCATCCTGTATACGTTCTATTCTAGTCTGCACATTTGACCGTGCACGTGCTCCTTTTTCAGAACTCATACGAGCCATGACATGAAGACTTCTTTTCATTCTATTAATTTCTTTTTGATCATTTTCAAACTTTTTCTTTAATGCCTCATCTGCATTTTCTTTAAGATGCTGGTATTTTGTATAATTCCCACGATACTCTTCAATTTTTTTAGTATAAGGATTTATTGCAATTACTTTATCTATTTTGTTATCTAGTAGATTAATATCATGAGAAATAACTATAAGAGTATTTGGATAATCACTAAGAAATTCCATAATCCATTCCTTACCCTCTTTATCCAAAAAATTAGTTGGCTCATCCAGAAGTAATATATCCGGCTCATCTAAAATGGCTCTAAGAAGAGCTAATTTGGTTCTTTGTCCACCACTTAGAGTACTAGGCTTTACATCTAGTTCTGCTCCAACTTCTAGAGAGTGGAGCATAACAGATAATTCCCATTCTTCTTTTTTTATTTCCGGATCCAGATAACTTTTTATATCTTCTGCGCTTTCCAGAATAGGGTCATGCTTGATTTCCTGAGGTACGTATCCTACTTTTCCAATTATTTCAAGCTTCCCCTGCGTCACATGATCCTCTCTCATCAGAAGCTTGAAAAGAGTAGATTTACCGGCCCCGTTAGGACCTACCAGGGCCACCGTCTCGCCTTTTTGTATAGAAAAACTTGAGTCTTTATAGACATCATGGCGTGAATACGAATAAGAAATATTTTTAGCAATAATCATAGGGATGAAAGGAAGAGGATCAGGAGTAAGCTTTTCCCCAAATCTAATACACTGTATTATACCAGATGCCTGGGATACGGACAAATCGGAGGAGTGAATGGTAATTGTCAATTATATTGAAGATGATATACTCTTCTTAGAAATGAGAACCATCAAGAGGCCAATTGTTTCCGCACTTATTTTCTCCAAAGACAACAATCTTCTTATGGGAAAGAAAGATCCAATATCAGGAGGGGGATATTCAGNNNNCAGGAGGGGTATATTCAGAATATTGGCATATTCCCGGAGGTGGTATTGATGAAGGCGAAAGTAAGATACAGGCATTAATAAGAGAAGTAAAAGAAGAAGTAGGGATTGATATTTCTCATGACGAATTTGAACTTATCAGCAATGAAGGGACTGGAACAGCAGAAAAAACAATAAAAGAAACAGGGGAGAAAGTATTGGTTGAAATGCAATTCAACGTATATAAAATCATTTTGGATAAAGACAGCAATGAAGTAAAAGTTATCCTAAATGATGATCTTGTTGAATATAAATGGTTTGATCTCTCAGAACTAGGAGCTACCAAAATCACTCCTCCATCCCTAGTACTTTTCAAAAAGTTAGGCTATCTCTAAAAGATACTTGCACCTTTCTCCACGTTGACTCAATTACTAATATACTAGTATATTAGTAATAATGCCACGTATTTCAAGATCTAGACTTACTCCTAAGCAACTCCAGGGAATTTCTGAAAACTTTTTTTATCTCTTATCCTCTTTACGTTCTAATCAAAGTATGGAAATATTTTTAAATGATTTCCTAACAAAAGAGGAAAAAGTAATGCTTATGAAGCGCTTAGTATTATTTATGATGCTTAAAAGTGGTTACTCAACTTCAACGATAAAAGATGCACTTCATGTAAGTCAGGAAACAATCCGTTCCTATAAAAATCAGCTGGATTATAAAGATATCTCATTTCATAAAACAATTGATATATTACTCAAGAAAAAAAATATAGAAGCATTTTTTACAAATCTGGAAAACATTGCAAAGCCTATTGAAAATATTTTAAAAGCAAAAACTAACATGAAAGCAAGAAGTAAACTCTTTAGTTAGAACTACTGCAAATATACTAGTATACTGGTATATTAGTGTTAATCCTTTTGTAATGCCATGCACCATTGGCAATGTAAAACAAATTAGCGCCCGCTAGGCGGATTCGCTCCCCACTTCGCTTGGCTTCAAGGGGCAAGCAGGGAATAATTAAATAGTTCTCCAATCGAATGATTGTTACAATAAATTCGACTATATAATATGGACTCAATGGTTTTCCTTAAGCAATTTATATTTCCTTCAACTACCCACACTTATATCCGTGATATTACTCAGGACGCACAAGAAGCAGTACAAAAATCAAAAACCATGGAAGGATTTATTATTATTAATTCCAAACATACAACACTAGGGATTCTGGTTAATGAAATCGCAGAACCAAATCTCCTACGAGACATTGTGACTCATACTCTGCATTCAATTCCGGAGGATAAGCGTTCAACCAAAATTAATCCAGACTATAAGCACCCTACAAGTGATTACACTCATAGATGCCAGGATAATCCGTTTTGTAATGAGATAGATGAAGACTACAACGCGGCTGCCCACATCAGAACACTCACATTTTCCCACGCAAGTGTTACAGTCCCAATTCATAAGGGAAAATTAGAAATTGGAAAATATCAACAAATTGCAGTATTTGAATTTGACGGAAGGGATGGAAAAGGCAAAAATCCTATCAGAGAACGTACTATTCAAATGTGGATTCACCCGGTAAAAATAGTGAAAGAATTATAGAATAAGTACAAGCTCCTTTTATGCAACTTCTGACTGTGTATCCAGGAGGTATTCTAACTACTAATAGGGATTAGATTCGGGATAGGCATCTGTACATTAATACCTGCAGCTCTACGATCCCTTTCAGCATTTTGCACTCCTCTTACTTGACTCACAACTAATGCATCATGCATAGCAAGTACCGCATCAGGAGTATGTCTATTTGCAGCTATTTCCTGTTTTATGGATCTCTCAACGGCATTCCACGTCTGTTGAATAACGAATCGTCCCTCTTTTGTATTTTTATCTGCCAGCATGGCTCGCCCTAAAGCTTCTCCAGCGGCTTCAATACTCAGAGGATTTCCTTCTAAGGGATGCGACATAATCCACAGTATATCTGAATGAAATTCTAATTGTAAAGAGGTATTTCAGAGGTCTGTTGAAGAGAATTTGACTAATTAGCGCCCGCTAGGCGGGCGCTAATTAAGTTTATTCCTGCTTGTCTCGCCAAAGTCCATTCGATAATCTCAGGACGAAGGCGGACCTTCTTTTATTGTGCTCCAGAGGGTCTAGTAAATTGTCTTGGCGCGGGCGGATTTATCTGTACGTCTTGCGCAGTTACTGATCCATCACTATTTTGATTACCAATAACCATTACTGTATCTCCCGTTTTCAAGTCAGTTGCAGAACCAGTAGAAGACTTAACAAATGTTGTAGATCCTGAAAGAACTACGATCCTACTGCTTCCATCTTGCATTTTAACTGTCAAAGAAGTTGAATCCATGGAAAGTATCTGACCTCTCACTGGTCTGAAGTTAGCATTTCCACCCTGTCCAAATCTTTGCCTAAATTGACCATTTCCAAATGCTGGAGCTTGGGATTTCTGGTAAGTCATCCCTGCAAAAAATCCTCCTCCCAATCCAACAATCAAGGCTAAAATTGCAATTATTATAAAGTTATTTTTCATAGTTTATTCACCCCCAATCTGTAAATTCGAAATATGTCATCCTGAATTTATTTCAGGATCTTCTTAGATAGATTCCGAAACAAGTTCGGAATGACTAGAATAAGATTGCGAGGTCGCCTAAGCGACCTCGCAATGACAAGTTAAACTTTTACTCATATCTCAGTGCTTCGATTGGTGAAAGGTTGGCGGCTTTGCGGGCAGGATACCAACCAAAAAGAATTCCTATTCCACCTGATACCACAATAGCCAGAGCTACGGCAAACCACGAAAGCGTAAACGGTAAATGAAGTAGAAAAGCAGAAAGAACAAAAGAAATAATTATGCCAAGCACCATTCCTATAATTCCCCCGGCAAAAGTAAGCATAATTGCCTCAACTAAAAACTGTGTAATAATTGTACGCTTCATTGCACCAAGAGCTTTCCTAAGCCCTATTTCACGAATTCTTTCAGTTACAGTAACAAGCATAATATTCATAATTCCTATTCCTCCAACTAGCAGTGATATAGCTGCAATACCTGAAAGGAGGGTTGTAAATACACCTGTAACTTGGGACGCTGCGCCTAAGATATCTGATTGTGACAAAATGC
>WNFL01219579.1_pt1 | contig 10999 bp, 9 predicted proteins | sample 5400361 | NCBI WGS metagenome assembly WNFL01 (sample SAMN13153351, study PRJNA577476) | soil metagenome | isolation source: 40 cm soil on Douglas fir-dominated hillslope | place: USA:California | collected 2013-09-17 | reverse complement strand
TTGCGAAGGTGTTCGGCAGTCGCGCGGCGGTCGCCAGTAAGCACAATGGCGGAAAGCCCCGCTTCGTGGAGATCTTGCAAAACACTGCGGGCCTGGCCCCGTATGTCATCGCGAAGAATTACCCGACCGAGAAGGTCCTGGTCGGCCAGCCAAATTTCAGAAAATCCAGCTTCGGTCGCCGCAACACATGAAACGACATCGGCTTGCACACAGGTCGCAATCCAATCGCGCCGGCCGAGCGATACCAGGCGGCCCTCGCAGCGAGCTCGCAGCCCGTGCCCGGTCACTGATTCAAATTGTTCGAGGGTGAACGGAGCGAGTGCATTTTGTTTGCCATAGCGGGTCAAGGCCCGAGCCAGGGGATGCGTCGAGAGGCGTTCCAGGGAAAACGCCAGCCGCGCTACATCCGCCTCTCGTCCCGGCGGAAAGCTCTCGATTTTCTCAACGCGCAACTCCCCGGTGGTCAGCGTGCCGGTTTTGTCGAGTGCCACCGTGTCGATGTCCGCCAACTTTTCCACCGCCGCGCCCCCGCGAAACAAAATGCCGTGCCGGGCCCCCCAGGCAATCGCCGCAAGCACACTCGATGGTATCGATAAAACCAGGGCGCATGGTGAAGCGACTACCAATAAAGTCATCGTCCTATAAAAAGCGCTCGATCCTGCCGTTTTCGTGGCAAAGGCAGGCAGCCCGAAACCCAGCCACCAGACAAAAAACATTCCAAAGGAAAGGCAAAGCACCAGATAAGTGTAATGCGTGCTGAAGCGATCGGTGAACTGTTGGGCGGGCGCCTTCTGATGCTGCGCTTCCTTGATGAGGTGAATTATCTTTTGCAGCGAACTTTCCGATGCCGGCCGAAGCACCAGCGTCTCGACCGCCCCCCACAAATTGATCGTACCGGCAAGGACCGTGTCGCCCAGGCGCTTTTCAACCGGATTGGCTTCACCAGTTAGATTCGATTCGTCGCTCGCGGTTTCACCTTTGACAACTTCGGCATCGACTGGGAACTGCGCTCCGGGTTTAATTAAAAGGCGCATTCCCAACCGCAGTGACTCGACAGCCATCTCCTTTTCCTGGCCGCTTTCATCTATAACGACAGCGACTTTTGGCGCCTCGCGGAACAGCGAATGAATCTCCTTTTGCGTTCGGCCCAGCGCATAATGTTCGAGCGCGCCAGACAAAGAAAACAAGAACAACAAGGTCGCTCCTTCGCCCCAGGCCCCAATGCTGGCGCTGCCGGCGGCGACTGCCAGCATGAGGAAATGGACATCGATGCTGCGTTTTTGCAGCCGCTCCCAAACCTCTTCCGTGGTGAACCACGCGCCGGCCAGGTAGGCGAGCGCGTAAGCAGCAACGGAAAGTCCTGTTCCACGCAGCCACCAGCCGGTCAATCCAAGTACCCCGCAGGCGATCGCAGCGGCCAACTGCGGTTTCCACTCATCGAGGTGATCGGCGTGTTCAAGAAACTCGACATCCCGTTGAACGACCCTCGGCCATGGTATGTCACGCCACCGCCAGAAGGTAGGCGCGGTTGGACAAGTCACTCGCGCGATAGTCGTTGCGCCGGCCTTCTGTTGTATCGTGATACGCTGCCATTCCGCTTGCGACAAAGGTTGCGCGCAAGTGCGACAGTTGGTTTCGCCGCTGAGAAGGCGGCACGGTTCTTTTTGGCCAGGGTCTTGCGCTCGCTCGATGGTGGCGCGAATGCGTTCGGTGACCTGCGGCACGTCAACTTTGCCCAGCGTGGCGACGGAAATTGTGTGCCGTCCATGATCGATAGTGACTGCCTCCAGTGAAGGATCTTCGGCGAGAGCGTTCATAACCGACCGAGCCAAACATTTTGGCTCAGTATCACCCGTGGCGTCTATTCGGGAACTGTTGCTCACTTCACCGCTTCCACTCGTGGTAATTTCTCATGAAGCATCAGTTCTGACAAACATTTACGGTTACGGCGCGGATTTCCGGCTTTAGCCGGACGGGACCGTTTACGCAGCTTGCCAAACCCGCGGCAAGGCACAAAGTTACGCGTAGATGATACCTCAAATCAGGGGAGGCGCCAAAACAAGCCATCGGGGCCTGCTGCGCTGGGTGAATGAGTGCATTCAACTTTGCGGGCCGGCAGAAGTTCATTGGTGCGACGGTACGGAGGAAGAATACGGCACCCTTTGAGAATTCATGGTCAGTGCCGGCACTCTCGTCCGCCTTAATGAAAACCTCCGGCCGTCGAGTTACCTGGCACGTTCCCACGCGAGTGATGTTGCCCGCCTGGAAAACCGCACCTTCATCTGCTCGCAAACGCGCGAAGACGCTGGGCCGACCAACAACTGGATGGATCCGGTCGAAATGAAATCGCGGCTGCTGAAATCCTTTCGCGGCTGCATGCAGGGACGAACTCTCTACGTGGCGCCTTTCGCCATGGGTCCGCTTGACTCGCCGTTGTGCAAAATCGGCGTCGAGCTAACCGATTCACCTTACGTCGCGGCGAGCATGAAAATAATGACCCACATGGGCGATGCCGCTCTGCGAAAGCTCGGCGCGGCCGGCGAATTTGTTCCATGCCTGCACTCGGTCGGGGCGCCGCTTCGGCCTGGCGAAACTGATGCGCGGTGGCCATGCGAGACTGACGCGTCAAAGAAATACATCGCGCATTTTCCGGAGGAGCCGTCGATTTGGTCGTATGGCTCCGGTTACGGCGGCAACGCTTTGCTCGGGAAAAAGTCTTTGGCATTGCGAATTGCATCCGTGATGGCCCGCAAAGAGGGTTGGCTGGCCGAACATATGCTGGTGCTTTGCCTCACGTCGCCATCGGGAGTAAAGCATTACATGGCCGCAGCCTTCCCGAGCGCGTGCGGAAAAACCAACCTCGCGATGATGCGTCCGAGTTTGCCTGGATGGAAAGTCACCTGCGTCGGCGACGACATTGCCTGGATTCGACTGGGCGACGACGGCCGGCTCTACGCCATCAACCCGGAGTCGGGGTTTTTTGGGGTCGCACCCGGGACGTCAGCGAAATCGAATCCAAACGCGATTGCTACCATCGCGCGGAACACGATTTTCACGAACGTCCTGTTGACTCAGGAAAAGGATGTTTGGTGGGAAGGCCTTGGCCCGCCGCCGTCTCGAGGAGTCGATTGGCAAGGGAAAGACTGGACGCCAGATTCAGGCGCAAAAGGCGCGCAACCTAACTCGCGATTTACGGTTTCAGCATCACAATGCCCGGTGATCGATCCCGAATGGCAGAACCCAGAGGGTGTGCCGTTGTCCGCTATTATTCTTGGCGGCCGGCGGCCAAATACCATACCGCTCGTCAATGAAGCTTTTGACTGGAATCATGGCGTTTTTCTCGGCTCGACTTGCGCTTCGGAAACCACCGCCGCCGCCTCCGGTGATTCAGGTGTCTTGCGGCGGGATCCCTTCTCGATGCTGCCGTTCTGCGGCTATAACATTTGCGAGTATTTTCATTACTGGCTTTCCGTGCCGCAGATGATGGGCGCCAATCAATTGCCAAAAATATTCTTCGTGAATTGGTTTCGAAAAAGTGAAGAGGGAAAATACCTCTGGCCTGGGTTCGGCGAGAATAGCCGAGTCTTAAAATGGATTTGCGAACGGGTCGAAGGCAAAGCCGCTGCTTCTCAAACGCCGATCGGATTTGTGCCGGCGCCGGGATCACTGGATTTGACCGGGCTCGAAATCTCGGCGGAGAATCTTGCAGCGCTCACTTCCGTTGATGTGGAAGGTTGGACAAATGAAGCCAATGACATTGCGCGCTACTATGAACAATTTGGCGAAAATTTGCCGGCTGAACTGAAACGGCAATTGCAATTGTTGCGTGGGGTTTTTGTGAAGAAAATCTGTCTTATCGTTTGGCCAGTTCGCTCGCCGCTTTCGGGCTAAGCAATGCCTGGCGACTGGGCGTCTCCTTGCACGAACCGCCGGCACAGCATCCAGACTTCGAATCAGAGGTTGCCTTGACTTGCATGGCAGTTTTTTGGGCACTGCAGGCAGTCTTTTCCTCTTTTTGCGAGGCAGCGGTAGTCGTGGGCTTGGTCTCACCAGCCTGCACGGCCACGGCAAACGCAATCAAAGTTAACGAGCAGAAGATTTTTTTCATATTGCCTTCTTATACCACTGGTTCCGGTTTATTCAACCTCAATCTATACGGATATTACGCACCGGCCGCCACCCCGTCTCAATCTTCCATACCCAAAAACCTGCCGCGCGGTCCGACGCTGAATCGAATAATCTTTCCATCCTTCCGGGCTTCGATTTCGTACGGCATCACACCCTGTTTCTGCTCAGTCGTTTCTTCGATTCGTAGTATTCCATTGCCGACCTTTTCTTCAATCGTTTTGCGGGCCGGCCCGGTCACCTCGGCCATCGTCAATTCAACGCTTTGCAACTTGCCATCCGGCGCAACCAGAACGTCCTGCATCTGCCCGTCATGATCGATTTCGCCTTCAAATAAAATGTCTGCCCCATCGATCAGCTTGAACGTATCCGCAAGTTTGCCGCCGTGCAGATTGGCTTCCATTGTTTTGAGCACCGCAGCTGGAAGATCCGCAAGTTCAATTTGCACCCTGGCGAGCTTTCCGGCGGCATCCACGCTGAAAGAACGGGTCGCTCCACCCGGGCGGCTGAGATCGACCTCATAACTGATCTCCCCTTCTTCAAACGTTTTGTCGATTTGCTTGATTTTGTTTTGGCCAGCCTGGGCGCGAATGGTTTTCTGAACCTCGGTTGGCGCTTCTTCGACGGCAATTTCCAGTGTCAAAAGCGCGCCGTCATCGCTTACGGTTAGTTCGCGATGCGTTCCGGTTTTATTCGTGAATTGAACGGTGAAGTTGATGTCTCCTTCTTCGTCATCTTCCTCGATCTCGACCAATTGGCCGCCAGTCAACTGTTTTTGAATGGTTGCCTTAACGGCAGACGGAACTTGATCCAGTGAAACTTTTTGGGCTAAGGCGAACGACAAACCTGCGAGTAGAATGCTCGCAATAGCGAAAAAGCGGACAAGTCTCATGAGACTTGTAAGATTGTCGTGGCTGACGTGGGCCGCGAATCGGCTAACTTAGCTAACTTATCTAGCCGCACGCTGCGCATGCCGCGCCCGTTTGGCATTGCGATGGTGTTTGCGATGCGCATTGCGATGGCTCCGGTGAACAGAAGTCCGGGAAGATTTAAACGACGCGCTTTTGACGGCCGCAGCGGCGTCGTAAGCTGGCGCGAATACGCTTAGACCAAAGGCGATCAGGGCGAGATAAAGGGGCTTCTTCATTACCCTTAATACGACGCCAACTGCGCGCGTTGTCAACCACTTTTTAGCACCTAATTCGGCTGCGAGCGAATCCGGATGTAGAACGGTTGGGTATTCGGCCGGCCGCAAATGGTTTCATTGGTGCCCCCGACATAGCGATTGGTCTGTACGGTTAAGCCATACCAATTCGTCGTCGCCAGGTTCGTGGAATATTCAGGCAGCACGTTCCACGTGTTCGTGCCGGTTGAAACGAGAGTGACATTCGTGCCGACTGAAAAATTCACGATGCGAATAGGCGCCGGCAGCGGCGGTGGCGGACTCACTGTCTGAATCGAGCCGACAATAAAAGTGTGGATCGAACAGTGATAGATGTAATTGCTCGCTGTTAGCGGGACTGTGTAACTAATCAATCCCTGGGAGGTGTTATTATTGGACGCGCCGGCGCTCAAGATTTGAAACGGATGAATCGAGCTATTCGTCACGGCAAAAGTATAAGTCTTCCCGCGAACCAACGTCAGGGTCGGATTCGTTTGCCCGTTAATTACGAAGAAATACTGTCCTCCCGGAGTGGTGACTCGGAAATCTGCGGCTGCGCGCGCAGAAGGCAACCCTGCTAACAACAAACAAACCGCGCAACAAACGATCACAAACCCGTGCCGTGCATTATCCATACACGGTTAAGAGCGCTCAACCCCGCCGAATGTTCCCGGCCCGTTGAGCTCCCGCGGATTTCAGCTTCGATTATTCGGTTTGAGAACCCACAAAGTCATCGACGCGTAATCGATCAATGCGCCATTTTCGGCCAGCGTCTCGGCTCCCAACAATCCATTGGTGTCCGGCATCCATTTGCCGCGATCGGAGAGGCCCCAGGCGTCGAGACTCGTTAACCCGAAGTAAACGTCCTTCAAAGTCAGGTCACCCAATTCGAATTTTTGCAATCGGGTAACCTGCATTGCATGCGAGCCAATGTCGCCAATGCCGGCAATTCGCACATTTGTGTCCGTGAGCGAAAGCCGCCGCACCCTGCCCCAACGCTCATCGAGAAGATTCCACGTCGCGCCGGTATCGACCACCAGCTTGATCGGTTCATCGTTCGCTTTGGCGACACACGCCAGCGGAAAGCCGGCGGTTAGTTCGAGCGGCACCTCGACATAACCACTCCGGCGAAGCGTTTGCGCCAACGTTGACCGCGTTTCAGCCGTTGGCGCAGTAGTTTTTACAAAGAGCCGGCGCCGCGCGCAATCGATGATGGCGTTGTGCCGTACGCAAAAATCACAACCCAGAATCCCCTTTTGATCGCTGAACATGTCGCCAGCGACGGTGGCAACAAATGCAGGCTGATTCCTGAATTCGATCGGGCCGACTTGTAAATTCTCGATCAAAACCAGCGCCGGGTCGGTGACATTCTCAAGAAACTTGTCATCGAGTTTGACTTGCACGCCATCTATCTTTTTTAAATCCGCCGCGATGCTTTTATCGATGAGCGTGCCCGACGCGCCGGTATCCAATGTGAAGCGGATTTTGCGGCCTTTGAAAACTGGCCGCACGTAGAGGAGATTGCCCTGGTCGCGCTCAAGCACGATGGAAATATAACCCTGCTTTTTCAGGTAGGATTCAATGCCCCCGGAGATGCGTGCTTCTGCGGCGGGGGACCTCAAGGCCCCAGGAAGCCCCGCGAGGCAAACCAGCAAGAATAAAATCAAAAGCCAGGCGCGCGCAACGCGCCCCGCAAAAATGCTCATTTCTCAGCCGACTTGAAGCAGAGAACGTGCCTTTCTCAATGCTTCATCAAGCTGGTCCACGTCCTTGCCGCCGCCCCGGGCATTGTCCGGGCGGCCACCACCTTTGCCGCCAACGATAGCCGCAATTGTCTGTATAATCTTGCCGGCCTGAATCTGTTTAGTCAGCTCCGGCGAGACCGTGGCGACCAGCGATACCGCTCCATTATTCGCACCGCCGAGAACGACCACTCCGTTGAACTGCCCCTTCAACGCATCGGCCACCGCCTGGAGTTGGTCCCCATCCGCAGTGTCGAGCTTTTGCACGATTGCTCTGCCTTCGCCGCCAGGCTTCTTGCAGTCTCAACTGCCTGTTTTTGCCCAACCGCCTTCAGCTGTTTCTCCAATTCTTTTTGGTGGCTCAGCAAGGCCTCGATTTTCTTTTCCAGGTCACTCACCGGTGCATTCAGCTTGCCGGACACATTTCGAATAAGCTGAAGCTGCGCCTGGGCCTGGTGATAAGCTTCGAGTCCTGAAACGGCCTCGATCCGCCGCACTCCGGCGGCAATGGCCGATTCCCCAATAATGCGAAACAATCCAATTTCCCCCGTGGCGCGCGTATGTGTGCCGCCGCATAGTTCCATCGAATAACCGTTCAGTGCCGACGGCTCGCCCCCCACCTGCACAACCCTGACCCAGTCACCATATTTCTCGCCGAAGAATTGCATTATGTCCCGGCGATCCTTGATGTGATTGTATTTTACTTCCGACCAGCTCACCGGCGCGTTTTCCAGGATCCGCTCATTGACTAGCCGCTCGATGTCCGCGACTTGCTGCGACGTGAGCGGCGCGCTGTTGAAATCGAAAGTCAATTTTTCCGGCCCGACATAGGAACCTTTCTGAACCGCTTCCCGGCTCACCACTTCGTGGAGCGCCCAATGTATCAAGTGCGTCACCGTGTGATGCCGTTGGATGGCATTCCGCCTCGGCCGATCGACGGTTAATGTCACTTTGTTACCCGCTGCCGGAGCGTCTTCACTGTCGATGAAATGTACCCAGGCGTTGCCGCTTTTTTGAGTGTTGGTAATGCGCCAGACGTGTCCGTTGCTGCCAAGCTCGCCCGTGTCACCAACCTGCCCGCCCATTTCGGCATAGAGCGGCGACGTGTCGAGAATGACCGCAGTCTTGTCTTTGATGTTAACTACCTCCAGCACCTTCGCCGGTGATTCAAGCTGGTCGTAACCCACGAAGTTTGTAGGCACGGTCGTTTCGATTTGCGAAAGCTCTATGACTTCCTTTTTCTGCGATGCACGCGCGCGCGCCTTCTGTTTCTCCATCTCGCGATTGAATCCTTCGATATCGACCGCGAAACCCCTCTCCCGCGCCATTAATTCCGTGAGGTCAGCCGGAAATCCGTACGTGTCATAAAGCTGAAATAGCCACCCGCCGGTAATCGTCGGTGTTTGCTTTTTCCCTGTCTCATCGGCGTAGCGCCGCGTCGCAGTCGCGAAACTTTCAAACAGCTCGATTCCCCGATCCAACGTTTTATTAAAGGCCTCCTCTTCCCGCTGTATCGTTTCCTCGACGTGTTCCTGGCGTCCGCGAATCTCGGGAAAGACATGGCCCATTTTTTCTGCGAGCACCTCAACCAGTTTGTAGAAAAATGGCTCGGCAAACCCTAGCGTTCTGCCGTAGCGCACGGCTCGCCTCAGAATGCGCCGAAGAACATATCCGCGCCCGTCATTCGAGGGCTGAATGCCATCGGCAATGGCAAAGCTCAACGTCCGGATATGGTCCGCGATCACGCGAAAAGCTATATCGAGCTTTTGCTGTTCCGTGGTTCCCGTGCTGGCGACTGCCGGCAGTGTCGAACAATATTTTTTTCGGCTGAGCTTCTCCAGCTTGTCAAATAGCGGTTGGAAAATGTCGGTTTCATAATTCGAAACTGTCCGATTGAAATCAGTAAAGTTTTTCGTGCACTGGATGAAACTGGCGACCCGTTCGAATCCCATGCCGGTATCCACGTGCCTGGCGGGCAGTGGCGAGAAAGTGCCATCGGCATTCGCATTGAATTGAATGAAAACCAGGTTCCAGATCTCAATGCATTGCGCGCTGCCCTTGTTCACCAGCGATCCGCGGCTGTCACCCTGCGGTGTCAGGTCAAAATGAATTTCGCTGCATGGTCCGCAAGGGCCCGTGTCGCCCATCATCCAGAAATTATCCTTCTTGTTGCCGTTGACGATGTGGACCTTTGGATCGAGGTCCGCCTCACGAAATTTCGCCGCCCAAAAATCGTGCGCTTCCTGGTCGAACTCACTCGGGTCGCCCAGCGACTTGTCTGGGGAATAGACCGTCGCATAAAGCCGATGCTTGGGAAATTTCCAAACGCCGGTGATCAGTTCCCACGCCCAATCAATCGCCTCCCTTTTGAAGTAATCGCCAAAGGACCAGTTCCCGAGCATCTCGAAAAACGTGTGGTGATAAGTATCAAGCCCGACATCCTCGAGATCATTGTGCTTGCCGCCAGCGCGAATGCATTTTTGAGTGTCGGCCGCCCGCGTGTCGCTTCCGGGAACCGCTCCACCCCATTTCGAAACGTCGGCCGCCCGTTGTCCGAGGAAAATTGGCACGAATTGATTCATCCCCGCATTCGTGAACAGCAGGTTCGGCGAATCGGGCAACAAGCTCGACGATGGCACGATGGTGTGCCCCTTCGATTTGAAGAAGTCCAAAAATGATTGTCGTAACTCTGTGCTCGTCATGTCGTTCGGAATATTCGCGGCGAATGGTTCGTCCGCGCGGCCACTATGGCAACAAAAGGCCGGGCAGCCTAGGAAACCGCGGCGCTTGAAGCCAGCCAAATTTCCCAATTTGCATTCTTCGGGCTGGACTTTTATGCGATTTCCTATAAACGGAACACCGCAATTATTGTCCAATACAAGATAGAATATGAAAACAGGATTGAAAACGATTTTGGCAGGCGTCGTAGTAACTTTGGCAGCGCAGATGATTTTCGCGGCAGATCCGAAGCCCGCAGACGCGAAATCCGAGCTGAAAGACGGCAAGGAAAAGGTCAGCTACGCCATCGGCATGAATGTAGGCAGCAACCTCAAGCGCGCGGGTTATGACATCGACATCTCGCTCGTCGCCGAAGGCATCAAGGATTCGCTCAGCGGCGGCGAAGCAAAACTCACCGAGGTCCAGGCCCGCGAGGCGCTTACCGCGTATCAAAAGGACCTTTCCACCAAGCGCGAAGAAGAACGCAAGAAAACCGCTGAAAAGAATAAAGCGGCCGGCGCAGCTTTCCTGGCTGAAAACAAAAGGAAACCGGGCATCCAGACCTTCACCGTGACGGCGCGTGACGGCACCCAGGCCGAAATCCAATATAAAGTCCTGGCTGAAGGCTCCGGCGCCTCACCCAAAGCAACCGATACCGTGACTGTCAATTACCGCGGCACGACCATCGACGGCAAGGAATTCGACAGCTCGGCCAAAGCTGGTCATCCCGGCCGGTTCGCACTGAATCAGGTCGTCCAAGGGTGGACCGAGGTGCTCCAGAAAATGAAGGTCGGCTCGAAATGGGAGATTTTCCTGCCTTCGAACCTTGGCTACGGCGATATGGGTCACGGGGCCGCGATTGAACCCGGCGCAGCTTTGATATTCGAAATCGAACTGGCTGGCATCGAAACACCGCAACCATTAACCAGCGACATCATCCGCGTGCCTTCGGCCGAAGAACTAAAAGCTGGCGCCAAAGTCGAAGTCATCAAACCTGAGGACGTCGAAAAGGCCAAAGCCGAAGCTGCCAAGCAACAGCAGAAGACAAATAAATAGTGACTTGGTGCCGACGGATCCGGTAAGGACGTAGTCTCTACACTAGTGTCCAGTTAACTTAATTGGGAGGAGGATTCGGTCCTTATTTTAAAGGGTTTCTGCGCTGCCGCTGTTGTTATCGATTTTGACTTTTGCCCAACAATCTGCTGGTCGCGGGATCAAGCCGAGAATGCAATTCGATATGAATTTTACCTTT
>WNFL01418561.1_pt1 | contig 11000 bp, 11 predicted proteins | sample 5400361 | NCBI WGS metagenome assembly WNFL01 (sample SAMN13153351, study PRJNA577476) | soil metagenome | isolation source: 40 cm soil on Douglas fir-dominated hillslope | place: USA:California | collected 2013-09-17 | reverse complement strand
TCCAACCAGCTTGCCATCTTTAATTACCGGAAGTATTCGGATGTTTAGGTCGATCATGACCGTGGCTGCTTTTGCAACGTGGTCCTGCGGATCAAGCACAATCGGTTCTGTAATAACAAAGGGCAGGATGGGAAGTGCAGAAAGTTCTTTGCCCTTTTTGAGAAAGATACCAAAGGCGGTATCCAATGAACCACCCTCGGACACAATCTCATCCATATCAGGCAAAGCTGCGCGAAGAATGTCCCCTTCGGAAAGTACACCAATAAACTTGTCGTCTTCTCCCACGACCATCAGGTCGCTTACATGGGATAAAGCAACAACTTCAGCAGCTCTATACATGTTGGCATCACGCTGAATTCGGATCGTACGTGTTACCATAACATCTTTAACCCGTAGGAGTTGAATTTCTGACATGCCCTCTCCTTAGTTATGAAATTTCCGTAAAAAACTATTAATTTTTATCAATAATATCCATTGTATCAAATATTTTGTTTTTCTCGCCCCATCATAATCTTTGGACGGTATTGCAAAGCCTCTGCCAATCGCACGACTTGAAATTTCCTTTCATCTGACAGCTCAACATCCACTGCCTCTGCGAATCGATCTTCGGCGCTGAGTTGTGTCGCGCCGTGGCACACCATGTAGACGCGGGTTGTGTTTTGTTCAGTCATATTGCCTCATTGGATAATTTAGAAGGGCGACAACCATAGTTTATCGCCCTTCCAGGAGAGAATCGATCTATTCATCTTGCCATACCACAAGATACAACTGTTATTTGGGCGGTATTCCGAGGGTATCCTCTAGATGTGCGATGAACCATGTGACCACGGTCAGTGTGACGCCTTTACGCGCACCGAACATGAGCTTGCGTTCTACCGCATCGAGTGGAAATGCATCCACTACCATGTTCCCTTCAGCGCTCACATTACATGAGAGTTCGGTGCGCTCGCCGAGGGTTTGTCCCAAAATAACTTTTGGGAATCTGGCTGTGAAACTTAATTTCTCTGGAGCCGAGGAAGTAATTTTCCCATCAAATTTTTCAGTGACCGTCAAGGCCGCCTGGTAGATGCTTTCCGCATCCTCGGGATAATTCTTTTCCAGATGTTGTTCGAATGGCATATGTAACCTTCGCTTTCAACGATTATTTTTTCATGTGGTTTCAAGTTTTTCGAAACGTACCTGTGAGAAAAGCTCTTCAATGAGCGGACGTGTACCAACTTCCGTCCCGCTCAGGCTCGCAGTGGCGGCTCCGCTGGCGACGCCCCAGCCCAAAGATTCTTTCAACGTGAATCCCTGACTCAACGCCCAGACCAAACCGCCCACCATTGAATCGCCCGCGCCGATGGGATTTTTCTCCTGGATCTTGGGGCTGTGAGTCAACCATGTCTCTTCGGTGGTTTGCAATAGCGCGCCCGCCTTGCCGATCGAAATGACCACATTCTGTGCGCCCATCTTGCGGAGTTCGGCAGCCGCCGTAGCAAGTTCAGTTGTATTATTCACCGGCAAACCAGTTAACGCATACACCTCTTCGGCGTTGGGTTTCACAAGATAAGGCTTCTCGGCACAGCCAAGATGCAAGGCCTCACCTGCGGTATCGAGAATTGCGTGAGCCTCATACTGATTGAGCACATTTATGATTCGAGTATAAAAATCATCGGGGACGCCGGGCGGCATACTGCCTGACAACACCCACCAATCGCCGCTCTCCACCAGTGAGTCGATCTTATAAAGCAATTCCTGTTGTTTGGCTGAGTCTACCAGCGGACCTTTTTCATTGACCTTGATGTAGTGGTCATGTGATTCAGTCACAATACTGACGTTCGTGCGAGTCTCACCAGGAACCCAAACAAAGTCCGTGCCGATGCCCAGGCTCTGCAAACCTTTCTGCAACAACTCACCCGCGTTCCCACCGAGAAAGCCAACAGCGGTGCTCGATGTCTGCATATTCCCAAGCAAACGCGAGACGTTGAAGCCCTTGCCGCCAAAATCCACTTGTGAATCAGTAGCGCGCAAAACGGAATCAAATTCCATTGCGAGCACGGTCAGCTCGCGGTCAACGGCTGGGTTCAGCGTCAGCGTATAGATCATGCTGGCTTGTCCCACATTTTTTCGATGAGCATTTCTTCAGCCTCACTTGTCCACATCAGGTCTTCGCCAAGTTTGGCAGCGACTTCGGGCAGGCGTTCCTGAAGTTCCTTCAAGCTCATCAAAGGTAGGTTGCGGATTTGCGGGAAGATGATGACCTTGCCCGCATACTTCCCCTCGATAACGGATTCAATTGCCTGAGCCGCCGTTTCCAACCCGCCGATAGCTGCTACTGAACGAGCAGGCGATAACGTCCCTGCGACTCTGCGCTCCATCACAGAAGCCTGGTCATTAATCGTGAGGCCCGATGTGCCAGTATATTGTGCATTTGAAAGATATACATTGCTGAGATCGACAATTCCCATCGTGCCATTGGGAACGCCCGCGAAGACCACCATCATTCCATCCGCTTTCATAGCCGTATCGCCCTCTTCCATTAAACCCGCTACGGGTACGCTGACAACGACATCGTCCGCGCCCTGGTTTTGGGTGGCTTCCATAACAAAATCATGGAAGGATTTCTTCGATGTGGTTGGATTTAAGAATAAAAGCTGGCGGCCATTTTTTTGGGCCAGTGGTGTGAACATGTCACTCAAGGTTTGCAGTCGGTCGTCGCTGATTTCAGTGGCGATCACCAACTTTGGGCCATTGGGTAATTCGAGCGCGCGCTGTACATGCATTTGTCCCATCGGGCCGCCTGCACCGATGAAGACTGTCGAGCCGCCTGCGCGCAGTTCACAACGGTTGCGCGCTTCACCATAAGAGGTGGCAATGTCTGTGCAATTTGTGCCGATGAAGGCGACGTAATCGTAATGCAGGCGGCCGAGGTCCACTTGGACGAGTCCATCGAGAGGTTTTGTGCCAACGAGATTGCATGTGCCGCGACGTGCAATCAAACGCGCGACCTCACCAACCGCGCTGGCGGATGTTGGGTTCAACACTACTATGTCATCGAAGCCGGCGCCGTTGGTAAGTTCTTTGTTGAGTGATTCATAATCAGCAGGAGTTAAGCCGTTGCGCTCGATGACTTTTGCCTGAGTGGAGGAAACTAATTGTTTAACCGAAGCAGGCACATCGGTCAGAATGATCGAGGCGGGGGAGTCCAATCCAGCAGAAAATGTAAATGAGGTCGAATCGCCTGGTTGGCCGACAATCCACATGGTCCCATCTTTTTTGGGAGTCAGCCGGCGGCGTTGAGTGTAGGCGGCCATTACGCAGCCCCAAGGTTCCAGCAAAGATGATTCGGCATAACCCATGCCATCTTCAACAGGCAGGAGGCAGGCGCCCGCATCGGTCTTTAGGACTTCGTCGCCCATGAGATGATATTGGATTAAGCCGCCGGGAATGGTGTAGCCATACGCCGTGCTTTTGCCCTGCTGATAAATATCGGGCTGAACGGCGAGCCGCTGACCTGACTTGTAATTCTTTTGCAGGTTCCTGCCGACCTTGACGATGGTGAGCGCAACTTCATGACCGAGGCGGGTCGGTTCAACGGAAAGATCGCGGTTGTAAAGTTTGGGATGACTGCCACCCTGCTTGATAATTTTGACATCGGAGAAACACACGCCGATGCTGTCAATGCGGACGAGCAATTGATCGTCGTTCGGTTCGGGAATGGAGAAGGGTTCAGGTTGGCCGTTGTGCCCCATTTTTTCGAGGCCAGCGCCATAAAGGTTCCATGCCCAACTTTTTTTGGGGAGGTTGTAGTTCAATTTACGATAGGCTTTAAGGACGCAAAGAAAAACTTTTAATATCCTTCGCGCTCTTTGCGCACTTAGCGGTAAGAATCTTTCTTGTCCGATTAGGAGTTGTTAACCAAGTTGTTTCTTGACGAGTTCGCGCACTTCCTGCGCGGTCGAACAATTCAAGGCTTCGCGAGCCAGTGATTTCAAGTCGGAGATATTGAGCGAGCGAACCTGTGCTTTGACAGTTGGTACGGAGGGAATGCTGACGCTTAATTCATCCATGCCGAGGCCGAGCAAAATGGGAACAGCGGCTGTATCGGAACCAAGTTCACCGCAGATGTCGGCGCGTTTGCCGTATTTATGTGCAGCGTCAATCGTTTGGGCAATCAGGCGCAAGACAGCGGGATGAAGCCCATCGTGTTTGGAAGCCAGTGCGGAGTTGCCGCGATCGATGGCAAGCGTATATTGAGTCAAATCGTTGGTGCCAATGGAGAAGAAATCAATTTCAGGGGCAAACACATCCGCCATCAGCGCAGCGGATGGGACCTCAACCATGATCCCAATTTGTACTGGAGGCGCATCCAACTGACTGCGCAGTTCTTCGATCAAGGCGCGCGCCTTTCGAATTTCGGAAATATCGCTGATCATCGGGAACATGATGCGTAAATTCCCGGAAGGCGCGGCGCGCAGGATGGCGCGCAACTGTTCGCGGAATAACTCTGGACGATTGAGGCAAAGACGAATGCCGCGTTCGCCAAGAAATGGATTCAACTCAGGCTTCATTTGAATGTAAGCCACAGGTTTGTCGCCGCCAATATCCAATGTGCGGACGATGACTGGCAGCGATTTCATGGTCTCGGCAATGGCGTTGTACACACTGAATTGTTCGTCTTCGGTTGGCGCGGTGGTGCGTTCAAGGAAGAGGAATTCCGTGCGCAGCAAGCCGATACCATCCGCGCCCATGTGCAGGGCCTCGGCTGCGTCTGCAATGGAACCCGCGTTGGCTGTGACATCCACACGCTTGCCATCCTGTGTGATGGCAGGTAGCGAAGCTTGCTCCTGCGCAAAGCGGCGATATTCTAGCCAACGTTTCTGTGACTGCCTTGCCCGCTCCAAGACATCCGAAGCAGGGTTGACAGTCAATGTGCCGTCATTGCCGTTCAAGATGACCGGTGTCTTTTCCTCGAGCGCCAGCATTGACTCATCCACGCCAACGATGGCTGGGAGGCCAAGCGCCCGCGCAAGGATTGCGATATGCGAAGTTGGCCCGCCTTCGACGATGCCAAAGCCAAGCACGCGCTGCGGGTCAAAGGAGGCTGTGTCCGATGGAGATAATTCACGCGCGACAATAACGACCGGCGTGGTCGGCATGGAAATGCCTTTTTCCCTGAGTCCCAACATCAGACGCAGGACGCGCTTGCCCACATCACGCAAGTCATCGGCGCGCGCCGCAAGTCGCGGGTCAGTGAGAGCCGCAATCGACCTAGCTTGTTCGTCAATCGTGATTTTCCACGCTTTAGCCGTGCTTTGACCAGCTTGTACATGCATTTGAACGGCTTCGGCCAATTCGGGATCATCCAAAAGTTCCGCGTGCGCTTCGAAAATGGCAGCCTCTGCGCCCAGCTTTTTATCGTTCATCTGCTGATGAAGTTCAGCGAGTTGTGTTTTTGCGCGTGACAACGCTTCGGCTAGGTCAATCTGATTCTCACTAGAAAATGAATCAATGTTATCAATGTCAAATTCAACTTGTTGAAAATGGAAAATAGGCCCCACTGCGATGCCAGGCGCGGCTCCAACTCCCTTGATAACGCCAGGCTCGATGCTCTCGGTTGCCTGTAGAATTTTCACGGCCGCTTCAGTCTTAACTGGAACTGCTTCTGTTTCGACAGGAGAGTCATTATCCCCAAGCCCTGCCAGGATAGCCGCTTCAATTTCAGTGATCGCCTTTTCCTCATCCACGCCATTGGCCTGAACTGTGATGCCGCTTCCATTAACTGCGCCCAGTTTCAACACTGAAACCATGGATTTGGCATTTACCCGTTTCCCTGCGTGCTGGAGGCTGATCTCCGATTTAAATTTCTTGGCCAAATTAACCAGCACCTTTGCAGGGCGCGCATGCAAGCCCGTCCGATTTTGGATAACGATCTCGATTTGTTTCATGGAGGAATCTGTCAATTCTGCGTGAACATCAGATGTTCATACAAAGTAGGTAGTCTTAAGATGCTTGTTTTTCGCCCAAATATTTCACGATAACATTCGGATCATTTGTTTCCAGTAATTCAGCGAGTGCTTCTTCATCATCGATCACATCCGCCAGATTGGATAATACGCCAACATGTTCATCCGACGATGCGGCAATGCCGATCACCAGGAATACTTTTTCGCCTTCATCCCATTCCACACCCTTTGGCAATTGCAGGACGGAGATTCCGGTTTGTAGAATGTGCTCACGGTTTTCGTAAACTCCATGCGGGATGGCAACCCCGTTCCCCAAGCTGGTGGACATGGATTGTTCGCGGGTCAGCATACCATCTATATACTCAGGCAAAACGCAGCCGGTCTTCACCAGCATTTCCCCGGCTTTACGGATGGCGTCTGCCTTATCCGTGGCGCCTGCTTGAAGGGATATTCGCTCTTTGGAAAGAATAGTCATATTTCGTCACCTGTTGATATTGCACACCCCGATTGAGATAGGAATTCACACCCAGTGTATTTTCCATCACCAACAAACAGGGACTATTATAACTGTTAGGTCTTAAACAAACATAAGTTAAAACAAGAATTTGAACCGCATCACTCATCAGTGGATACAATTTCCGTTTTTTCTACAAGCGACTTGACGAGTTTATCGAAAATCGGGTCGTTCAAAAAATGATTGAAAGCCAAAACAACTGCATTCGGTGCTTTTGCGCGGGCAGTCTTGGCGAGTCCTTTGTGGACAATAACGATTTGAGCATCGGCCGGGATTTCACGAGCTGGTTTATGGACGACAACCACATCTAAAATTTGGGCGGCTTTCAACTTCTTCTTGAGAGAGTTTACGCTCATCAAGCTGGAGCCCATCCCGGCTTCACAGGCGAAAATTATGCTCGTGACTTGCGCAGCGGAAATTGACTGTGACATATTTATACTCTCCTACCGGAAATTTTAGCAGATGCGGAAGCGGGTATGACTGGGTGTGGCAAAAAGGCTGCCGCATCTGCCATTTCAAATCAATGAGATTATTTAGTTTGTGCCTTAGCCACCATGCCCGGAACTTTACCAACGGTGGCGGAAGTCTCTTCTTCGTCCGTTTCCTTGACAGGGTAGACGCGCAGGATGAAGCTGCCAACAAAAAAGGAAACCACAGCGCCGATCAAAACACCGGTCAAAACCTGAAAGTGTTGCCCGGGTGGAATGACTGCCAGATAGGCAAAGATCGAACCAGGCGACGGGGTAGCCACAAGTCCGGCACCCGAGATCACGAACCACAAGTCAGCTGAAAAACCGCCGGCTATCATGGCCAGGATCATAATAGGGTGAGCCAGCACGTAGGGGAAGTAGATCTCGTGGATGCCGCCAAAGAAATGAATGATCATGGAACCAGGAGCAGATTCCTTGAGGAGGCCTTTGCCGGCCACATAGAAGGCAACCAATAAGCCTAGGCCCGGGCCGGGGTCTGTCTCGAGTAGGAAGTGAATGGCACGACCAGTTTGCTGCGACGCGGCCACGCCCAACGGGGCCAACACACCGTGATTGAGTGCATTATTGAGGAACAAAATCTTGGCCGGCTCGATGATGAAGGCAGCCAAAGGCAGGAGACGGGCTTTAACCATCCAATCCACAGCAACACCGGCAGCATTGCTGACGCCAGTTACGATTGGGCTGATGGCAACATTGGCGATCAGGATCAGTATGACAGCTAGAATGCCAGCGGAGAAATTGTTGATCAGCATCTCGAACCCAACTGGGATTTTATCTTCTAGAGCCTCGTCAATTTTCTTGATGCACCAACCACCGAGTGGGCCCATGATCATGCCACCGAGGAACATGGGGATGTCTGCTCCGACGATCATACCCATGGTCGCGGCTGCTCCAACCACGCCCCCTCTTACTCCGTGAACCATCTTACCGCCGGTGTAACCGATCAGTAGAGGAAGTAAGTATAAGATCATCGGGCCAACCAGTTTGGCAAACATTTCATTCGGAATCCAGCCGGTTGGGATAAATAAGGCTGTAATCAAACCCCACGCAATGAACGCGCCGATGTTGGGGATGACCATGCCGGCCAGAAAACCTCCAAATTGTTGCAATTTTTCTCGCATATTATTTCTCCTTGTTAGATTTTTTGTTTGTATCTGAATTTTCAGGCCTTTCTAAATTACAGGTAACGGTCGGAACGTTACCGGGTAACCTAAGGAGAGGACACTAGCTCAAAAATTGAGTGATGGTCTCGAGGTCTTCCGGCATAAGCAAAGGATGTACCTGGATCACCTTTGGGTTGCCGGCATATTGCCGGGGCAGTGGAACAGTTGTAAGAATTAAATCGGCTGAAGAGGCAAGCGATGGGGTGAGGTCACGCAAAGAAATAACTTCAAGGTTGCTAAGGTTGGGAAAGCGCGCGTGCAGGCGCGCCACCAAAAGCTGAGCTGTTGCCATCCCACTGGGACAGATGACAATAACTCGATCAAAGCGATAAGACCGATTGCGGATAAAAGCAGCCCGCAGCAACACAACGAGATTATTAATTTCGCTCTGCGGAAGGTTCACATCTGTGTATTCATATACCAGATGGGATATTTCCTCAGCCACGATGTGTTCCTGCTCATATTTTTCCGGCAGGCCAGCATTATTCAACGCCACAGGAAACCAAAGGTTAAAACGCTGTCGGAAACAGGCCGGGACAATGTTATTTAACAAGCCATTTTGCAGCGTACGGTCATACTTTATTTTTGAAATGCCAAAAGTTTGACTGATATGTTCCATCAATCGTTCGCTGAGGGCAGAGAAATCGCTTTCGCGTTCCAATTCCCCTGGAAGGACCTCATTGCGTGGAGCCGCCATCATTTCCATTGCAATCCCGGCCACATCAGTGGGCTTCCAAATGGAGTTCACTTCACGACTTAATTTACGAGCAACATAAGATGCGACAGACCACATTTTTGCAGATTGCAAGGAGGTTAATACCTTTTCATCCACTTCAAGGTGGTTGCTACCCTGGACCCGATGCGACATGATCGCAAAAACAAGCGCAAGATGCAAGACTGCATCATCGGTAAATCGGCCGCCCAGCTGCTCCTCAGCTTTCGCAACCAGACCGATCGTGCGCTGTAAATGTAGTGATGAGAAGTAATTACCAATATATTTGACGAGCGGCAAAAGCTGAGAGTCGCTCTGTAAATTGAATTTCAACCCTTCAGAATGTGTGATCTCAGTGACCGGGTCACTGCTGAAAGGTGTTTCCCCCCACAGCAATTTTGCCAACCCCTGCTGACAATCATGTTCTGCTCCGTTTGCCTGAATGCCAAAGTGCGGCTTACGGATGAGACTGATTTTTTGCTCCTGCAGCCACTTTTCAATTTCATCCAGGTCCTTTAAGATCGTCATCCGCGAAACCTGTGAAATTTGTTCCAACTGGGTAAGAATGAACGGCTCTGTTCTGGTTAATAAAAACAACGCCAGTAATTGCTGACGTTGACTCACGGAAAGAATGATTTGAACACCGGAATGAATATTAATTTTCTGAAACAGCGCATGGATTTGATCGTCTCTCAGGTTGACCGTAAAACCAACACCCGGTAAGACACTCAAATCCTGATCGTGCTGCTTCAGCCAGACTTTTACACCCTTCATGCTGTAGTTCACCTGTCTTGGCGTAATACGAAGCCGTTTTGCCAGTTCAACAGAACCAATTGGCCGGTTGACATCAAGAATGATCTTGAGGATCTCTCGCTGACGGGTGGTAAAAGTTATCATTGAAATCTATTGTTCTTGTGCTTTTAGGTCAGAGGCTTGAATACATTCTAGGATAATTTATGACAAATACACGTTGATTTAGTGTATCTTTTGCTCGAAGACATGTGACAAAATTATACTATTTGTCGACCAAGTTTAATTTGCTTGTTTTGCAAGGATAGATATGCAGTAAAAACCTATTAATAGAGTCCCCTAAGCAGTGGGTTTTCAGCTACCCCATCATGAGCTTTGGACGATACTGTAGCGCCTCCGCCAGGTGAACGGATTGGATATCTTCACTGGTGGCGAGATCGGCGATGGTACGCGCCAACTTCAATACGCGGTGATATCCACGCGCCGAAAGATTCAATTGTGTCATTGCTGAGCGCATCAGGCTTTGATTTTGATCGTCGAATTTGCAAAACTGACGTATTTCCCCAACGCGCATATCCGCATTGGAAACCATGTCTTTCGATTCTTTATCCGAAAAGCGCTTATTTTGGACATCTCTGGTTGCCTGAACCCATTTGCGAATGGTCTCGGAGGTTTCGCCAAGCCTGTCGCTACTCAGTTTTTCGTAATCCGCGCTAGGGACTTCAATATGTATGTCAATTCTGTCGGGAAGGGGGACCGGAGATGCGTTTTTGGTATCTGGTACGACAGCAAGAGCACACCCACAGGCCTTTTGTGAACCAAAGTTGCCGCAGGGGCAAGGATTCATCGCCGCGATCAATTGAAAGTTCGCAGAAAAGGTTAAGGATCCTTTGGCCCGGCTGATCGTAACGACTTTATCTTCCATCGGCTGGCGCATGACTTCGAGCGCGCGGGTACCAAATTGAGGAAATTCATCGAGAAAAAGTACCCACGATGCGCCAGGGATATTTCTCCTGGTTTGGGGATATTGCCCCGCCCACAAGACCTACGTGACTGATCGTATGATGTGGCGCTCGGAATGGACGATGCCGGATCAACGATGACGCCTTCAAGGCCTATAACAGCGCAGGAAAAGACTCGGGACAGCATAAGTGTATTTTAGCATTTCCTTTATATTTTTTCTTAAGATACAAAAACAGCGCGGATAATTATCCGCGCTGTTTTATGCTTTTGACTTTCTATTTAATAAGTGACTGGGGAATATTGCCGCCGTTTTCGGCGATCTTCTGCAAGACGGTTTTGTGAAGCCAGGTGTTCATCTTTGCAGAGTCGCTCATCAAGTCGGCAGGACAGCCAAGTTCTTTTGCCAGTTCATTGCGCGCTTCGCGGCTGCTATCCATTTTCAAAAGCTTGAGCAAATCC
>WNFL01271654.1_pt1 | contig 11000 bp, 10 predicted proteins | sample 5400361 | NCBI WGS metagenome assembly WNFL01 (sample SAMN13153351, study PRJNA577476) | soil metagenome | isolation source: 40 cm soil on Douglas fir-dominated hillslope | place: USA:California | collected 2013-09-17 | reverse complement strand
ACAGCGTGGATTTGCCGCAGCCGGAGGGTCCGACCACCACGAAGAACTCACCCGCGTTGATGTGGAAATCCAGCGGACGCAACGACGGCACATCGCCGTTGCGCGACCGATAGGTTTTCGATACGCCGGAGAGTTGAATTCCGGGCGTGCCGGCAGCGCGATCGGACACGAGACGCAGATGCGTCCCCGATTGAACTACCCCGCTCGTCCTCGCTGCGTCCATTCTACCAGCCATCCTCGAAAGCCTATTTCGGCAGATAGTCGTTGGTATAAAACGCCTTCGGATTATCCTTGGCCTTGGCGTCGAGGCCGCCATATTCGACCATCAGGTTGACGCTGTCGGTCATGTTCTGCTCGGTCACCTGGAACGGCCGCTTGCCCTTGGTATCGGGCGTGCGATACAGCGGTATCGTCAGCTCAAAACCTTGCGTGAGCGTGTCGATCTTGCCGCCCTTCGGGTTGGCGTCGAGGATCGACTGCGCCGCGCCCTTCGGGTCCTTCTCGGCGGCTTCGACCGCCTTGGTGGTGGCCGACATAAAGCGTTTTACCAGATCGGCGTTGGCCTTGACGTAGTCGCTATTCGCGATGATCCCCGAGCTCACCATGTTGATGCCGTAGTCGGCGAATTTGATGGGATAGACGTCCTTGCCGGTGGCGTCCTTGATCTTCATCGACTGGTCCATGACATAGCCGAGCAAAAGATCCGCCTGTCCGTTGATGACGGCGTTCAGCTTGGTCTGGCCGTCGCCGGCCACAGTGGTGAAATCGCTTTCCTTCAGCCCGGTCTTCTTCAGAAACAGCGGCCAGATCTGCCCTTGATATCGTCGGGCTTCTTGATGTTCTTGTCGGCAAAACCCATCGCCGACATTGGGCTAGTCTGCAGCAACACGCCGGTGGCGACGACAGGCGCACCCTTGACGGCGGCGCGCATCATGGTGGGCACATCGACATAGCCGAAATCGGCGGTCTTGGCCGCGACGGCCTGCGTCGTCGCCGCCGAGCCGCGGCCTTCCTGAATTTCGAGATCGATATTTTCAGCGGCATAAATGCCCTTGGCCTTGCCGTAATAGAACGGCGCGTGCTCGCCATAGACATACCAGTTCAGTATCAGCACCACCTTGTCCGCGGCGGCTGCAGGAGCCACCGCAAGCGCCGTCCAGATCAGCACGCCCGAAAGCGCCGCCATCAATCGCACCATGTCATCCTCCCGTTGGTACTTCTCGCGACCCTTTGCGGGCCGCTTTTTTTAGGTCTCACCGCTCACGCGGCGAAAATAAATTCCTCGCGCTGGCTGACATGCCAGGGAATCACAAGACGCTCGATCCGGTCGACGATCCAGAACAGGACAACGCCGAGCAGCGCCAGGATCACCAGGGCGGCGAACATCGTGGGCAGATCGAAGGTGCCGATCGAGCGCTGCAGCACGTAGCCGATGCCGGAATTGGAACCGACGAATTCGCCGACCACGGCGCCGACCACCGCCAGCGTCACCGACACTTTTAGTCCAGAGAAAATCGCCGGCATCGCGTGCGGCAAATTGACGGCGCAGAATACATGAAAGCGGCTGCCCTGCATCGCGCGCGCCAGATCCACCATGTCAGGATCGACCGATTTGAACCCCTGCACCGCGGAGACCACTACCGGAAAAAATCCCAGCAGAAACGCCGAGATCACTTTCGGGATGATGCCGAAACCGAACCAGACCACGAACAGCGGCGCGATCGCGATCTTCGGCACCGACTGCGAAAACACCAGCAGCGGATAGACGTAGCTTTCCACCGTCTTCGATCCCGCGATCAGCATGGCCACGGGAATGCCGAACACCGCCGACAGCAGAAAGCCGCATATCGTCGCGTAGGTGGTTGGCCAGGCCTGCCGCATCAGCTCAGGCCAATCGGTCCACAGCACTATGACGACATCGCCCGGCGCCGGAATTTGATACGGCGGAATCCGGAACAGCCGGATCGCCAAATCCCAGGCGACCACGATGAAAATCAGGAACAAAAACGGTCGGATCCACGCCGCGTTCAGCGCTTTTGATACGCTTCCCGGGCCCTTTGGTTCGGCCACGCTTCGCTCCCTCGTCCGGCTTTTTCGCGCACAAATTAACCCGTTGGATAAATACTGTCTAGCTGTTTTCCGGGAGGCCAAATTGAGACCTCTCAACCGTCATGCCCGGGCTTGACCCGGGCATCCACGTCTTAGGGCATCGTGAGAAAGACGTGGATGGCCTGGATAAACCCGGCCATGACGAACTCTTGGGTCACCTTCGCGTCAGGCGGTATGATGTGCCGGAGTGCGCGGTTTCGGCATCTTGTTCTTGCCGAAGGCGGCGGCGGATTTTCCAGTCAGCGCCGCCAGCACTAACGCCACCATATGCTCGAGCCGCTCGTCCTTGGCTTCCTTCTTCAGGAGGTCACGGCCGAAGATCACGCTCAGGGTCGCACTGTTCGAGAGATAAAAAAAGCACAGCGCCGCGATCGAAATGTAGAGCTGCACCGGATCGACCGCCACCACGAAGTCGCCGCTTTCCACCCCGCGCGTCACCACGGTGCGGATCATCTCGACAAACGGCGAATGCATCGATTTGACCTTGGTGGAACGCTTGAGATGGCGCGCCCGCGCCAGATTTTCGGTGTTCAGCAGCGCCAAAAATTCCGGATTGCGGATGAAATAATTCCAGGTGAAGCTGATCAACCGCTCGATCGCGTCAGGCGGATCGAGATGCTCCAGGTCGAGGCCACGTTCTTCGACCCTTATTTTCTCATAGGCGCCTTCGAGCACGGCAAGATAAAGGTCGTCCTTCTTGCCGACATGATAATACAGCATGCGCTTGTTGGCGCCCGCCTTGGCCGCGATCCGGTCGACCCGCGCGCCGGCGAGGCCATGGGCGGCAAATTCCTGCTTGGCGGCCTCGAGAATGCGAAGCCGCATGCCCTCGGGATCGCGCTGCCATTTCAAGATACGCTTTGCCTTGGCCAAATCAGTCGCTCGCGATGGCGGAAGATCGGATGTAGCACGGACGACCGGGCTTAAGAAAGAATGGGCTCTTCTTCTCTTCTCCCCTTGTGGGGAGAAGGTGGCGCGGACGCAGTCCGTGCCGGATGAGGGGTTGCCGCCTGTCGATAGACCGCAACCCCTCACCCGTCTCAATCTCGCGGAGTTTATCATCGGGCGGCGCTTTGCGCCGACCTGTTGGTTCGATTGTGCCACCCTCTCCCCACTAGGGGAGCGGGGAAGAGTCAAGTCGTCCGCTCCAGCAGCAAGGTGTGGATACCGCAGGCGCCATTGCGCACGCTCAGCACCCTTGTGCCCGGCTTGCGGCCGGTTCGCACCTCCGACACATCGACGCCGGCCGTCATCAGCCGTGCCCGCGTCGCGTCGATGTCGGCGACGCGCCAGCTCAATCCCCACAATTTGTCGTGGGTCTTGTCTGCGCCGGCGACCGGCCGGCGCACCACCTCGACGATCAGATCGCCACAGCGGAAGAACATGAGCTGGCCCCACTCCTGATGCGAGCGGTCGAGCGCCATGTCGAGCCCGAGCCGCGCGCCATAGAGGGCCGCGGCGCGCTCCGGATCCTCGGTCGATACCACGACGTGATCGAGGCCCAATATGGGTGCGGCCGCGGTCGCGGCTGAATATGGGCGCTCCTCCGCGAGTTCCAGGAAAAACATCCGGACACCCCGCGTCGTCTCGGTCGCCGCGCGGGTGCGTTTCCAGCGCAACATCCCGCCCGAACCGGTATCGCGGCTTTCAACCTCGACAATCGGCTCCGGCTTCAGCGCCACACGATCGAGCCTGCGGTGCATTTTCGCGATGTTGCCGACGCGGAAGCAAATGCTGGCGAGGCCCTCGCCCCAGACCTTGATCACACTGCGGATGCGCTCAGCCGTCCGCGAAGTGCCAGCCGGCGCCATCAGTTCGAGCGTCATGTTGTCGAGCGTGAAAAGCACGGTCTCGACGCCGTCGGTCTGGCTCCGCCACGACGGTGCGCGTCCGAGCAGCAATTCATAGGCTTTGGCGCCGGCCTTGATATCCCCCACCAACACAACGATGTGGTCGAGGCCCGTGATCACGGAAAAAGCCCTCGCGTGGTCTTCGCGGCGCGGACCTTTTCCACCCCGATCGCCATCGCGGCGGTGCGATGTGGAATCTTGTCGGCTTTGGATCGCATCACCATCTGGTCGAAGGCGCGATCGAGAATGTGATATTCGCGCCGCATCACTTCCTCTTCTTCCCAGAACAGCTGCTGCAGATCCTGCACCCATTCGAAATAGCTGACCACGACGCCGCCGGAATTGCAGAGAATGTCTGGGATCAGGAAAATCTCATCCTGGCGTTTTTCCAGCACCAGATCGGCATCCGGCGTGGTCGGACCATTGGCGCCTTCCGCCAATACCCGGCACTTCAGGTTCGCCGCGACGTGCGCGTCGATCACGCGCTCCATCGCCGCCGGTACCAGCACGTCGCAGGGCAGCGTGAGGATTTGAGCGGGGTCGAACGCAAGCTCGTTGGAGAAGCCGGCGAGGCTACCGTGCATGCCGGTGTGCCGCATCAGCGCCGGGATATCGAGGCCGGCCGCATCGTAGAGCGCACCAGTATGATCGCTGACCGCGATCACCTTGAGACCGAACTGATGCAATTCGAGCGCGGCATAGGAGCCCACATTGCCAAAGCCTTGAATCACGGCGGTGCCATTGTTGAGGTCGATGGAGAGTTCTTTCATCACGCGCTTGGCGAGATGCGCGACGCCGCGCCCGGTCGCTTCGCGCCGGCCCAGCGTGCCGCCGGAGGCAACCGGCTTGCCGGTGACGATCTCGGTGACGGTGCGCCCCTGATACATGGAATAGGTGTCCATGAACCAGGCCATCACCTGCTCATTGGTGCCCATGTCTGGCGCCATCACGTCGGTATGTGGACCGACGAACGGAATCATCTCCTGCATGTACCGCCGCGACAGCCCCTCCAGCTCACGTTTGGAAATCGTCGTCAGATCGACGTTGACCCCGCCCTTGGCGCCGCCATAGGGCAGGCCTACCAGCGCGCATTTCCAGCTCATCCAGATCGCCAGCGCTGCGATTTCGCCGATATCGACACTGGGCGCGAAACGCGTGCCGCCCTTGGTGGGACCGAGGGTAAGATGGTGCTGCACGCGATAGCCCTCGAACACCGCGATCGTGCCGTCGTCGCGATGGATCGGACAAGAGACGGTGATCGCCCGTTTTGGCATCAACAGTCGGTCGCGCTCGTCCATCGGGATCGACAGATGGTTGGCGATGACACTGAACTGGTTCACCGCCATGTCGAATACCGGACCGGAATAGACGGTCATCGTTCGCTCTCCCCTTGCCTCGATGTCAGGAACTTAAGAACAGCCGCAGGCCATTAGATCGGCGGCACGAAACGATGCCGGAGAACGGTCGTAATCCGGCCAACTAGTTATCTCAAGCGATTAAGACGGCAGGTTTGCGATAATTTTAGCGAATCTCCGGCGATATCAGGTGCTAGTGTGGGGCGCCGCCGGGACCACCCATCAGCGCATCACGGATGACTTTATGCAGGCTCTCTTCATCGGACAAACCTATATCGACGTTACCTTCATTACCGACCACATGCCGACCGGCGACGAGAAGCACGTGGCGTCGGCCTACGCCGTCTCGTTCGGCGGCAATGCCGTCACGGCGGCATTCTGCTGTGCCAAGCTCGGCATCGTGCCGGACCTGATCGCGACCGTGGCCAACGACTGGTTGGGGCGGATGTTTCAGGACATGAGCGCGAAATACGGAATCTCGATCCATCCGCGCAAGGTCAAGTCCTCATCGCTGTCATTCATCATGCCGAAGGACGGCAAGCGGGCGATCGTGCGCTGTCGCGACGACGAGCATATCCACCCTTTCCCGCTTTTAAACCTCGGCGGCTGCCGCGCACTGCATGTCGACGGCCACCAGCCGGACGCGGCGATCCACTACGCAAAGCTGTGCCGCGAGGCCGGCATCCTGACCTCGCTCGATGGCGGCGGCCTTCGGACCAACACCCACGAGCTGCTGGAATTCATCGACGTCGCCATCGTCGCCGAGCGGCTGTGCGAGCAGATGGACCTTACGCCCGAAAAGATGCTGGATTATCTCAAGAGCCGGGGCTGCCGGGTCGGCGGCGTCACCATGGGCGAGCGCGGCCTGCTCTGGTATGACGAGGCCGGGAAAACTCACACCCTTCCCGCGCTTCCGATCCCGCGCCAACGCGTGCTCGACACCAACGGCGCCGGCGACGTGTTTCACGGCGCCTATGTCTATTCCTACCTCAGTAATCCCGGCAAAAGCTGGCACGATCATTTCGATTTCGCGCGCGCGGCATCGACCTACAAGATTCAGCGGCTCGGCAACGAGGCCGGTCTGCCGACGCTTACCGACATCGAGGCCGTCAAGCAGGAATTTGGCGTCCGAGTCTAGCCGGCTGTTTGGGAACAAGACTCGTTTTCGGAATAAGAAATGGGCCGCGTTTTTGTTGCCGGAAGCATCAATATGGATGTGGTGGCCACGGCCGACCGGCATCCCCGCATCGGCGAGACCGTCGCCGGGAATGCGGTGCTTTATTTTCCCGGTGGCAAGGGGGCGAACCAGGCGGTCGCGGCGGCAAAACTGGGCGCACCGACCACGCTGATCGGTCGGCTCGGCAACGATGCGTTCGGCGATGAATTGAAGACGTTCCTCGCCGCGCAGGGAATAGACCTGAGCTTCGTGCAGCAGACTTCGGAAGCCCATACCGGAACCGCTATCATCACCGTCGCCAACGCCGACAACACCATCGTCGTCATCCCCGGCAGCAATGCGCATGTGAGTGCCGCCGATGTCGCCGCGCCCACGCTCGCAAAGGGCGACATCGCGGTCAGCCAGTTCGAGATTCCGCTGCCCGCCATCACCGCCTTCTTCAAGCGCGCCCGGGCGGCGGGTGCGACGACAATCCTCAATCCGGCGCCCGCGATCGAATTCGACACTGAGATGCTTGATCTCGTCGATATTCTCATCCTCAACGAAACCGAGCTCGGTTTTTTGGCGAAGACCGAGCTGCGCGACACCGACGATCACATGCGCTTCATCGAGGCGGCGCGATCGTTGCGAGCCGATCGAGACAAGATCATCTGCGTGACGCTCGGCAAACGCGGCGTGCTGGCGCTCGCAAACGATGAGCCCGTGATCATTCCGGGCCGCGCCGTCAAGGCCGTCGATACCACCGGCGCCGGCGATTGCTTTGTCGGCGCCGTCGCGGCGCAACTCGCCGGTGGAAACTCAATCGCCGACGCAATCGACTACGCCAACGCCGCGGCCTCGATTTGCGTGCAGCGGATGGGGGCGGCTCCGTCGATGCCGGCGGCGGCTGAAGTCGAGGCAACCTTATCCGCGGGTCGTCCCGGCGAACGCCCGGACCCATAACCCTGACGTTGATGATAACAGAAGGTATCTGCCACAATGCAAAAAGGCGAATCCGCGGCGTATGGGTCCCGGATCGCGTTCGCTGCGCTCACTTGTCCGGGAAACAACCGACCTACGCCAGCGCAGCCTTCAAATCGAAGCTCATATCTGCCGCCTGTTCCGGCTCGATCGAGCGGTTCATGCCCAGAATTTTCCGTCCGAACACGTGGTCCGACCCGCGATTGATCGACTCGACGCCGACGAGCTGCCCGGCTTTGTAGCAAAATGCCGAGAACGATCGCTGCCCGCGATCGCCGCGCACCACGACGCGATCATATCCCATCGTCAGACCTGCGATCTGAAGCTTGTCGTCGCCCTGATCGCTCCAGAACCACGGCTGGCCGTCATAGGTCTTGGCATCGCCGGTCAGCCGCGCCGCGACGCAGCGCGCATGATCGGTGGCGTTTTGCACCGACTCAAGCCGCAGCGACCCGCCGAACCGCGGGCTGGCGAACAGCGCGCAGTCGCCGATCGCGGAGATGTTCGGATCCGACGTCAGCAATTGCTCGTCGACGATGATTCCCGCTGCGACCGGCAGGCCGGCTTCGTGAGCCAGCTCGACATTCGGCAAGACGCCGACGCCGACCACCACCAGGTCCGCCGGCACATGCCGGCCGTCGCTGAGGCTGACGCCGGTCACATGGATACCATCGCTCTCGATGCTGGTGGCCTGCACGCCGAGATGAATCCGAATGCCCGCCGCGGTGTGGCGTTCCTGAAAGTAGTCCGAGATTTCCGCGGTCACCGCGCGCGCCATGACACGGGCTCCGAGCTCGATCACATCCACCTCAAGGCCCTTGGCCCGGGCGGTGGCTGCGAATTCGAGGCCGATAAATCCCGCACCGATCACCACGACACGCTGTCCAGACGCGATCCGCTGCCGCAGCGCCTCGCTCTCATCAAGCGTTCGCAGATAGCGCACGTCGGCAAGATTGGCGTTGGGGATGTCGAGCAGGCGATTGCGCGCGCCTGTCGCCAGCACCAGATGCCCATAATCGAGCGACGAGCCGGATGCCAGCAACAACCGGCGCGCGCCGCGATCGATCGAGACCGCGCGATCGGCAATTAAATCGACGTTCTGGTCGCGATAAAATTTGTCCGGCCGGAACATCAGGCTATCCGCCCCGCCCGCGCCTTTCAGATAGGCTTTTGATAAAGGCGGCCGTTGATACGGCAGGTGCGCCTCATCGTTGATCAGGCCGATGCGATCGCCAAAACCGTGCTGCCGCAACGATGCGGCGAGCTGAAAACCCGCGTGGCCGGCGCCGACGATCAGAACTGTTCCCGTCATACAGTCAGGCGGGTACGACGCGCAGCGGCAATGTGTCAAGTCCACGCAAGGTATTGTTCAGCCTTCGCGTCGGTTCGCCGGTTATTTCGAACGACGCGACACGCCTGGCGAGTGCTGCGAAGATCGCCTCGCTTTCGAGGCGTGCCACCGCCTGGCCGACGCAACCATGAATACCGGTGCCGAAGGTCATGTGACCGGTGGCGCGGCGCCTGACGTCGAACTTTTCCGCATTCTCCCAGCGGCGCGGGTCGCGATTGGCGGCGGCGAGGAACAGCAACACCTTCTCACCATCGCCCAATCGCACGCCACCGACTTCGACGTCTTTAGTCGTAGTCCGGAAGAACGTCTGCACCGGCGCCTCGAAGCGCAATACTTCTTCGAAAGCGCCTCGGATCAAGTTCGGATTCTCGCGCAGAACAGCCCATTGGTCGGGGTACCTGGCAAAACAGTGCAGCGCGTTGCCGAGCCCATAGACCGTGGTGTCGATACCGGCCGAAAGAAACGAGCGCACCAGCATGCCCGCTTCATCCTCCGTCAGCTCGCCGGCATCGACGGCTTGAAAAATCTGCATGCCCAATCCACCGGGTGCCAGCGCCGCTCGGCTGCATTTCGACATGATCCAGTCGCGAACCGGGCCGGCATTGGCCATCGCGGAATTGAGCAGATCGTTGCGCGGGCCGAAAGAGTTGAACACCATGCTACCGTAGGGAAGCAGGTTCTCGCGGCCGTCTTGGGAAATTCCCACCGCGTCCGGAAACACTTTTAGCGGATAGGCCTCGGCGAGATCCCTGACGCCGTCGAATTCGCGCTGCTCGACCAAGCGGGCGACCAGGACTTCCGCCTCGCGTTCGAACATTTCCCGCAAGATCTTGATGGCCGCCGGCGATAGAATCCGCGTCAGCACCGCGCGGGTACGCGTATGCAGTGGCGGATCGGCTTCCAGAATAATGCTTGGCGGCCGCCATGGCGGCTCTTTCCGGAAATCACTCAAGCCGACCCCGGCTGACGAACAATACGTCTGCCAGTCGGTCAGCGCATCGCGGACCTCCTGATGCCGGGCCATCGTCCATATCCCGTATTGCTCAAGCCACACCACCGGGCCGGCCTCGCGCAGCGCTTCGTGGTGCGGATAGGGATCGCGCAGGAATTCGTGCGAAAACGGATCGATGGCGGAGACCGGACGGTCGACTGTCGTATCGATGCTCACTGCGCTTGCTCCCGCTTCCGGCTGTTGTTGCGACGCGGTGATCCCGCCCGGCCGTTTGTCCGCATTTTGCATACTTCGCCGGGGATTGTCACCTGTTCCCTTCTTCATTTTGATGGCTCAGTAAAGCCAGAGAACATTGCGGCACGATTTCGGAATCCACCCGTCGCGCTACGCCTGCAACAATGCTGCGTGCGGAGACGGGGATTGTCAGTTCCTGCCGTCTGCTATTTAAATGCCCTGCGATCCTCATCGATCCCAAGGCTTTTCAAATGCCGACACCTGATCACACCACCGCCTCCCTCCCCGACGATCCGGCGCTGCTGCGGATCGAAGGCCCGATCGCCACCATCACGCTCAATCGGCCGGCCGCGTTCAATTCGATCGATCTTTCGATTGCAACGAAGCTTGAACAGCTCGGCGCGGAGGTCGAGTCGTCCGACGATATCAGGGTGCTCGTCATCGAAGGCGAAGGCCGTGCATTTTGCGCTGGCGGCGATCTGCAGACTATCGGCGCAGCTGCCGCTGCCGACACCATCGCGCCCGTAGTCGGCGAACTGCTCAAGCACTACCACGCCTTCATCACGACGCTGCGGCGAATGCCGAAGATCGTGCTGGCGAGTGTGCACGGCTCGGCCGCCGGCGCCGGCTTGTCGCTCGCCTTTGTGGCGGACCTCTGCATCGCCACGGAAGACGCCCGCTTCACACCGGCCTATGCAAAACTCGGCGTATCGCCTGACGGTGGCGGCACCGTCGGCGTGGTCGCCAGCGTCGGCACGCGCCGTGCCTTGCAGATCTATCTCGCCGAGGACAGCTTTTCAGCGGCGCAAGCCTATGACTGGGGTCTGATCGCCAAAGTCGTGCCGGCGGTCGAGTTGAAAGCGGCCACCCGCGAACTGGCGCATCGCCTGGCGCAAAACGCGCCGGCGGCACTGGCGGCGACCAAGGCGTTGATCCACCGCGCCCATGTGACGTCGATCGAGCAGCAGCTCGACGCCGAGAGAGACGCCATCATCGACTGCATGCACACGGA
>WNFL01282405.1_pt1 | contig 11002 bp, 13 predicted proteins | sample 5400361 | NCBI WGS metagenome assembly WNFL01 (sample SAMN13153351, study PRJNA577476) | soil metagenome | isolation source: 40 cm soil on Douglas fir-dominated hillslope | place: USA:California | collected 2013-09-17 | reverse complement strand
AAAAAGATTCGCAGCGGTTTCATCCTGCTGCAGGCCGGCATGGGTCTTGGTCTGATCAGGGATTGCGTCGCGATCATGAACGAAGTTGCCGCACCGCTCGGCCACGTCAACCGCTACCTTTCGCAACAGCCGACCGACTTCCAGGAACTGCTTTCCGATCTTGAAGCGGAAACGATGGAACTTGCGCGCGACCCGTTCAACACGGACGACAGCTATTGGCGTCAGGTCATCGAGCTTCGCCTGAATCTCGGCGAGGCGAGCGTCGCTGCCGCGCATGCGGCGATGCTCCATTGCGGTGCGCGCGGTTACTTGAAGAGCCATCGTGTGCAGCGCAGGCTTCGCGAGGCTTACTTCGTCGCCATCGTCACTCCGGCAACCAAGCAGCTTCGCAAGATGCTGCAAGACGCCTGAGTTCTGCGCCTGAATTTTGAAGGATTTCGGATCGACCCCAACTTGTAACCACAGAAAAGGAGAGGCCTGCCATGACGGACGTTCTGATCTCTGCCGGCGATCTTGCCAATCTCGCATCCAAAGAGCCGTGTGTGATCATCGACACGCGAAATCCGGATGCCTACGGCGCGGGACACCTCCCGAATGCCGTGAACGTGCACGAAATCTTCACCTACCTCGCCACATCCACACCCGAAGGCATTCATGAGTTAAAGACAAAATTCGCCGACGCATTCGGCAAGGCCGGGCTTTCGGGCAAGGAAACCGCTGTCATTTACGAGCAGTCGATGAACACCGGATTCGGCCAGTCCTGCCGCGGCTATTATCTCCTGACCATGCTCGGCTATCCCAAGATCAAGGTGCTGGATGGCGGGTTTGATGCGTGGGCAGCCAAGGGTATGCCGGTCACATCAGACGTGCCAAAGCCGGCGTCGGCGTCGTTCGCCATCGTACCCGAAGCCGCCGACATTCTGATCGACGCAAAAACCATGCTTGCGGCGGTCGGCAAGCCCGGCATCGCCTTGCTCGACGTCCGCGACGTCGACGAATGGATCGGCGAAAGCTCTTCGCCTTATGGCAAAGACTTCTGCCCGCGCAAGGGGCGTATCCCGGGTGCGGTCTGGCTCGAATGGTATCGCATGATGAAGCCGACCGCGGAGGGACAACGCTTCAAGTCGAAAGACGAGATTTTGGCCGAATGCGCGACCGTCGGCATTTCGCAGAACACTCCGGTCTACCTCTATTGCTTCAAGGGTGCGCGGGCATCGAACACCTTCCTCGCTCTCAAAAATGCCGGCGTGAAGGATGTCCGGATGTATTTCGGATCATGGAACGAGTGGTCGCGGGATCCGTCGCTGCCGATCGAAGAGGGCCTGCCCACGGACGTCAAGTTGACGGTCAAGGCGGCCTAGACGGTCAAGGCGGCATAGAAAGTGCATGTTTTTTCACCGCCTAGCCGCGCTCATGCGGCTGGGCGGTGAATCCGCGGGGTGCGCGGGCTTTCCGGCTTAGTTGTCGGCACACGCAGAGGAATGGGGCATGTCCACCTTCGACGATCCGTTTAATGCTGACCGCACGCTGTCACGATCAGGCTGCGTTTGTGGCCAACATCGGTCCGCGGACGAGCATGATTCCGCGGTGCTGGCGCTGCGGTGCGAGCCGGTTCCGACGAAACGGCAGCGCTACGAGGGAGTGGTTGCCTCAGCCGTCATGCGCGCGATGTTTCCGAAAGATGCCGCGCGCCGGGCTTTCCTGAAATCGGTCGGGGCCTCGACGGCACTCGCCGCGATCTCTCAATTCTTCCCGATCAAGACGGCGACCGAGGTTTTCGCGCAAGCTGGCGCGCCGGAGAAAAAGGATTTGAAGGTCGGCTTCATTCCGATCACCTGCGCGACGCCGATCATCATGGCGGCACCGCTCGGCTTCTATGCCAAGCACGGCCTTAACGTCGAGGTCGTGAAGACCGCCGGCTGGGCCGTGATCCGCGACAAGACCATCAACAAGGAATACGACGCCGCCCATATGCTGGCGCCGATGCCGATCGCGATTTCGCTGGGTCTGGGCGCCAATGCGATCCCCTTCACGGTGCCGGCGATCGAGAACATCAACGGCCAGGGCATTACGCTTGCGATCAAGCATAAGGACAAGCGCGACCCGAAGGATTGGAAGGGCATGAAATTCGCCATTCCGTTCGACTACTCGATGCATAATTATCTGCTGCGGTACTATCTCGCCGAACACGGCCTCGATCCCGACACCGATGTGCAGCTGCGTTCGGTGCCGCCGCCGGAAATGGTTGCCAATCTGCGCGCCGACAATATCGATGGCTTCCTCGCCCCGGACAATATCTGCCAGCGCGCGATCTATGACGGCGTCGGTTTCCTCCATATTCTGTCCAAGGAGATCTGGGACGGGCATCCCTGCTGCAGTTTTGCCGCGAGCCGGGAGTTCATCACGACATCGCCCAACAGCTTTGCGGCGCTGACGCGGGCGATCGTCGATGCCACGGCCTACGCCTCGAAATCCGAACACCGCAAGGAGATCGCGGAGGCCATTGCGCCGGCGAACTATCTCAACGCGCCGGTCACCGTGCTGGAGCAGGTTCTCACCGGGACATATGCCGACGGACTTGGCGGCGTCAAAACCGACGCCAAGCGCGTCGACTTCGATCCGTTCCCCTGCCAATCCTTCGCAGTCTGGATGCTTACCCAGATGAAGCGCTGGGGCCAGATCAAGGGCGATGTGGATTACAAACAGGTGGCGGAGCAGGTCTATCTCGCCACCGATACCCGCAAGGTGATGACGGACATGGGGCTGGCGCCGCCGGAGACGTCGTACAAATCGTTCGCGGTGATGGGCAAGACCTTCGATCCGGCCAAGCCTGAGGATTATCTTGCGAGCTTCAAGATCAGGAAGGCGTCGTGAGCGCGGCGATCTCTGCTTCTTCACCTCGCCCCGCGTGCGGGGAGAGGTCGGATCGCGCGCGTCAGCGCGCGGTCCGGGTGAGGGGGCGTCGCGATAGGCTCAGGCTGGAGCGACGCCCCCTCACCCCAACTCTCTCAGAGCGAGCTTCGCTCGTCTCGACCCCGCAGGCGGGGAGAGGGAGATGACTTCCTCCCTCCGCTTGCGCGCGGCGATCGTATCGATCGCGCTTTTCCTTGCCTTCATCGGCATCTGGCATCTCGCCACGCGCGGCACCGGCGCGGTGGCCACCATGACCCCGGAATACGCCAAGCTGATGGGGCTGACCGCAACGCAGGGCAAATCGGCGATGCCAGGCCCGCTCGATGTCGGTGTGAAATTGTGGGAGCACCTGAAGCGGCCGTTCTATGACAACGGTCCCAACGACAAGGGCCTCGGCATCCAGCTCGGCTATTCGATCGCGCGGGTAGGGCTCGGTTATTTTCTTGCCGTGATCGTGGCGATTCCGCTCGGCTTCCTGATCGGCATGTCGCCCTTGATCAACAAGGCGCTCGATCCGTTCATCCAAATTTTAAAACCGATCTCGCCGCTGGCCTGGATGCCGCTGGCGCTTTACACCATCAAGGATTCCGGGCTGTCGGCGATTTTTGTCATTTTCATCTGTTCGGTATGGCCGATGCTGCTCAATACCGCGTTCGGCGTCGCCGCCGTGCGCAAGGAATGGATCAACGTCGCGCGCACGCTGGAAGTCGGCACCGTCAGGCGCGCCTTCACGGTGATCCTGCCGGCGGCGGCACCGACGATACTCACGGGCATGCGGATCTCGATCGGCATCGCCTGGCTGGTGATCGTCGCTGCCGAGATGCTGGTCGGAGGCACCGGCATCGGCTACTTCGTCTGGAACGAGTGGAATAACCTCTCGATCACCAACGTCATCATCGCCATTCTCCTGATCGGCGTCGTTGGCATGCTGCTCGATCAGATTCTGGCGCGGTTTACCCGCATGGTCACGTTTCCGGAGTGAGGTGAGGATGATGTATTGCGCAAACGCCGCCGCAGCTTCACCTCGCCCCGCGCGCGGGGAGAGGTCGGATCACGCGCGTCAGCGCGCGATCCGGGTGAGGGGGCGTTGCTCCGGCCTGAGCCTATCGCAACGTCCCCTCACCCCAACCCTCTCCCCGCAAGCGGGGCGAGGGAGCGCGCTGCCTTCGTGGAACCGTTGAGCATGAGCTCGGAAAAATTCATTTCCATTGAAGGCATCGCCAAGCGCTATCCGGGTGCCGATGGCGGCGAGATCGCGGTGTTCGAAAATCTCTGGCTGTCAATGGCGCGCGGCGAGTTCGGCTGCGTGATCGGCCACTCCGGCTGCGGCAAGACCACGGTGCTGAACATTCTCGCCGGGCTCGATGATCCCAGCGAAGGCACGGTGATCGTGGACGGACAGGCGATCGAGGGCACCAGCCTCGATCGCGCCGTGATTTTCCAGAGCCACGCGCTCTTGCCGTGGCGCACCGTGCTCGGCAACGTCGCCTATGCCGTGACCTCGAAATGGCGCGACTGGGACCGGGCCAAGGTCAAGGCGCACGCGCAAACCTTCATCGATCTGGTGGGCTTGACCGGTGCCGAGCACAAGCGTCCGTCGGAACTTTCCGGCGGCATGAAGCAACGCGTGGGCATCGCGCGCGCGCTCTCAATCACACCGAAGATCATGCTGATGGACGAGCCGTTCTCGGCGCTGGATGCGCTGACCCGCGGCACGCTGCAGGACGAGGTGAGGCGGATTTGTCTGGAGACCGGACAGACCGCGTTCATGATCACCCATGACGTCGATGAAGCGATCTATCTCGCCGACAAGATTTTCCTGATGACCAACGGCCCCGGCGCCGTGCTGGCCGAGATCGTGGAAAATCCGCTGCCAAAGGACCGTGGCCGGATCGATCTGCACCGGCACCCTTACTACTATGCGCTGCGAAATCACATCGTCGATTTTCTGGTCAGTCGCAGCAAGACATTTGCCAACGATATGCCGGGACACGATCCGCGCAATGTGCCGGTGGTGCGGATCGGCAAACCCGAATTGGTGATCGCATCGGACTCCGATGCACCGAACGCCGCATCAAAGCAGACGTCATGGCCGGGCTTGTCCCGGCCATCCACGTCTTCGTAGACAACGAGAATGAAAGACGTGGATGCCCCGGACAAGCCCGGGCATGACGAGTGTAAGGGAGACGAACCATGAAGCGATCCGACCTCACCGAAAAGCTGCTCGACATCAAGCGCGAGAAGGGCTGGAGCTGGAAACACATCTGCGAAAAGATCGGCGGCTATTCCGAAGTGCTGATTGTCGGCGCCATCCTCGGCCAGATGAAGCTGACAAAGCCGCAGGCGGCGAACGCCGGGGAGCTGTTTGGGCTGTCCAAATCCGAGACCGCGATGCTCAACGAAGTTCCGATGCGCGGCGAGGGCACCCCGATGCCGCCGACCGATCCCTTGATCTACCGCTTCTACGAACTGGTGATGGTCAACGGACCGGCCTGGAAAGCGCTGATCGAGGAGGAATATGGCGACGGCATCATGTCGGCGATCGATTTCGACATGGTGATGGAGCGCCTGCCCAATCCCAAGGGTGACCGGGTCAAGATCACGATGTCGGGCAAATTCCTGCCGTACAAATATTACGGCGCCAGCGGCAACGTGCCGGAATACGGCTTCAAGGAGGGGTGACACATAAAATGCGAATGGCGAGTAAGCGAATGGCGAATAGAATTTCCCCTATTCGCTATTCGCCGCGTCACGTCCCCGCCTTCACCTGCATGATAGCCTGCGCCATCAATTCGTCCATCTTCACGCGAAGCTGCGGTTCGGCGAGCTCAATGCCCTTGGCGGCAAGGTCGCGCATCACCTTGTGGACGACGGCGGCGTCGCCGGCTTCCTCGAAGTCGGCGGCGACGACTGTCTTGGCATAGTCATTGGCGGCGTCGCCGGACAGTCGGAGCTGTTCCGCCACCCACAATCCCAGCAATTTGTTGCGGCGCGCTTCGGCCTTGAACTTCAGCTCCTCGTCGAGAGCGAACTTCTTCTCGAAACCTTCCTCGCGCTTGTCGAACGTGGTCATGATCAGGTTCCGATCTCGATGCCGAATTGGTGACGGGGGGGCCTCGTTGCGGCAACCCCCTCGCGCGCCTAGATAACTGGAGGAAATAGTTAAAACAACGACCTTAAAGCCGCAGCCGGGCGGTAAAACTCTCCGCCACGGGACCGGATCGATTGTGCTGGGGGGACCAATCGGTTAGGTTGGGCATCAGGCCCGGTTCTCGTTCTGTTTCCCGTTCCTGGCCTTCACGGCAGCTCCGTCGTGGGTCGCTTCCTAGTCATCCGGAGCACACCAACTTCATGGATTTCAACAACACACGGTACATCCCAATGAGCCGTCGACGCCGCATTTATGAAGGCAAGGCCAAGGTACTTTATGAAGGGCCGGAGCCGGGAACCCTGATCCAGCACTTCAAGGACGATGCGACCGCGTTTAATGCCAAAAAACACCAGATAATCGAGGGCAAGGGCGTCCTCAACAACCGGATTTCGGAATATCTGTTTCAGCACCTCAACGATATCGGGGTGCCCACCCACTTCATCCGCCGCCTTAACATGCGCGAGCAACTGATTCGCGAGGTTGAGATCGTACCGCTGGAGGTGGTGGTGCGGAATGTGGCGGCTGGATCGCTGTCGCAGCGCCTCGGTATCGAGGAAGGCACCCAGCTGCCGCGCTCGATTATCGAATTCTACTACAAAAACGACCAGCTCAACGATCCAATGGTCTCCGAGGAGCACATCACCGCGTTCGGCTGGGCCACGCCGCAGGAAATCGACGACATCATGGCGCTGGCGATACGCGTTAACGATTTCCTCACCGGGCTGTTTCTCGGGATCGGCATCCGCCTGGTCGATTTCAAGATGGAATGCGGCCGCCTGTTCGAGAACGAAATGATGCGGATCATCGTCGCCGACGAGATCTCGCCTGATTCGTGCCGGCTGTGGGACGTCAAGTCGAACGAGAAGCTCGACAAGGACCGCTTCCGCAGGGATCTCGGCGGCCTCCTGGAGGCCTATACCGAGGTCGCCAAGCGTCTGGGTATCCTGATGGAGAACGAGCGGCCCGTCGGCTCGGGCCCGGTGCTGGTGAAGAGCTGAGGTTACCCGTGAAAGCGCGTGTCACCGTTACGCTGAAGTCGGGCATTCTCGATCCGCAGGGCAAGGCCATCGAAGGGGCGCTGAAATCGCTGGGCGTCGATGGCGTTGCCAGCGTGCGCCAGGGCAAGGTGTTCGACATCGAACTATCCGGCTCCGACAAGGCCAAGGCCGAAGCGGCGCTGAAAGACGCCGCCGACAAGCTGCTGGCCAATACGGTGATCGAGAATTATCGGGTTGAGGTTTTGAGCTAGGCAAGCGCGCCAAATGAAATCCGCCATTCTCGTCTTTCCTGGAATCAATCGCGAACGCGACATGGCACGCGCGCTCAAGCTCGCATCGGGTCATGAACCCGCAATGGTCTGGCATGCCGAGACATCGCTGCCCGAGGGCACCGATCTCGTGGTGGTGCCCGGCGGCTTTTCCTACGGCGATTATCTCCGCTGCGGCGCCATTGCCGCGCGCGCGCCGGTAATGGACGCCGTGCGCGAGTTCGCCGCCGGCGGCGGGCTCGTGCTCGGCGTCTGCAACGGCTTCCAGATCCTCTGCGAGTCCGGGCTTTTGCCCGGCGTTCTCATGCGCAATGCGCGATTGAAATTCATCTGCCAGGACGTGCATCTGCGGGTCGAACGCTCCGATACGCCGTTCACGCGCGGCTACAATGCCGGGCAGGTGATTCGGGTGCCGATCGCGCATGGCGAGGGCAATTACGAGGCGGACGAGGAGACGCTGAAGCGGTTAGAGGCCGAGGGGCGGGTGCTCTATCGCTACTGCTCCGCCGACGGCGTGGTGGACGAACGCTCCAACATCAATGGCGCGGCGCAATCGATCGCCGGCATCATCAACGACAAGGGCAATGTGCTCGGCATGATGCCGCATCCGGAAAACCACGTCGAAGACATCATGGGCTGCACCGATGGTCGCGGCCTGTTCGCAGGCCTGGTGGCGCATCTGGAGCGCGCGGCGTGAATTCAAAGGCGGCGTGGTTGCCCGCGATCGTCGCGGCGTTTTCATTCGTTGTCACCGCTGCCTCCGCGCAGGATTTTCCAAAACGTCCTATCACTATGATCGTGCCGTTCGCCGCCGGCGGCACCTCGGACGTGATCGCGCGCACGGTGGCCGAGCAGATGGGCACAGCACTTGGACAGACCATTGTGATCGAGAATGTCGCCGGCGCCGGCGGATCGACCGCACTGGCGCGTGCCGCGCGTGCCGAGCCTGACGGCTACACCATCGCGATCGGCAACGCCGGCACCAACGCCGCTGCCTACACGATCTATCCGACGCTGCCGTTCAAACCCGATGCGTTCGCAGCCGTAGCGATGGTGGCCAAGACGTTCGGCGTCGTCGCACTGCGCAAGGATTTTCCCGCTAAAACCATGCAGGAATTCATCGCCTATGTGAAAAGCCATCCTGGCGCGATCAATCTCGGCCATGCCGGTGTCGGCTCCTCGAACTTCCTGATCTGCAAGAGTTTTGTGCAGGCCGCCGGCATCGATGTGACGCTGGTCGGATATCGTGGTGCTGCGCCCGCGCTGACGGATGCGATCGGCGGGCAGATCGATGGCGTCTGCGATGCCGCAGCATCGGTTTCGCAGGCGATCGGCGACAGGCTGGTGAAGGGGCTGGTGGTGGGATCGACGGTGCGACTGGCGACGCTGCCGGATTTGCCGACGTCGGCGGAGGCCGGCCTTCCCGAGTTCGAAGCGCAGGGCTGGAACGGCTTGTTTGCGCCGAAGGGCACGCCCCCGGAGATCATCGCGAAGCTGAATGCCGCGGCCCGCACCGCGGTGGAAAGCGACGCGGTTAAAAAACGGTTCGCCGATTTGTCGACGGTTGCACCCGACGCCAGCGAACACGCGCCCGAGGTGCTCCAGCAATTGGTGACGCGCGACGTCGAGAAATACCGCAAGCTGCTGCAGGATCAGAAGTAATCTTCTCGACTGTTAATCGTCTCGACTGTCATGGCCCTGTCGTTTCGATGGGACAATGCGACAGCCCGGGATTGTTCGAATCGCGCCTACCGAGGTATCAAGGTAACGGTCAACACAATCTGATCGCATTGCTGGAATTCGCCGTGCCGTTCGCATTAGTTATACTACTGCGCGATATCACGCTGGTTTACCACGCCTCCAGGACGGGTCGCCTGCAGCCTTGGGCCTTCCTCATCCTGATGATTCCCGGGATCGGCGCGTTCGCTTATATGTTGGTCGAACTGGTACCGGAAATGCTTGGCGGGCCGGGTGCCCAACAGACGCGGCGCCGCGTTGCCCACAAGCTCAATCCGGAAAAGCTGTATCGTGAATTATCCGATCGGCTCGCCGACACCGATACCATCGCCAACCGCGCCGCGCTTGCCGCCGAGTGTCTGAAGATCGAACGATTCGACGAAGCCGAACATCACTACGATCACATCCTGAAGCTACCGATGGGCAGCGAACCGATCTACGCGTTGGGCAAGGCGAAAGCCGAATTCGGTCGCAATCGTCCGGCCGAGGCGATCGCGACGCTGGACGATTTGCAAAAGCGCTGGCCCGATTATCAATCTGCGGAGGGCCACTTGCTCTATGCCCGCGCACTGGCCGAAGCCGGGCGCTCCAATGAGGCGCTCGAGGAGTTCCGTGCGGTCGCGGCCTACTTCCCCGGTGCCGAGGCGCGCGTGCGTTACGGACTATTGCTCAATCTGATGGGGCGCACCGCTGAGTCCAAGGTAGTGTTCACCGAACTGCTGATTCAGATGAAACGTGCGCCGAAATATTTGCGCGAGGCCCAGGCCGACATCCGCCGGCGCTCGCCGCTTCACCCGCATGATTTCGCCTGTTCGCTCGCGCGCGGCATCGAGAAATTCGCAAAGCGAACGACACCGTCACCCCCAAGCCCCTGCAGCACGGCCATCGACCGTGGCGCCTCCGGCTGGCCTGAAACTTGCTCGTTTATCCCTGCACTTCGCCGAAAGCGGATTTCCGATCGTCGGACAGAGGGATATCATGCTCATTCGTAAGGCTTCCTGCATTCTCGCGCTCGCGGCCGTTTTGCTGCCGTATAAACCGGCAATGGCCGAGACCACGCTGCGCATCGCCATGACGGCGTCCGATATCCCCACCGCAACCGGACTGCCAAATAACGGTTTTGAGGGAATGCGCTTCCTCGGCTACCCGATCTTCGAAGGATTGGTGCTGTGGGATCTGACCAGGACCGATCAATTGGCGGCTCTGCGTCCCGGGCTTGCGGAGAAATGGGAGCAGGATCCGGCTGATAACAAGACCTGGATCTTCCATCTGCGCCACGGCGTGAAATTCCACGACGGCACGGATTTCAACGCCGATGCCGTGATCTGGAACCTTGATCGCTATTTCAACAGCGAAAGCCCGCAATTTGAGCCGGCGAGTTCGGCGATGACCCGTTCGCGCGTTCCGCTGATGGGTAGTTACAAGAAGATCGATGACGCAACCGTCGCAATCACCACGACCAGACCAGCATCCTACTTCCCCTACATGGCGGTCTATATTTTGTTCACTTCGCCCGCTTCGTTCGAAAAGGCGGGCCGGGATTGGGGCAAGGTCGCGACTTTGCCGGCCGCCGGCACTGGGCCGTTCCGCATCACCAACATCGTGCCGCGGCAGGAAGCGGATCTTGCCCGCTGGGATAAGTACTGGGACCCAGCCAAGATGGCGAGGGTCGATAAAGTGGTCCTGATGCCTATACCCGAGGCGAATTCGCGGTTGGCCGCGTTGCGCTCCGGTCAGGTCGACTGGATCGAGGTGCCGCCGCCCGATGGCATCGCCTCATTGAAATCGGCCGGCTTCACCATCACCACCGGCTCGTATCCCCATGTCTGGCCGTGGTTTTACAACATCCGCGCCAGCAACAGCCCGTTCACAGACGTCAGGGTTCGCCAGGCCCTGAATTATTGCGTCGACCGGGAAGGGCTGGTGTCATTGCT
>WNFL01102319.1_pt1 | contig 11002 bp, 9 predicted proteins | sample 5400361 | NCBI WGS metagenome assembly WNFL01 (sample SAMN13153351, study PRJNA577476) | soil metagenome | isolation source: 40 cm soil on Douglas fir-dominated hillslope | place: USA:California | collected 2013-09-17 | reverse complement strand
CCGCGGGCTAACGGGTCCAAAGTTTTTGCCACCATTTACCGTCGGTGGCGTCCGCCGTGCGCAGATTCATCTGGCTGCGGATGTCGGCGAGTTTCCAGCCGGTCAAGTCGGCCAACTGGCGCGCTTCCTGCTCCTGGCGCCGGCTGACTTGCTGGCGATATTCTTCGCTGGCTGGGCAGGAATTATCCTCGCTCTTGGCGGTGTGGCGCAGCACATAGCGTGCTTGATAGTTATTGCGATCGGCGGTTTCTTGCAGCACGAGATCTTCGGGAAAATGTTGCGCGTCGTAGCGCACATGCATGCGGGTAACGAAAACATCGCGGGCGCCGCCCATCGGAGGCACGATGGACGGACGTCCGCGACCCGGGACCAAATCAGGAGGCGTCTCATTATTAAACCAAAAGACGCCCAGGCTGCGAAGCTCTTCAAACGAGAGCGGATCTGCGGCGCAGGGATCGCACCAATTCATATCCCATGCATACTCGGTGAATACCGCGCGCATATCGGCTTTCTTGACCTGTTGTTCAAACATGTCCCGGTAGAAATCCTTGAAATGAGTTTTCACATAAATAGGTAGATCCATCCCGGTCGGCAGCTTGACCGAGCGGTAGTTGGTCGGCTCGACGCGACCCTTCGGAGTCAGCGTGTAAATGAACAGCTCTTGATAGCCGTCGGCATTCAAAGTTCCCAAACGCAGCGGCAGCATGAACTTGGCCGACTCATAGGCGACCTGGATCGGCCGGAGGTAATTGAAACCTAACTTCGATTGCTCTTTGAGATTCACCTTGGCGACGAAGAAGTGCATTTTCTGTTTGATGTAGCTGCCGAGCACTTCCGAGGCGCCTTTGGGCAAGCGATAGCCGCTCTCTTTCAACCAGGTTTCCAGACCTTCGCCTTGCTTGGCAGAAAGAATCACGATGTCGTACTCGCCGACGGTGTACTGCGCCTGAACCGTGACCCCGAGGGCGTCGGCTCGCGCTTTGGGCGCTTCGGCTAAGCGCATTTGGCTGGCGGCCACGTCGCGTTGAGACTTGCGTAGCGCGCATGGACCGTCGTCGAAATATTCAACTAAGCGCGGCGAAGTATAGGCATCGAGATGTTCGACGATTTTCTTATCGCCGACATTGATCTGGCCCCGTTCGATCAGAGTTGGCACCGGGATGACCACGGCAAACTCTTTGGGATCGCCTTTGAAGTCGTTGACCATGGTGATGACGGTCTTATCGTCCAGATGGGCGAGGACAACCTGTGAGGCTTTATTGAAGATTTTAGTATCGGCTTTGGCGACGTAGAAGCCGCAAAAGCTTTGGGCTGGATCGGCTTTAAGCGATAGACCGAGTAGCAGGGCGAGAAATAAGCCGAATTTCTTCACGGGTAGCTCCATGTTGTACCACTGAAGTTATTAGACAATCCCAACGATATTTTGTTCCAGGTAGGAGGAAATCGATCATCGGTGTGAGCATTGAGCAAAGCGCCAGCGACCAGAGCAGGCCGTTGGTGCGGTAGAGTCCAAATTGGACGTAGGCCGCGCCGATGGCGATCAGCACCGCGAACAGAACGCGCCCCGGCCGCGAATCCGGCGTCGTTTTAGGGTCAGAAATCATAAAAAAGGTGAATAACAACAGCGCGCCGCTCTGCAGTTGCTTCACCGGAATTGTCCACGGGTCGCCGAGCCAAAGCGCGCGGGCGACCAAGATCGCGGCGTAAGTCAGGATAAATGCGTAGCTGACGTCGCTGCGCATGGCGCGGTGGATGACCATGCCGCCGAGGCATGACATCAGAAAAGTGAAGTGCAGTTTGCTGCCCCACTGCGCCGGCGACACCCAGACCGCGCCGGTCAACGCCAGCATGATCATGATGCCGAAGTTGGTCGGATTGAAAATATGTTTGCCGCGCCAGCGGAAGATAAATTTGCTGGTGATGGTGACAACGGCGGCAGCGATCAGCAGCCGCGGGTTGTTGGTGCGCAGCAGTAAGCAAAGTGACAGGCCGGAGATCAACGCGCTGCGCGGGTCGTAGCCGGGCAGTCCAGCGATCTTGGTGCAGACGAATTGGCTGATAAGGACGGTACCCAGGAGCGTTAAGACCTGCGGCCAGCCGACGTCAAAATCGAGCCAGCCGATGCCGTAGACGAGCAAGCCGCTCAGCACGGCGATCTGATAGTAACGGGGATCGCGCGGTGGCCAATCAATGCGCCATGGTTGGGTTGGTGGCTCGGTGGTTGCTGTTTGTTCCATGGCGTTACGATCTGGTTGGATTAGACATGGCCACCGTCAAAAGGTTCCGGTGGATTGATTGCGCTGATCTTGACGAGGTAGTCATCCCTTCAGTAGAGTGAGCCGCATGGCGATTCACAATCCATTACGGATTTCTCATTAACTTCATAAAGCCGGAGGGAGGCCAATCATGTTTGTCTGTTTATCACCTGGCGGTCAGTCGCTCACCAGTGGCGAGTCGCCAAAGGATAAGTTGCTGGTGGGCACAGTCGGCGGAATTTTTTCATTTCAAAAAAACGGCGCTGCATGGTCGCAACAAGCGACGATGGTGCCGGGAAAACATTTCAGTTCGATCATCTTCGAGCCGATCACCAAGACGCTTTTCGGCGGCACCTACAGCCGGGAAATTTTCGCGAGCACGGATTTAGGCAAGAATTGGCAACGGCGCGACAATGGCATCGGCGACAAGGAAATCTATTCTCTTGGCAGCCAAGTCGTCGATGGCAAGCCGCGCGTCTATGCCGGAACGGAACCGGCGCATTTGTACTATAGCGACGATCTCGGCAAAAGCTGGACGGAACTTCCCGGACTGCGCCAAGTTCCTGGCGTCGAGAAGTGGACGTTCCCTGGGCCGCCCCATCTGGCGCACGCCAAGAGCATTACCTTTCATCCGAAGGATCCCAACATTATCTATGTCGCCGTTGAAGTCGGCGGTTTTCTCCGCAGCACCGACGGCGGCAAAACCTGGTCGACCGTCGACAACATCAATCCCGACGCCCACCGCGTGTTGGTGCCGGTCAATGATCCGACTAAACTTTATGGCACGGCGCCGACGACCAATTGCGGCCCCGACACCGTGGCCGGTTTTTGCGTCAGCAGCGACGGCGGCGCCAGTTGGCAGAGCATGACGCCGCGCGATTTCCGCATCGGCTACGTCGATCCGTTCTTCGTTCATCCGAACAATCCCAATTTACTGGTTGTCGCCGGCGCCAAGACCGTGCCGGGCACCTGGCGCAAACTGCACACCGCGGACGCGCGGGTGGCGCGCAGCCGCGATGGCGGTAAGACGTGGGACATGTTGAGCGGCGGGCTGCCGGAGCATATCCGCGCCAACATCGAAGCCATGGCGATGGATGTTTGGAACGGCGGCTACGCGATTTTTGCCGGCACCACCGATGGCGATGTATTTTACAGCGAAGACGAAGGCGAGCATTGGCAGACCATCATCAAAGGCATCGGCGCGGTGTCGAAATCGCATCACTACGTCAACCTGTCTTTGGAAGAGCAAGCGGCGCATCACTAGAAACAGCACGAAATCTGCTTGCGAATTAATGCTGCGGTTCAGCGAAGGGGACGGTCGTTACCGTCCCCTTCGATTTTATCAGGGGATGATTGAATGAAACAATTGACGTCGGTTTTAGTGGCGATCTTGTTGTTCCCGTCGGTGGTTTTTGCACAGGCGAAAGCCTTGAACCTCGGCGAGCTCGCCGCCTACAGCAAAGCCGATCGGGAAAAGATCCTCTATGACGGCGCTAAAAAAGAAGCCAAGCTGATGTGGTATACGTCGCTCACCGGCGGCCCCAACACCGATGTGCCGAAAGTTTTCGAAGCCAAATATCCCGGCGTTCAGGTGGAAGTCTACCGTGGTGACAGCGACGCGTTGATTTCGCGGATCATTCAGGAGGCGCAGGCCAAACGCTATATCGTCGATAGCATCGAGACCACGTTTCCGATCTTAAAAGTTCTCGAGGAATATAAATTGCTGGCGCCGTTCTTCTCGCCGCACCTGGCGCAGTACCCGGACGACGTTAAAGAGAAGGCGGCCAAGGGTTTGGTCTACTGGGCGACCGATCGCGAATCCTATGTCAGCGTTGCCTACAATACCAACGTGGTGCAAGGCAACGCCGTGCCGAAAAACTTTGACGATCTGTTGAAGCCGGAGTTGAAGGGCAAAATCGGCTTCGCGACCACCGACACCGGGGCGCGCGCCATCGCCGCCATGCTTGCGGCCAAAGGTCCTGAGTATGTGCAGAAACTCAAAGGCCAGCAGGTTAGTCTGCACTCGGTTTCCGGGCGGGCGATTCTCGACATGGTGATTTCCGGCGAGCTCGGTTTGTCGCCGACGGTTTTTCTGAGCCATTCCCGGGTGTCGATCGCCAAAGGCGCGCCGATCAAATGGGCGGCGATGGATCTCGTGCCGACCAACGCTGGCGGCGTCGCGCTGCCGGCCAACGCGCCGCATCCCTACGCGGCGTTGCTGTTCGGCGATTTCTTGCTCAGCCCCGACGGCCAAAAGTTTCTCGGCAAATATGGTCTCGACAGCGCGATCAACAAACCGGACTTTAAACGCTACTATCCGGAAGCCGGCATGAATGCCGACAAATATGAAAAAGAAAATGAAAAGTGGGAAAAACTGCTGAAAGAGATCGGCCGCAAACAAGCCTAGCCTGCGCGCGCTGAATGAGCGCGTTCCTGAAAGAATCTAGGCCGAGCCGGCGACGTTGCGTTTGAGCAACGCGTTAAACAAACCGCCGGACGATTCCAGATCCAAGCCGCACTGTCCGGCGTGCTGCAATGATTTCATGATGCGCTCTTCGCAGCCCCAATCGTTCCAGTGAACACCGCGCACCGGCAAGACCAGTAAGGCCCGTTCGCGCAATACCGCCAGCTTCTGCAAAATCCCTTGCGACAGATTCAACGGCTCCGATCGGGCGAAGACTTGATTGACGGCATTCGCAAGATTGTCGCTACCGAGCGCTTGGTGAATCATTTCAAAACTCTGGAAAGTAGACAGAGCGATTTGCCGGAGATGTTCGAGCAACGTCTTGCTGTTCAAAACCATCACCATGGTATTCCAAAAACCGCCTTGGAGGATCAGCTTGGACGCCAGCACGGTATCGGGTTTTTCGACGAAGCGAGTCACCGCGCGGGCGCCAAAAGGAAAGGCGCTTTGCCAATGATGATCGGGAAGGATGTAGCCGAATTCGGTTTCCGGTGTGTTCGGGGCAATGCCCAGCAGGACAATTTTCGAATGGTCTTGTTCGACCAGACGGCAGGCCGCGTCGACGTGGGCGAGAAACAGCTCCTCTTCCTGAACAAAATGGTCGGATGGAAAAACCATCACCTTAGCGTCGGGATAACTCTTATACAGGTGTGCCAGGCCGAACAGCATGCCCACTCCGGTATCACAGTCGATGGGTTGCGCGGCAACGGTAAGCTTCGGAAAGTTCGCCAACTGCGCGCCGACCTCAACATAGTCAAAATGCTGCTGCGTCACTACGACACACTGTTGCTCAGGCGGAACTAATTTCTCGGCTCGCGCCAAGGTAGCTTCGAGCATCGAGCGATTGCCCAACAACTTTACGTACTGTTTGGGCAGCGCATCACCGCGCAGTTTCTCGACGAATGATCGCAAGCGCTTTCCGGAACCGCCGGCGAGAATGATCGCGCAACGCTTTCTGCGGCTGGCAAAGCCAAAAGACGGGTAACTCATGGCCAGCGCGATGAGCAATTCAAGGGCCAGCAATTCGTTGTGCTCAAGGCGGCGCAAGTCAGCGATGACAATCATCCTTCCGCCATGTTGCGAAGGCCGTGTCGTCACGCAGTGAGGCGCCTCTGTGTGGCGGGTGTGGCATTCTTGCAGTGGCCAGTCGCATCGAGTAGATTTTTTCATCCGGAAAGCGCCTTTGTGCAACGGAGATGGCTTGGAATGAAACTTGTAGAGCTTGTGAGGATTAATCGCGAATTTACGCCGGCGACCTCTCGTCGCACCGATTCGGCGAACTGGACGTGGAGCGCTAACCGCGCAAATCACTTTGCGCGGTCAACCAATCCTCACGATGGACGAATTCAAGCACAGCAAAACCCATACAGCCCTCTTGAAGTGCGGTCATATGCTGATTGATGATCGCCCGCTCGTGTTCCGCTATGCGATGCCGATTGTGACGGTCGGCGCGGCGTCGTTGCTCGCTTCCTTGTTGCCATGGCGTGTCGATCCGAGCCATTTCACCTTGTACTTTCTCGCCGTAGTGGTGAGCGCTTGGTACGGCGGCGTCGGCGCCGGGCTGTTGTCGACGGTGTTATCGGCCCTAGCCCTCGATTATTTTTTTATTTCGCCGATCTATTCCATCGAGATGGACGCTCACGCGCTGGTGCGCCTGTGTGTGTTTCTGAGTGTTTCGATCATTACGAATATTTTAACCAACGCGCGCCGGCGCGCCGAAACGGCGTTGCGCCAAGCCCACATGGAATTGGAAGATCGTGTCGAAGAGCGCACCGCCGAGTTGGCGCAGACCAACAGCGCGCTGCGCGAGGAGATCAGCGAGCGGCAGAAGCTCGAGAAAGAACTCTACCGGGTTCAGCACCAGATCGGCCGGGTCGAGCGACTGGCGACCCTCGGCAGAATTACTGGAACCGTCGCCCATGACCTTGGGACGCCGCTCAACTCCGTCCTCGGCTACACCCAGCTGCTAGCCCAGGAAGATCTGCCCGAGCGGGCGCGCCGCCGCTTGGCGATTATCGAAACGCAGATTCATCGGATGGGCGAAATCATCCAGAACTATCTCGCCTACACACGCGGCAATCCGCCCCAGGAAATAATTCATGTCAACGATTTGATCCGCGATACCTTGCTGTTGCTCCAACCGGTTTTCAAACAGCGCGACGTCCAGGTTGGCGCGCAGCTCGGCGAGTCGTTGCCGCCGGTTCTCGGCGACGGCAATTCCATCCAACGGGTGTTGATCAATCTGTTGGACAACGCCATCGATGCCTGCGAGCAGCGCGGCAGCGTCACGCTGCGAACCTACGCGGCGGAGAACAGCTTGCAGCAACGCCAAGATGTCGTCATCGAGTGCGCCGACTCCGGCGCCGGCATCGAGGCGGAGATCCTGCCCAAGGTGTTCGAACTCTTCGTCACCACCAAGGCGCCGGGCAAAGGCACTGGCATGGGCTTGGTCATCTGCCAAGAGATCGTGCGAGCTCACGGTGGCGACATCAATATCAAGAGCGATCCGACTACGGGAACGGTGGTGACCGTTTTCTTGCCCGTCAATGTTAACTCACAGTCCGCCGCGGACACCGAGGAACGCCATGAACACTCGCATACTGATAGCTGATGACGACGAAGTGAGTTGTGAGCTGTTTGCCGAGACCTTGGAAGATGAAGGTTTTGCGGTTGAGAAAGTAACCTCCGGCGATCAAGCGCTGGCGCGCTTGGCTGAAGCGGCTTTCGACCTGTTGATTGTCGACGTGCGCATGCCCGGCACTTCCGGTTTGGAAGTGACGCGCATCGTGCACAGGACCGACCCGAATCTACCGATCATCGTGATGACGGCGTTCGGCTCCATCGAGACCGCGGTGGAAGCGATCCATGAGGGCGCGTTCGATTTTATCTCCAAGCCGATGAATCTCGCCGAGCTGCGCCGAACCGTGGAAAAGGCCTTGGCGCAACGCGCCTTACAGCACCGCGCCGAGTGGAATCTGCAAAATCATGATGAACCGTCGGGTCATCAGCTCAGCAAGATCATCGGCAAAACTCCGGCGATGATGGATGTCTATAAAACCGTCGCCCGGGTGGCGCCGACCAAAAGTACCGTGCTGATTCTCGGCGAAAGCGGCACTGGCAAAGAGATGATCGCCCGCGCGGTTCATGAGCATAGTCCGCGCGCCAATCGACCGTTCATCGCGGTGGATTGCGGCGCTTTGACCGAAACGCTGCTTGAAAGCGAGCTGTTCGGCCATGTGCGCGGCGCGTTCACGGGCGCGGTGGCGGATAAGAAGGGCGTCTTTGAAGAAGCCCAAGGCGGCACGTGTTTTCTCGATGAAATCGGCGGCATCAGCGCCAACTTGCAAGCGCGCTTGCTGCGCGTGCTGCAAGAGCATGAAGTCCGACGCGTCGGCGGCAAAGAATGGACCCCGGTCGATGTCCGGGTGGTGGCCGCGACCAACTATAATCTGCCCGAGGCGGTGAATCATGGTGAATTCCGCCAGGACCTCTACTATCGGCTAAACGTCGTCGCGGTTCATCTGCCGCCGTTGCGCGAGCGCAAGGACGACATTCCATTGCTGGCCGAACATTTTTTGAAATTTTACAGCGTGGAAAATAACAAGCAAATCTCGGCACTGTCAGAGAAAGCGATGGAACTGTTGATCGCCTACTCTTGGCCGGGAAATATCCGCGAGCTGGAAAATGCCATCGAGCAGGCAGTGGCGCTTTCTTTCCAAGCGGTTTTGGTGCCCGAGGATTTGCCGCGCGACGTGCGCGAACAGGGGGCATCACGATTCCCGGCGCCGGTGCCGGAGGATGGCCAATTTTTATTTAGCGATACGCCAAGCCTCGAAGAAGTTAAAAAACGCTACGTGTTGCAAGTGCTCAAACAAAGCCAAGGCAATGTTTCGGCGACGGCGCGGATTCTCAATGTCGATCGCCGTTCGCTCTATCGCATGCTGGCGCGCTACAAAATCGAGCCGTTTTTAAAAGAAGACTGAGGCAGAATGGCTTCTCGCGCGCACGGCGGTCTCTCGGACACTGCTGTGTCACGCCTGCCGCGGCAATTTTCGCGTCAATTGAATCTTCCTAGGCAAATCTGCTCTCGGCACTTTCTTTGCTCATTATCAAAGTACCGGGAGAGCTGACTATGCGGGTATTGGTTGTCGATGACGACGAAATTTTTTCCAAGCTGTTGGTGGAGATGTTGGAGGACGTTGGCATCGGCGCGGTTTGCACCACGGACGGCACCGCGGCTTACGAATTGGTAAATCGCGAAGCCTACGATATCTGCATCATCGACGTGCGGATGCCGTTGATCCTCGGAACCGAGCTTGCCGACGCGATCCGTGAGGATCATCCAGCGGCACGAATCATCTTGGCTTCCGCTTTCGCCGACCAGGCTTTGCGAGATTACGCAAAGCAAAAGGGAGTTTTGCTGTTATCCAAACCGTTTACCAAATTACAGCTGGTCGATTCGGTCAAGAACGCGTTGGCCGAAACGGTAGGCGGCAATTAGCTGCGCTTTTTGTCTTGTCGTCATCTCGGGCGTTAATCAGAGCAAGAATTTCATCGGACCCGCCCACATTCGTCGCGTGGCCGACTGTTTGCGTATCGGTTTAGCCGCGATTGGCGTGAATCTAGCCTGGTATGTTACAAGCTAGCTGGGAGTTGCGTTGCTATTTCGGAGTTAGAGGAGACGGCGAGTCATGGAAGAACCGACGACCAAGCCACGCAAGGGGTGGCGGCGATTATTGCGAATCCTGAACTCGCTGGTTTGGCTGGTCGTTCTGGTGATCATCGTGCCGCAATCTTGCGGTACTTTCTGGACCGATCGCGCCCGCACCAAGCTGCTCAGCGAATTTCAAAATCAGCGCAAGTCTCGGGTCATCGCGATGATTCATCGCCAAGAAACGGTCAGCGTGTTGGGCGTCCCGGTCAGTAATTATATCGATATCGAAGATTCCGAAGAAATTCTCCGCGCCATTCGCGCGACGCCGGCCGATCAACCGATCGATCTGATCCTTCACACACCGGGAGGATTGGTATTGGCCGCCGAACAGATTGCCAAAGCGCTGGTCGACCATAAGGGCAAGGTAACCGTGTTCGTGCCGCACTACGCGATGAGCGGCGGCACATTGATCGCGCTCGCCGCCGATGAGATCGTCATGGACAGCAATGCCGTGCTGGGACCGGTGGACCCGCAGATCGGCGACATGCCGGCGGCGTCGATCGTTAAGATTCTCACTTTCAAAAAACCCAATCAGGTGAGCGACGAGATGCTCGTGCTCATCGATATGGCCGCCAAGGCGAGAGTTCAGGTCGCGGCGTTTGTCGCGACGATTCTGCTGAAACATCTGCCCAAAGATAAAGCCGGCGAACTGGCGACGATTTTGAGCGAGGGACGCTGGACCCATGATTTTCCGATCATGGTCGACGGCGCACGCCAACTCGGCTTAAAGGTTTCGACGACGATGCCGTCGATGGTTTACGACCTGATGGATCTTTATCCTCAAGCCGGCACCGGGCGTCCATCGGTTTTGTATGTGCCGTTGCATCGTCCGAGCCGGGATCAGAACGATTCGCCCAAAGCCGCGCCGACAGCGCCGACTTCCTTTTTGTCCGGCAACTTTCGCTAGTACGGTTTGCTTATTTATTATCGAGTGCGGACGGGTTGCATGCCGCGCTGGATCCCAGAGCAGCAGGCGCGAGTAATTTCATGAACTGGCGGAATGGAGTTCGTCGATCAATTGGTCGAGATCCTCCTTGATCGATTCAAAACGAGTCATTTGTGAAGTCCGATCTGCTTGGTTGCGCGCTTCGGCGTTTTCAATCCGCTGTCGTACCGCGGTGATCTCAGCGGCGATCTGGCTACCCAAGAGCGGTTCGGCCGCGCGCAGGAAATTATCGGCTCGATTCAGCTCGACTGTGGCCCGTTCTGAACGGCGCATGGCTTCGCGGTAAACTTCCGCATTGGCAACATGAAATCGCGCTTCGACAAGATCGGTTTCGCCCTGGCTCGATGACTGCGAGCGCTGCCAACTGGTGGTGTTGTATTCCATCACCCAGTCGGTAAAAATTCTGCCGCGTTGAAAGACGTTATCGAGATATTCAGACGTGCGCGCAATCATGGGTTCGATTCCACTGGCCGATAACGATTCGTCAGCGACACGGAGGACAGCGGCGGGACTCAGAGCGCTCGAATCACCCATCGAGTTGGCGCGCTGCAAAAAATAGATGGCGATCAGAAATAGCACCAAGCACAGGTTAAAATACGGCAGTCGCCACATCTGACTCACCC
>WNFL01003746.1_pt1 | contig 11004 bp, 17 predicted proteins | sample 5400361 | NCBI WGS metagenome assembly WNFL01 (sample SAMN13153351, study PRJNA577476) | soil metagenome | isolation source: 40 cm soil on Douglas fir-dominated hillslope | place: USA:California | collected 2013-09-17 | reverse complement strand
TTTTTCTGTAAACCTTTATTGCCTTATATTAGAGAGGTTGATATATCATGAACTCTGTAGTTTTCTGGTTCCCTTCAGCTCTTTACGAACTAGATCAAGCGAAGCGACATGCACAAAAGCTATCACTTGCACCTTATTCTTCTTGACTATCATATCAAGCACGTAGAGTCCACGCAACGGGCGTAAAAGTGCGTAAATAGGTAGATTGCCAGGCATAAATGTGAGGCGGAAAAAGATACGGTCGTAACAAAACGAGGAAAATGGGATCAAGTACATCGGAATTTATAGGGACTACCAATTAAGGCGGTGGGTCGGGCACTGATACCCAGTAGGGTTGTTAAATAGTAATTTTTGATGATACTCCTCCGCAGTCCACCACGTGCCGGCTGGCTCAATGACAGTGGCAATATTCTGCCCTTTTGGATCAAAATGGTCCTTCTGGATACGCGCCGTTACTTCTTTGGCGATCTCAAGCTGTTCGGGAGTGTGGGTGAAGATGCCGGAGCGATATTCTAAGGCAATTCGTGAGTACGTTACATTGATGAAAGTGCGCCACGGAAGGACCAAATGAACACTTACGTGTGCCGACGTCACCGCCCTGACGATTCAGAGTCGTAGGGTCATGGGTGCGATAGAAGTGTTCTAGGAATGGCAGAAGTTTAACAATGTTAGTTCGTGTGATGTCATCGCCCGTTGTAGTTGAGGCGGAGCCAGGGAGAGGACAGTCCAGCTCTGTCGACAGCTTCTCGACGGACGACGAATACTTCGCGGACAGAAAACTCACCAACAAGTGTTTCATAGGATACCTTTGCGGGATCGAACTCGATTCTCACGCTCTCGGCGTGTCCTGTGGTACCAGTGCAGACCTGTCGATAACTGGGATCGTTTGCCGCGTCATTGCCATTGCAGTAACCAACAGACGTCTTGAGGTCAGGGAAGTGCTTTAGGAAAATGTGCTCCGTGCCTGCAAGAGGCGATGACGAGCCGCCGTCGTAATCAGTCTCTACTTCCCACAGAGATTACAGCAAATAACCAACCCCAGAAGCAGCCAGAGGCAAAGGTAGCAATATCCACTACAGACTCTGGTTCGTCAAAACGACTTTGCGGGGATAATGGTCACGGTTGCTCACCTCGTCCTGTATCGTCAGACATGTCGCGCTGAGAGGAACTCGTACTGTTGAACAATCTGAAATGGAATGGAAGACTGGGCAATAGCGCTGCTTTGAGACTTGCAAGACGGGTCTGCATATAAAGGCGAGAGATTGGAAGGTGACCAAATCCGAGAACCGGTGCCGGTTGACATCGGCTTACGTTGGCTGACGCAATCACCGGTGATACGGACTGCTTAAGTCCGAGCATAGTTGATCCGTTCTGATCCCGTGACAGGTAGTATTGGGTTCCCTTTGAGTGTGATCAAGAGCGATACAGAAAAGCGAAAAGTAGATGCAATGCAAGCACGAATACAAGATGTTAAATTATGAATATATCCAACGCAACGACATCAGCCTGGCCAGCCCGGCTTGTCTGTAAATAGTCCCACAGGTCAGCAACGAAGCAAACTTGGTAGGAGTCTGGACTGACACACCTTAAGCCCAATAACCCTTTCGTCATCCAACAATAGACCAGCTAGAGGAAATGTTGCAACAGTTGTCACTTCATAATAAGGCAAACTCGAGACCAGATCTTCAGTGAAGAACCCATCTGCGGGAATAACATTAATATCTGTCATTATCCGTCTTCGTACAGACTTCTGGACGAGTGGGTGATTGTCTTCTGGGAAGAGAGGGGGTCGCTTGATGAAGAGCGGATTGAAATCCATCACTTGTAGATGGCCGACGAACGGAGATTTATCGTACACAAGCTGCGCCATGCGATGACCGTGGACAGATTCTATCCACTTGTGGGGCCGTCGGTCGGGTATAGTGCGGCAGATCGCACGCCAAACTTGGTATGGGACGGGGGGACCCCACCATTCGGTGGCGGGAATCATCCTAAGACAGAGAAGAGTGAGTTGATGCAATGTGAGTTCGAATATAATGACATACGGATAACTCTCCCATGGTTCTGGAAGAGGGTCACCTAACATTTCGGGATTGGGGGCGAGGAAGCGCAGCAGCGACTTTCTGTTACATATAATGGAGATGTCCTTCCCTCTCCCGGCATTCGAAGCGTGTGCAGAGAACACTACGATGCCGCTCTCCTGGTCCGGCTCAAAGTACGTTGGTGGTCTCTGAAGTCGGCGTGCGGGTGGAGGTGACTGCATACTCTCGGGAGTCGGCCTACTTCTGCAGGTTACCGATACATATTTGGCTTCGTTGACCAGCTTCGGCAGTTGGAGCGCGCACAAATGCTGGATTGCGGGTCCACGATCAAATTTCCCTGGAGGAGGAGTTGGGCGGAAGATGAATATGTTAAGTGATTCAGTACGCGCACAGGGAAGGACAAAGGTGTTGTGGCTGAGGAAAGTGAAGGAATCATAGCGAGAGTTTGGCATCGAGACGATCTACGAAGGGATCAGGAGCCGTTACTCTCTTGAGCTAATATGGAGGACATACTCCGCGAATGACACCAGTTGTCCAGTCCCATACAACAAAACGTTCGTAGTCCGAGTCGCCAAACACTCCAGAACTGAATAGCACACCCAGGTGCTTACCAAGGACTTGCATGGTAATGGTATAAGAGTTCCAGTTGGTAGTACAATCATACTTTAGGATCGGATCTCTGGCGTTATAGTGGGGTACATTCGATGTGAGACTTCTTAAATGGACGCGGAAAGGAGCAGGTGGCACTTGTGGGGGGCCTTGTTCTTCAAGGAGAACGAGGAGATCTTGTTCTACATCAAAAGTCACGGCTACGATGCCCATTCCACAATCTAGTACCACTCTGCTCGGTGGTTTGGTCGCATTGACGCTCGGCAGCTCCTGGAAGACCAGCTCGCGCGGGTGGTGCTTGGTACTGGACTGATACTTTCCAGTGACGAATATCCCAGAGGCAAGCTCATAGGGGGATCCTCGTACATGGTCAATGGTGAGGATCTCGCGTCGAGACCAGGCAAGGTTGCGCCAGCCGAACTGCTGCTTGCGAAGGGCTTCGAGCTTCTTTAGCAGGGGTATGGGGGCGGAGAGTTCGCTGAGTGCCGCGTGTCCCAATTCGATCCGGTATCGAAGGACCAGGTCGTCGCGAATCAGGCCGTTGAACCGCTTACAGACCTGCGTGTGAACTAGTGCTCAGTGAGGTTACTCACGACTCAAAAGACGGTATGAATACCAATCTGCACAGGAGAAGTTGTTCGAGTCTTAGATATGAAAGAATGCTGGCGATCAACTCCGCTGGAAGCGCCGGCGCCGGTTTTGGAGCTTTTGCATGGCGAGAAAAGCGGGCAAAGAAAGAGGATGCACGGCTCATAGGATTATAAAAAATTATTTACTAGGTCGGTACTAGGCCAGGAAGCGGAAGCGCTAGAGTTGGATGCGTTGACGTAGTCAGCCTCATTAATATCAATATCTGAACCACGCCCCACCGCGCCTTTTCCAAAGAGGCCCTGCACGATGACAATCGAGGTCACATTGCGCAAAAGGCCTCGAGAGGAGGCCGTTCAGACCCAGCGCAAATTTTTCAAAAAGACCGCGCGGGGAAAGGTCATCAAGAGTGTGTGCTCTTCGTTTGCTCGCGGCGTTCTGTAGGCCAATGAGACTCCCATTTGATAGTCATCCGTGAAAGATACCTTCGCGATGATGTCTCATGCGGGATCGATGCCTGTCCCAAGTGTCCAACTGATGTCGAGGCCGTACTCCCGGTGCATGGCTTAACAGGCCATCCGGCCTACCCATGTGGTCATATACTGGTACCAGATACGAATATCTTTCTACGACAGGTCAGTCATTCCACATTCCACGGAAGCGAGTGATGGGAATTTAATCTTTCCACTCTGGCCACCACCTAAAGGGGATAATTGATTACTGAACATGGTGACTGACACCCCATTCCCAGATGGATCTTATCGAATCGAATCTCTTCAACGCTCCGATCATCGTCCTCCAGACAGTCCTAGAAGAGGTTCGACACCGTTCGCTACCGTTGCATAACCGTCTCAAGGCCTTGTTAAGAACGGACGACAAGCGAATTTTTGTATTCTACAATGAATATCGGGGGTGAGTCGCCACGAGGTTTCGTAGTGACCGAACGTTTAATGTATCAAGGGATACCGCAGTCTTCCGAATAGGTGATGAATCGCCAAATGACCTCAATGATAGAGGTAAGGTCGTGTTCTCGGTCTGGCGTGTAGCTGACCAACCTGCGATAGCCATTCGCAAAGCGGCGGCTTGGTATGCCCAGCATATCGCGTCCATGAAAGTCGGTTTGAGGGGGAAGATGCCACCGTCGGTTGTCCTCTTGACTGACGACGTGGAGAATCGCAAGCGAGCCGAGACGGAGGGCGTCCCAACTAGTTCTGGTTAGTACGCTGGATGCTCGACACCTACATCGACTGACAATTAGTTAATAGTACGAAAGTATACGGAGGGCTCGCCCAATGCAATGCAGCTCCTGGATCTTCTCGCCTTGTCGGATGCCGACGCGTCGATCGCCGCTGGTCAACAAAAGAAAGCCATTTATCCGGAGTATATGTCCCCTCTCATGGTCAGTGCGGGTGTAAAATCTGGCGAGCTTCATCAAGGTCATTTCTCAGCGAATCCACACAACTACCTCGAGGCTCGTAATATTCTTCGTCATTGAAGCATAATCATTAACGATCCCAACAGGGCACAGTCAAAGTCCCTGCCTATATCAAGCCTGTCTTGCTAGTCGGACGAGAGAGCATGAACCGCGCTGTTCACGGTGACATTGTTGCGGTGGAGGTCTTCCCAATGAGCGAATGGAAGGCACCTGCGGATGCAGTGGTGGACCAAGATGGTGCGCAAACTCGTCAGTGGCCCGCTGGTGAATTGAATTCTGCTTATAGCTGCCTTGCGAGACGACGACGCGGACGATTCGGACGTGGAAGACAATGAGAACCCCGGAGAATCCACAGAGCACCGACTGGTGAACAAATTAAATGGTATGGAACAGCCCAGAGCACAAAAGGAGAAGCACCCAACCGGTAGGATTATGGGGATGGTCAAGCGGAACTGGAGAGCGTACGTCCATGTTAGCTGCCGCTTCCCGATATTACCTGAAAGCACTCTAGATACGTCTGTCATGTAGATAAAGCCTCTCTAGCGTCCGTTTCGTCAACCTCTACTGCAGCGCAGACGATATTTGTGACACCGACGTCGGCACTCCTGCCCCGCATCCGACTACGGACGCGGCAGGCACCCGCTCTGCTTGACCAAAAGATCCTAGTCACAATAGACAGATGGGATGTCACGTCGCGTTATCCAGAGGGGCACTTCGTGAGGGCCTTGGGTCAAGTGGGTGGAAGAGAGGCAGAACAGGAGTCCCTGTTGCTCGAACACGGTGTCCCGTATGCTGCCTTCGGAAGGGCCGTTATGGATTGTTTACCGAAGGAAGGTGACTCGTGGGTCGTCCCTGCAAATGGAGATCCAGCATGGAAGAACCGCGAGGACCTCCGTGCCCTTCTGATTTGCAGCATCGACCCTCCAGGTTAGCCTCTTACTCTATCTTATTGCACGGCACGGGCTCGAAAGCTGATACACCTCAACCTCAGGGTGCCAAGATATCGATGATGCATTGCATGCTCGGTCCCTCCCGAATGGTAATATAGAGGCAGGAGTCCGTACGTATATGCTGATCCTAATGGTCACACACGCCCTGAACTCCTTTGCCTCAGATATTGCTGATGTATCTCACTTCCTTCACCCTGAAACTGCCATGGATAGTGAAGCAGCTGCAAGAGGGACGACCGTTTACCTGGTGGACAAGCGTATCGACATGCTCCCCAGCCTTCTCGGGACTAATTTATGCTCCCTGCGTCCTCGTGTCGAGAGATTGGCCTTCTCGGCAATATGGGTACGTACCAAATTGAGTCCTTATAAGCTGTCCTGAAAATATCGATAACGAGTAGGAGCTGACGCCCGACGCTGAAATTGTAAACGTGCGCTTTACCAAATCGGTCATTGCTTCGAAAGCGGCCTTTACCTACGAAGAAGCCCAGCTGCGCAAGGACGACAGGTACGTCATTTCTTTGTGTCGTCTTCTCGGTTTGGCCGTTTATTAGCTAACCTAACTCCTCTTTTACCGCACCCTGCGCCCTGTATCACCCCCGCCGGATGCCACCCTCAATCCTACTTCCATGCGGTTACGATGCAGCGCGCAAAACGATGACCTGACTAAATCCATTCGCCTCCTTAACTCTTTGGCCCGACAACTCAAGGCGAAACGGATGAAGGCTGGGGCGCTCAACCTCGCATCTCCGGAAGTGAAGATCCATATGGAGAGTGCCGAATCCTCCGATCCGATTGACGTCAAACAGAAGGAGCTAATGGAAACCAACTCCCTCGTGGAGGAATTCATGCTTCTTGCCAACATTAGCGTCGCCACCAAAATTCACGAGACCTTCCCTCTAACCGCCGTACTCAGGTGAGTCGTTTCCCTTTCTATTGTTTCTTTCCTACCTTGTGTACACCCAAGGATGGAAATCCGATGTACACACAAACAATTGTCCTTCTCTCCACTTTACCTCAGTACCCAATGACGGTCTGACAGCACCGAGCAATTAATTTGCTGGGCTCTCTTCAACGGCCCGTCACCCGTTTCACACGGGCTTTCTGTTCCGGGTTTGTCTCCCAAAAAAGTAGACTATCACGCTAACAAGGGAACTGTAGACGTCATATGCCTCCTCCAAGCGCCAATTTCGAGACCCTGCAGAATATACTAATGAAGCGGAAGGGTTTGAAGTTGGAGGTATCCAGCTCCGGCGCCCTCGCCGCGTCTTTGGACAAGCTTATATCTGGTGTACCCTCTGGCCAATTCCCCCATTAATCTATCAAGCCGGTCACCTCAGCTGCGGGGAGCAGCTGGAACCGAGCAGTAAAAATTCGACGATGCTAAAAAAAAATTAATTACCCCCACCCCTGGTTATTTGCAGGCAATCTCGCTTACTGACATACTCTTCGGTCCTCCGGCGCTTTTTGTCCCGGGCCGATGGTGCGAAACAGGACCCACAGGAGCCCGCGTTCAACACGCTTGTGCGAATAATGGCCACGAGGTGCATGCTTTCTGCGGAATACTTCTGCTCTGGAAGCGTACCTCGTGATACCTTTGGTCATTATGGCCTCGCTAGCCCGATCTACACACATTTCACGAGCCCTATCAGACGATATGCCGGTCAGTCAACCGAATCCACCTCGTTCGATTATTAATTTATTTTGACGTTTTTACTGTTCTGCCTACCCAGATGTTCTTGCTCACCGCCAATTAGCGGCTGCGATCGGCCACTCACCACTACACGCATCATTGCACTCGAGAGATTATGTCGAGCGGACACTTTCCGTCGTCAATCGACGCCACCGTATGGCGCAGTTTGCTAGCCGCGCCAGCATCGAATTCTACGTTGGACTTGCGCTGAAGGGCAGGATGAGCACTGCTACCGACAAAGAAAGAGTTCAGGAAGAAGCGTACGTAATCCGGGCATTTAGGAATGGGATTGGTGTGTACGTCCACAAGTAAGTCGCATGTCTATTTCCTTGTCGGGTGATTTAGCTCACGTTCTTTGGCACGGAAGATTGGGTATCGAGGGATTAGTGATGTTCAAGAAAGATATGGTGTTTGACCCAGATGCGTATACGGTCACTTTACCTGCTCCGCAGGGCCCGGTGTCCGTTGCCGTCTTCGATAAAGTCCGGGTCAATATCACCGTTGAGACAGATAAGAATACTCAGCGAGGCAAGGTCCATATGACACTTGCGTCTCCTGTGGACTCGCGAAACATCTAAAGGGACGCTGGGAGCGAGGCCATTTGACAATCCAATAGAGTCGATGCTGGAAATGATATGGAGTCGATTGTCAAGCGGGGTGCCGCTAAGAGAGCGGATAGACATTGTTACAAATGTACATAACGCAAACCAGAACGAGAAAAAATAACCCCGAAAGGAAGAAAAGTTCGAATAGATGGAGGTTAGAAAGCCAACAAGGAGGCTGATAGAACGTCCGTTACCTGTTACTACAAGATTGTTCGTTCTTTGATTCCGCGGAGGTCTCGAGTCGAGCGGTTGCTGATTCGGTCAGACAGAAGTGAGTATAATCAAGAAGAGAGAAGCGCCATATACCCCAGATAATTGCAGCTAACAAACAATACTGCTGGGAGTGGTCGGGAAGAGTGCCATAAAACAAGAGAGGAGTAGCCCTTTGGAGGCTGGGTGGCAAGATTGAAACGTGTTCAGAGGAAAGCACTCCAGGGAGTGTAGTGATTCAGAGTATTATATTGGAATGGTATCCCCGGGCCATATTGAGGTGGAGCGGATGAGGGTGGTGGTTGCCACCCTGGCACCCAGCCTCGTAGACATGCATCGAGGGGATACCCAGGTGGCGGTGAATGCTCGTACGGATTCAGATTCCATCCGTTTTGACTGAGATGAGATGGGGTCAGCGGTGGATAGTGGTGGCCGCCTGTCAGAGGCCGTGAATCGTACATTGGCGCGATTTGAGGCTGGTTTTGGTAGACGGTTGGTATCGGCGCTTGCATTTGGGTCAGTGGAGCTAGCCCTGGGTAGTGAAGCATTTGAGTTGGACTCTGGTAAAGCTGAGGTAGAGGGATATAGCCATAAAAGGGGGGCGGTGTCAGGACAGAGGGCGCTTGCGACGGTGGAATCGGTGCAGGGTGAGGTGGGATAGCCTGGAATCGCGGTGGTATAGAAGCGGAAATAGGTTGCTGAAGGATGGATGGAGCCGCTGCGGGTGGTGATGCTTCATATGGAGGCAAACTAGTTGAGGATATGGATGAAGGTGTAGTCGGAACAGAGTCGAGCTCCTCTAGAGATTGATTCCCCTGACGGATCCTAATCAGCGTGTGGTAGACGTCAAGGACTACAAATCCGTCGTTCGCTGCATCTAAAGGAGGTTGAGATAAGACATGGGGCAAGCATTAGAAAGACTAACAGGTCAGCTGTGACTCGGTGAGACCGCTATTCTCCCAGTTGGAACACTGCTGTTCCTTATCGACAGATCGCTTAAGATAACGAGCAGCCAACCGCACCAAGGCGATATTGCTGCCTCGCCTATATGCACGTTCGCTCCAGAAGGGGTCAATCTCCAACGCAAGAGGACTGAGGTCGAGATAATTCTTGACTTCCACGCCCCAATCGAACCGCAGCTTCCGTACATCCTGTTCGATCCCTATGCCGACTTTGAGGATATTAGGGCTCTCCAGCACCTCACGAAGGTTTGGCGGAAAGAAGGGAAGGCCGTGAACGTGGTGAAGCTGACATTCGTCACGACAGGCAACCTGGACAAGCGCGATGCGGCTCGACTCATTCCGCTTCCTGGTAGGCATCCATTCTGCATCTATACCTATCACATCGCAGCTATGTAGCAGGGTCAGTAAGGGACTTTCTTCGTATATGGACGCACATCGAGAAGCGGGCGGCAGCTTGATCCGAAGCATCCAGATTGTTGAAATAAGTAACTCTACGTGATATATTCGCATCACGAAATGAATACGTTGGTAGAGAATTGAGGAACGCCTTCCAATCGTACGGAGCTGCGACCGGAGCTTGCTTGGTGGCTCCAGGTGACGTCTCGCCGGCCGTGGGCTTTGTTTCCGTATCCAGAGGACTGGTTAAGAGTTGTCTGATGACTCGTGGGCGCATGTCGGTCGGACTTGGTGTCCAGAGGTTACTGGTGGTGTCATCCAAGATGAGCCTTGCTCCGTTGGTTGGTGTGAATGTGAATGAAGGAAGAGGCAGGCAGGCAGACAGGCAGCAACGGCCCCAGGCCGCTCCTCCGACCAATCCGCTAAGCTAAGCGACACTTGGGGCGTGCCCGCTGCGTGTGCGGCGTGTTTCAGCGGAGCGCGGAGCGCTCTCTTCTCTGTTCCCGTGCCCGTGCCGGGCTGCCTTTCCCGTTCCGGCCCGGGCTATCGCGTCGGTGTGAGTCTTGGTCGACTCTGCGATCCCTTTCACCAGAGAACGTCATCATATATGTACATTAGCCGTCATTAATGCTACCCTTGCAAGTCCAGGGTCACATTAAATATACCGTGCTCACTTCCTATATTACAAAATGAAAAGAAAAATTACATAGTTTCCAGTCGGTGTTCAACTCGATTGACCTCCCTTTGAAGGTCCGGTCTCCAACACAGAACCACCAACCAAACTTCCAAATTCACAGCTGAATCCCACCGGCCACCAACCTGAGATCGCTTCAAAGTGTGACGGAACTGCCAGCTTTCTCCCCGGGTGGTAGGACTCCTAATATAGATTAGTCTCGCACTGCCGACACCGCTGCCGCCGCCGCGCCCGCCGCGCCTCAAATTACTAACCACGAGGTTGAAGGAGTTCGGCTGCGGCATGAACTCGAATAGTAAAGCCCACCCTGTGCCTGCCGCCGGCAAACGCATCCGAGGCAAACAATCGAGGCTCGACCATCATATATAAAGGTAAGGAGAGTTATGCACGTTATAATTGGTCACCTCGCTCATGCTCTCCCATCCTTACCTCCATTGGCTCGCACTTACACCCGCATTAGGATCCTCTGTGTACGCCGTGAGGGAGCTGGCATTCGAACATAATGAGTGCTACGTCTACACATGACAAGGTTACCTTGACTGCTAAAGGCAGCGATGGTTCTGCCCATTTGGCTCTATGGAAATCCTCGATGACAGGAGAACAGTGATTGAACTGATCGCTGAACCAGTAACGTTATGCTCATCCAGATCCCTTACGGTGTAACTGTACTCCTATATGTGTGTGCTATGCCAGGAGCGCGACCCCGCCCTCCACGGTACTCAGGTAAGCACCTCCAAATCGATAGTATTCATGAATTTCTGGCTTCGCATGTCCTGCAAATATAAATATTGCTGGTTGATGGGCGGAGGCATATTGTTAAACT
>WNFL01405705.1_pt1 | contig 11006 bp, 11 predicted proteins | sample 5400361 | NCBI WGS metagenome assembly WNFL01 (sample SAMN13153351, study PRJNA577476) | soil metagenome | isolation source: 40 cm soil on Douglas fir-dominated hillslope | place: USA:California | collected 2013-09-17 | reverse complement strand
GCGCGGCGGCCACTTCGGGGTCGTGCGACCAGACCACCACTTCCCAACCGTTGGCGGCAAGCACCGAGGCGAGCGCCGTGCCCCAGCTCCCTCCGCCGATCACCGCTGCGCGCATCCCGGTCACCTCCGCCTCCAGCTTGGCACGCTCCGCGTCCGCAGCGCGAGCCCACAGGACCTGCTCTGTCGGAGGGCCCTGCTAGGGTTTGAAGCATGGCGAGGGCGGCGAAGGCGGTGCGGGTGGAGCACGTCTGCGGCAGGTGCGGCTACCGCACCGCGCGGTGGCTGGGGCGGTGCCCCGAGTGCCGCGAGTGGGCCTCGATCGTCGAGGAGACGCCCGGGTCCGCTGCCGGGATGGATGCGATCGGCATCGATCGCGTCCCGCTCGAGGCGGGCGCCCGGCTCCGGACGGGCATCGGCGAGCTCGACCGTGCGCTCGGCGGCGGCTTCGTCGCGGGCGCGGCGGTCCTGCTCGCCGGCGATCCGGGCATCGGGAAGAGCACGCTGCTGCTCAGCGCGCTCGACCGGGTGGCGCGCGCGGCGCCGGATCGGCCGGTGCTGTACGTCAGCGGAGAGGAGTCGCTGGCCCAGATCCGGCTGCGCGGCGAGCGCCTCGCGGCGCTCTCCCCCGGGTTGCTCCTGCGGGCCGATACCTCGGTCGTCGACGCGCTCCAGGCCGCCGACCGCTTGCGCCCGCAGGTGCTCGCCGTCGACTCCGTGCAGACCCTGCACGCTCCCCATCTCGACGGCGTGCCGGGCAGCGTCTCGCAAGTGCGCGAGGTCGCCGCGCGGCTGGTCGAGTGGGCCAAGCGCACCGGGACGCCCACCCTCCTGGTCGGACATGTCACCAAGGACGGCTGCATCGCCGGGCCTCGCGTCCTCGAGCACACGGTCGATACCGTGCTGTACTTCGAGGGCGACCGCAGCCACGCCTATCGCCTCCTCCGGGCGCACAAGAACCGCTTCGGCTCCACCAACGAGATCGGCGTCTTCGAGATGAAGAGTTGCGGGTTGACCGAGGTCCGCAATCCGAGCGCGCTCTTCCTCGCCGAGCGCCCGCGGGATTCCTCCGGGAGTGCGGTGGTCGCGCTGATGACCGGCAGCCGCCCGCTGCTCGTCGAGGTGCAGGCGCTGGTGTCCACCTCGGCGTGCGGCGGCTCGCCTCGCCGCACCGCCATCGGGGTGGACGGCGGCCGGGTCGCCTTGCTCACGGCGGTCCTGGAGAAGAAGGAGGGCGTGGTCCTCTCCGACCAGGACATCTACGTGAACGTGGCGGGCGGAGCTTCCCTGGACGAACCCGCGGGCGACCTCGCGGTGGCGGCGGCCGTCCTCTCCAGCTTCCGCGACGTCCCGCTCGACGCGCACACCCTCGTCCTGGGCGAGGTGGGCCTGGCCGGCGAGGTGCGGGGGGTGAGCCAGGTGGAACAGCGCCTCGCGGAAGCTGCCCAGCTGGGCTTCCGGCGCTGCGTGCTTCCGGAGAGCAACGCCCGCCGGCTGCAAGAGGCGCCGCTCGAGCTGCACCCTGCCGCGACGGTGGCCGCGGCCATGGAGGCGCTGATGCCCTGACCTCAGCACACCCGTTCCCACGTTGAGCGCTTGCGCGCGCCTTTGGCAGGATGACGGTGTGCACGATTCGACGCCACCGCCCATCGCCGGACGTGCGGGGCCAGCGCCCTTGCCGCACGTCGGCCGGGCGGATTCCGCTCCGTCCAGTGGCGAGGCGGGCCCGATACGGCTAACGCCGCCGGAGGGAAGCCCGCGCCTGTCCCCCGGCGAGGAGGAGCGGCGGCGCCATCCACGCGCGCCCATCGATCTGCTGGTCGGGGTGAAGTTCGACTCCGTGCAGCAATTCCTCGCCGTCTACGCGGAGGATCTCTCCGAAAGCGGCATGTTCCTGCGCAGCGAACACGCGGGGCCGCTGCGGGAGCCCGGCCAGATCGTCGAGCTGCGCTTCGACGCCGGGAACCGGCGCATCGTGCAAGGACGCGCCCGCGTGGTCCGCGTGCTCGAGGCCAAGGCGGAAGGCAAGCCCGCCGGCATCGCCGTCGAGTTCACCGAGCTCGATCCCGTCAGCCGCCAGCTCGTCCAAGCCATCGTCCGCATCAAGCTCGCCTCCGTCCAGGGCGGGTGATCGGCTGCATGCGGCAGCGCCGCCGCCGCGCATTGCGGCTCGACGCGTCTCCGTTTGCCTCATCGGGACGCCGCGGAAATGGCGCATGATGCAAGCATGAGGCTCGTCCCGGTAGCCTTGTTGTTGCTCGCGTGCAGCCGCCCTGCCGTTACCCCGGCACCGGCGCCGATCGAGATGGCCGTCACCTTCGACGATCTGCCCGCGTCGGGTCCCGAGGTCCCTGGCATGTCGCGGCTGCGCATCCATCGGGAGATCGTAGCGGCGCTGCGCAAGCACGGCGTGCCCCAGGTCTACGGATTCGTCAACGGGAAGGGGGCGGAGCATCCGGATGGACGCGCGGCGCTGGAGGCGTGGGTCTCGGCCGGGTACCCGTTGGGCAACCATACCTATTCGCACAGCGCGCCGGAGGATCTAGCCGGCTATCTCGCGGATCTCGATCGCAACGAGCCGCTTCTCCGCGAGCTGCTCCCTGGTCCCCCGGAGCGCTGGAAGGTCTTCCGTTACCCGTTCCTCCGCCAAGGCGACACGGGCGAGATCCACGACGCCATCCGGGCCCACCTGGCGGAGCGCGGTTACCGCATCGCCGAGGTCACCGTCGACTTCGGCGATTTCGCCTGGAACGAGCCCTACGCGCGATGCCTTGCGCGAGGCGATCAGGCTTCCATGGACGAGCTGAGGAGGAGCTTCCTCCAGAGCGCGGAGACGTTCCTCGGCTTCGACGAGAGCCTCGCGCGGCGGCTGTTCGGGCGGCGCATCCGGCACGTCCTGCTCCTGCATGCGGGCGCCTTCGATGCCGTCATGCTCGATGACCTGCTCGCGCTCTACGAAACGGCCGGCGTCCGCTGGATCTCGTTCGACGACGCGCAGCGCGATCCGGTCTATCGGGTCGATCCGGGGGTCGCGCCGACCGGCGGCGACATCCTGCAGGAGCAGGTGGCCAGGGCACGGCGCACGCGGTTGATCCCTTGGCCCACGACGCCAGAAAAGCAGCTGGTCGCGGTCTGCCGCTAGGACGCGCGCTCCTCCGTGCAGAGGCACTGGACGCCGCGAAGAGATTAGCCCGCTACCGAGCTCCGGAATTCGTACTTTGACGCGCTGCGTCCCGCCCCGGGACGGGACGCAGCGCGTGAGCGAGGCCGGGCGAAGCGCAAACTCGGGGGCCCGCCGTCACCGACGGCCACGATGCGGTCCTTGCTTCGCCGAACCACCGTGCGAAGCATCCGCTCGGGGACCGATGCCGCCGTTCCGTGTCGTCGCTGCGCTCGGCGCCGTCTGTGGTTTGCTGGCGTGCGGCGCGCCACCATCGGCATCGACGGACGCGCCCGCTGCACCGAGCGGTTCTCCAGGCCAGACCGGCGCTCCTGCCGCGGATGCCTGCGTGCAGGCGAGAGTGGACGCGCTCACAGCCATCTCGGAACTGGTCGTGCGAAACGCGAGGACCTGGGGATTGCGCGATGGTCGATGCGAGCCTGCCCTGCCAGGACAACTGCCGAGGCGCGGTGGTCGCCGCAAACGCCGCGGCCTTCGCGAGCGAGCTGAGCCGGTACGCGAGCATCGTCTGCCCGACCCTGCCGATGAATTGCGGATTCGCCCCGAACTGTGCCGGGGTCGAGGCACGCTGCATCGACGGAACCTGCCGCCCGGCGGAGCCAGGGCGCCGCTAAAGCGTTCCGGACCAGCCAGCTAGTTCAACCAGTTGAACCAGCCAGGTGGTTGCACACCGGCTGAACCAGATCGGTTCTGTATTCGAGAAGACGCAGCGACCGGCGTTTGCGCATCCGCGGGCGAGGTGTCGCCCCGGGCGCAGCGACTACTGGCAGGCGCGCTCGACGGCCTTGCGCCAGCGGGCGAGGTGCTCGTCCCGATCCTGGGGCTTCATGCGGGGCCGGAACTGCTTTCCCGCGCGCCAGGCCTTGGATAGCTCCTTGATCCCGGGCCAGACGCCCGTGCCCAGACCCGCGAGGAACGCGGCGCCCAGGGCGGTGGTCTCCACCATGCGCGGGCGCTCGATGGGAGTCTGCAGGAGGTCGGCCTGGAACTGCATCAGGAGGTCGTTCGTCGAGGCCCCGCCGTCGACGCGGAACATGGGCATCGGTTTTCCGATGTCCTGCGACATGGCCTGGGCGAGGTCGTAGATCTCGAAGGCGATCCCCTCCAGCGCGGCGCGCGCCAGGTGCGCCTTGGTGGTGCCGCGATCGATCCCGCTGATCAGGCCGCGCGCGTCCTGGCGCCAGTGCGGCGCACCGAGCCCGGCCAGCGCCGGGACGAAGGCCACGCCGCCGGAGTCGGGGACCTTCTTCGCCAGCGCCTCCACGTCGTTGGACTTGCGGAACAGCCCGAGCCCGTCCCGCAGCCATTGCACCACCGCGCCCGCGATGAACGCGCTGCCCTCCAGCGCGTACGCCACCTCGCTTCCGACCTGCCAGGCGACGGTGCCGAGCAGCCCGTGCCGCGAGGTGACCGGCGCGCTGCCGGCGTTCATCAGCAGGAAGGCGCCGGTGCCGTAGGTGCACTTCGCTTCTCCCTCCGCGAAGCAGGCCTGGCCGACCAGCGCGGCCTGCTGGTCGCCGGCGATCCCGGCCACGGGCAGGCCGTCCGGAAGCCCGCGGACGCCCTTCACGGTGCCGAAGATTCCCGCCGACGGCCTGATCTCCGGCAGGACCGCGCGCGGCACGCCGAAGAGCTGGCACAGCTCGTCGTCCCACTGCCTGCGGGAGAGGTCCATCAACAGGGTGCGCGAGGCATTCGTCACGTCGGTGGCGTGCACCGCGCCGCCGGTCAGCTTCCAGAGGAGCGCCGCGTCCACCGTGCCGAACGCCAGCTCGCCGCGCTCCGCGCGCACCCGCGCGCCCTTCACGTTGTCGAGCATCCATCGCGCCTTGGTGGCGCTGAAGTACGCGTCCAGGACCAGGCCCGTCTTCTCACGGACCCACGGCTCCTTGCCGGCCGCGCGGAGCGAATTGCAGACGTCGGCCGTGCGGCGGTCCTGCCAGACGATCGCGTTGTGGATGGGCCGCCCCGTGCGGCGGTCCCACAGGAGCGTCGTCTCGCGCTGGTTGGTGATGCCGATCGCCTCGAGCTGCGCCGCCTTGATCGCCGCCTCCCGCAGCGCGCCGGAGACCGCCTTCAGCGTCGAGTCCCAGATGTCCTCGAAGTCGTGCTCCACCCACCCGGGGCGGGGGAAGATCTGCCGGAACTCGACGTTCCGCTTGCCCTTGACCGCGAGCCGCTGGTCGAGCACCAGCGCGGTCGTCCCGGTGGTGCCCTGGTCGATGGCGAGCACGTACTTCGGCATCTCACCCCTCCTGGAAGAAGGAGACCACCGCGTCGCACACGGCCGGCCCGTCCACGTCCAGCGGCAGCACGTGCCCGCTGCGCGGAAAGACCTGGACGGTCGCCCCGCCGGTCAGCGCCCGCGCGAGGCGACGCGCTCCGCGGACGGAGGCGGTCCGATCGAGCCCGCCTTGCAACACGAGCGCGCGCGCCCGCACCCGTCCCGCCACCGCCATCGTTTCCTCGGACAACAGGCGCAGCTCGCGCCCCCAGCGCCACGGGATCGCGCCGTACGAGCCATCCTCGGGCACCGCGGGGCACGGCGCCGGCGCGCCTTGCGAGACTCGGTCATCGGGCGGCGGGACGCGCGCGAGCGCCTGGATGTCGCGCGCTCCCTTCCCGACGACGCCGGGGAACGCCGGCAGCCGGCCGACCACCTGCGTGAACAACCAGGTAAGCCCGGCCATCTCGACGGCCGGGGCGAGCAGAGCCAGCGCGGAAACGGGAGCCACGCCTTGCCGCACGAACCCCTTCGCGGCCAGCCGGATCGCCAGCAGGGCGCCCATCGACAGGCCGCACAGGTACACGCGGCGCGCGCCCTGCAGCGACAGGAGCGCATCCTGCGCCGCATCGAGAATGTCGGAGCGCGTGACCGTCTCCAGATCTCGAGGCGAGGTGCCGTGGCCGGGAAGGAGCGGCCCCACCGCGCGGAACCCCGCCCGCGCCAGCGCCTCCCCGACCGGACGAACTTCCGCGGGCGAGCCCGTCAGCCCGTGCAGCAACAGGCAGGCGTCGTCGCCCTCGCCGAGGCTGAACGGAGCCGCCGGACCGGACATGAGGGAGGGCGCGGTAGCACGTCCGCGCCGGGGCCGCAAATGGACGTGCTAGAAGCAGGCATGGCCGACAATCCGCATGGGCCCACGCCGCAGCAGGTGCAGATCCAGCTCCAGATCGACGACGCGATCGCGAACGGCGCCTACGTCAACATGGCCCTCCTGAACCACAACGAGACCGAATTCGTGATCGACTTCATCTACGTGCAGCCCCAGGGGCCCAAGGCGGTGGTGCGCGCCCGGGTGATCAACAGCCCCAAGCACATGAAACGGCTCTTGCTCGCGCTGGAGGACAACGTCGCGAAGTACGAAGCGCAGTTCGGCAAGATCGACGTCTCCGGCCCCGCTCCGCACCTCCTCCCCGTGCACTGACGGCGACACTCAAGCCGCTCTTCGGGCCGGACTCAGGCAAAAAGCATTCACCGCGGAGAGCGCGGAGGACGCAGAGGTGTCTGGGTGGCGACGCATCGGGTGTCTCGCCCGATCGGAGGAACAAGAAGTCTTTTTCTCCGCCTCTCTGCGCGCTCCGCGGCGAAATCTTTTTGACCCCGTGTGGCTGCATCGCGGCCATCAGGGCGGCAGAGGGCGCAGGGTCGTGTCGCCCTGCACCACCAGGTGCGCGCGGAGCTTCTGCACCACTCCCTTCATGCCTTTCATGCGCGCCAGCTCCTCCAGGCTGGAAAAGGGACGTTTGTTGCGGCGCTCGACGATGGCATGCGCGCGCCCCCGGCCGATGCCGGGCAGGAGCCGCAGCTCCGCCTCGCTGGCCCGGTTCACGTTGAGGACGCCCTCGACGCGTGCCTTCGCGGAGTGCGCGCGCGGCCGCGCCGTCCGCACCTCCAGCGCAGGCCCGGGCTGCGCGGCCGCCTGCGGAGCAGACGCGAGCAACCCCAAGAGCAATGCAAGGTGCACCTCCGCTACTCCTGCGCGTCTTGCGCGGCGACGGCCAGCGGGCCGGGCGCGCGCGGCTCGGTCCGGCGCTCGCGGTCGTCCTCGCGCAGCTGGATGCGCCCGCCCAGCGGCAGCGAATCGAGCACCACGTTGATCGACCCGTCGCGGTTCAGCCACGCCATGCCCACGCGGCTCCAGATCCGGTTCCGCAGCCCCGGCTTGTCGATGACGTTGTAGGCGATCCACGGCTTCTTCCACGCGCCGCTCTCGGTCGGCCCCACCGGTTGCATCGGCATCGCGCCCGCCTGGTTTTCCACGCTCTCCTCCCGCCGGCCGCCCCGTTGCGGCACGCGCTTTCCCGGAGCACGCGCCGTGCCAGGACCTTTCCCTCTGCACATCGCCGCGCAACGGCGTTCCAGAACGAGACGGGGTCCCACGATGCGACATGCGCGGCCTTGACCTGCGCGCAGCGCGGGCGTACGAGGGCCCCGACAGATTCACCCGCCGCCGTGGCGCCCGAAAGGGCCTCTGAGGGAAGCCGGTCGAAAACCGGCGCGGTCCCGCCACTGTAGCCGGGGAGCCAGTCCCACGTAGCCACTCGGCCCAAGAGGGCCCGGGGAAGGCGGGACGGCGCGCAGCGAGCCGGGGCTCGTTGCATACCCGGGAGCCAGGAAACCTGCCTGGCGGCGAAAGCAGCGAATCCACCTCTTCGCGAGAAAGAGGGGAGATCCGTGCCGCGTGCCTTCGCCGCCCTCCGGCGGTCCATCCGCTTCGCCCCGCCCGCCCTGACGGCGCTCGTCGTCGCCATGGTGCCGCTGCGCGCCCGCGGAGAGGAGCCCAGGCCCGAGGCGGAGCCCGTCGAGATCGTGGTGACCGGAGCACCGGGGTCGGCGCGCGCCCCCGCGGCGCAGTCCACCGTGATCCAGGCCGACCAGTTCGCCGGCGAAGTGCGCTCGGTCGCGGAGATGCTCAGCGCCTCCCCGGGAGTGTCGCTGCACGCGCTGGGCGGACCGGGCCAGGCGACCACCCTCTCCTTGCGGGGAGCGAGCGCCGATCAGTCCCTGGTGCTCCTCGACGGGATCCCGCTCCACGGACCCGGAGGCGGAGCGGTCGATCTGGCCACCCTTCCCGCTTCGCTGTTGGACCGGTTGGTGATCAGCCGCGGCGTGCTCGGCGCCCAGTTCGGCGCCGGGGCCCTGGGCGGAGTGGTGGAGCTGATACCGCGCCGGCCACGGAACGACAGGGCGGCCGCGGATGCCCGCCTGACCGCCGGGTCGTTCGGGACCTTCGGCGCAAGCACCAGCGCGAGCGTGCCGTGGAGCGCCGAAGGCGGCGGGCTCGTCGCGTTACAAGTGGACCGGAGCGCCGGCGATTTCCCCTACGACCAGCAACTGACGCCCGAGATCGCCGGATCTCCGTATTACGACTTCACCCGCGCCAACGCCGATTCGTGGCGCGGCTCGGCCTTGCTCCGCGGCGGCTGGCCGATCGCAGGCGAGAGCGGGGTGGACGTCCTCTTCCAGGGCTCGATCGGTGAGCGCGGCCTGCCGGGCTCGGCGGCGAGCCCGACTCCGCGATCGCGCGAGGTGGACCACAGCGGGCTGCTCGGCGCACGCTTTCGCGGCGCCGCCGGGCCGGCGGCGTACTCGGTGCGCGCCTGGGCGGACGTCGATCGCATCGAGCTGCGCGGCGTCTCGGCGTTCGGCGATTGCGCCGACGGTACTCCCGACTGCCCACGGTCGCTCCAGTCCGCGTCCGCCGCGAGAGGCGAGGTCGAGATGGGGGCGCCGCTGGGCGAGCGCCAGTGGGTGCGCGGCTCGGTGACGGCGGGTATGGATCGCGCCACGGGAGACGCCACCGGCTTCCACCGCCGCGGCGTCTTCTCCGCCTCGCTCTCCGACGACGTGCGCCTCGGCGCCGTCTCGCTCTTCCCCGCGCTGCGGGTCGACGTGGTCGGAAAGGACGCCGGGCTGAGCCCCGCGATCGCGACCACCGTCCGGCCGTGGAGCGCGCCGATCGAGCTGCGCGCCGGCGCCGGGCTGTCGTTTCGCGCCCCGACCTTCAGCGAGCTGTACCTGCGGCAGGGCGGCCTCGCCCCGAACACCGATCTTGCCCCCGAGCGTGGGCGGTCCATCGACGTGGGGGTCGCCTACCGATCGGCGAAGCTGACCGTTTCCGCCGGCGCGTTCGTCTCCTGGTACCGGGACCTCATCGTCTATGAGTCGTTCCCGCCTGCCGCGGTGAAACCGTTCAACGTCGGATCGGCCCGGATCAGCGGATTCGAGCTGCAGGCGGTGGCGGCGCTGCCGTACCGACTCACCGCCCAGCTCGCCTATACCGCCCTGCAGGCGACCAACACGCGCCCCGGCACCCTCGAGGGCCACTCCCTTCCGTACCGGCCTCCTCACCGGTTGTTCGTCCGCGTCGCCCACCACGCGGACCGATTCGAATCGTACGCCGAGGCGAACGCGACGGCCTCCATGCCGCGCAACCAGTTCGACACCGCGTTCCTGCCCGCTCAGCTCCTGATCAACGCCGGCGCGGGTGCGCGCGTCGCCGGAACCCTGTGGATCGACGTCGAGGCGAAGAACCTGCTCGACGACCGCACGATGCAGGACCTGTTCCAGTACCCCCTGCCCGGGCTTTCCCTCGCCGTGATCGCCCGGGCGCGACTCTGAAGGAGCCGCCATGCACCGCATCCGAATCGTTCTCTTGGTGTGCCTGTTCGCCTGCGGCGGGGGGAATCCCCCTCCGAAACCGCTGGAGCACATCGCGCTGCCTTCCGGCGCGCTGCTCGACCCGTACGATGCCAGCAAGCCGGGCGAGGCCCGTCCGCTCTACACCACGCAGCTTGGCGGAAGGGTGTACGCATCGCTGGGCAACTTGAATCCCAGCACCTTCGCGCCGGCCGGCCCGGGATTCCTCGCCAGCATCGACCCGATCACCGGGCAGGTAGAGGCGATCAACCTGGGCGGGACCAGTCGGCACCAGTGCACGAATCCCGGCGTGGTCCGCCAAGACTCCCAGAAGCTGTACGTCGCGTGCGCGGGCGACTTCAGCGGCACTACCCCAGGCCGCGGCGTGTTCGAGGTCGATCCCGCCACCAAGGCGGTGACCCGTGGGCTCGTGACGGGCACAGGGTACGTCCCGAGCGGCGTCGCGGTCACCGCCACCAAGATCTGGGTGGGCGACAACGCGAAGCCTCAGCTCATCAGCATCGATCGAACGACCTTCGCCGCCGCGGACGGGGCGGACGCGGCCCATCCCCCGATCCCGGTTCCCTGCCCTTGGACGGGGAAAGGCCCGTTCGTGCCGTACGTGGGCATCGTGAATGGCGACCTGTACGCCCTATGCGCCACCACCGAATCCGGTCTGCTCGCCCGGTTCGATGCTCAGACCGGCGCCGCAAAAGGTTCGGTCGCAGTCGGCGCGGAGCCCACCGAGTTCACCGCCACCGGGGACGGCCGCATCGCGGTGGTGAACTCCAACGACAATACGATGACGCTCGTCACGCCCGGCGCCACTCTCAGCGCGCAGGTCGCTCTCACCTTCAACAGCGCCACCGCCACCCTGCAGGACGTCAAGGCGCGTGGCCGGTTCCTCTACACCGTCGCCTCCACCAGCAACACCGTGCAGAAGATCGATCTCGCCGCACCTGGCGGGCCGAAGGTGGTCGCCGACGCCAACACGGGTCTCGCATCCAACCCGTTCAATCTCGAGGCGCTGGACGATGATACGGTGGTGGTTGTGAACTGGGCGACGAGCGACGTTGTCGCGCCGCAGCTGAAGACGGTGCAGTGACGCGCGTCTTCGCGCTGCTCTTCGCCGCCGCCCTGACGCGGCAGCACCTGGGGCCGCCCGTCCCCGCGCAGGTGCGGCGG
>WNFL01445939.1_pt4 | contig 11007 bp, 8 predicted proteins | sample 5400361 | NCBI WGS metagenome assembly WNFL01 (sample SAMN13153351, study PRJNA577476) | soil metagenome | isolation source: 40 cm soil on Douglas fir-dominated hillslope | place: USA:California | collected 2013-09-17 | reverse complement strand
CCGAACTGGCCAAGGCGCGCAAGGCGGACTACGAGGGCGTGGCCAAGCGCATCCGGGAATCGTTCTTCGGCCAGGAGCATTACTTCATGCCGAAGTCGGCGCTGGAGGCCACAGCCGAGGAGCGCGAGCGTGAGTTCGACAGGATGTGGGACGCCGGCGGATTCGCCTTTTGGCTGGCCAACTATCAGGACATGTTCTTCTCGCAGGAGGCCAATGACCTGTGCGCCGACTACATCAAGCGCAAGATCCGCAAGACCGTGAAAGACCCGGTCATCGCCGAAAAGCTGATTCCCAAGGGCTACGCCTACGGCACAAAGCGCCAGCCGCTGGACACCAACTACTACGAGACCTTCAACAAGGACAACGTGCTGCTGGTCGATGCGAAAACCGACGGCGGGATCGAAGAAATCACCGAAACTGGTATTCGCGCAGGTGGCAAGGAATATCCTCTCGACATCATCGTTTTCGCCACCGGTTTCGATGCCATGACCGGCCCGCTGAAGGCGTTGAACCTGAAAGGCCGCGGCGGCCGCACGCTGGACCACGAGTGGTTGGACGGCCCGCACACCTACCTTGGCATCTCGGTCGCCGGCTTTCCCAACTTGTTCACCATCACCGGCCCGCAAAGCCCGTCGGTGCTGTCGAACATGCCGGTCTCGATTGAGCAGCATGTGGAGTGGATCACCGACTGCATTGAAGCCATGCGTAAGACCGGAAAGACCACCATCGAGGCGACGCCCGCGGCGCAGCATCAATGGGTCGCCCATGTCAACGAAATCGTCAACGCGACGCTGATGACCAGCGCCAACTCCTGGTACATGAGCGCCAATATCCCCGGCAAGCCGCGCGCCTTTTTGCCTTATCTGGGGCCGGAAGGCGTCGGCGGTTACAGGAAGAAGTGCGACGAGATCGCGGCCAAGGGCTACGAGGGATTTGAATTGGCGTAGCCAAATCTGGACAAGAAAAAATAGCGCGGGAAAGGCATCAGCCTTACCGCCCAACAAACGAAATCGGGAGGTGACAATGATCGACAACAGCTACTACTCGCAGGACGTTCACGGCCCTTACGAACTTCACGACATCGGCAATCTCGAATTGGAGGAAGGCGGTACGATTCGTGGCTGCAAGCTCGCCTACGCAACCTTCGGCAAGCTCAATGCTGCAAAAGATAACGCCATCCTCATCCCCACCTGGTACTCCGGCACAAACAAAATCATGGAGCAGGTATATATCGGTCAGGGCCGCGCCCTTGATCCCGACAAGTATTTCATCGTCGTCGTCAATCAGATTGGCAGTGGTCTTTCCACCTCGCCGCACAATACGCCGGCGCCGGCCGGGATGGGAAACTTTCCCCATGTGCGCATCGGGGATGACGTGCGCGCGCAACACAAATTTATTACGGAAAAATTCGACTTGAAAAGTCTCGCGCTCGTCGTGGGCGGCTCCATGGGCGCACAACAGACCTACGAATGGGCGGTACGCTACCCCGAGATGGTGAAGCGCGCCGCGCCCATCGCCGGCACCGCCAAGAATACCATCCATGATTTTCTTTTCACGGAAACGCTGGTCGAAGCGATCACCTCCGACCCCGGTTTTAACAAGGGTTTCTACGCGTCATCGGCCGACGTAAGGGAAGGCATGTTGCGCCACGCTAAAATGTGGGCGGTGATGGGCTGGAGCACGGAATTTTTCCAGCAAGACCGCCATAAGGCGTTGGGCTTTTCGTCGATGAGCGATTTCATCATCAACTTCATGAACGGCTATTTCAGCGTCATGGATCCCAACGATTTGCTGTGCATGGCATGGAAATGGCAGCGCGGAGACGTGAGTCGACACACGGGTGGCGACTTACGGGCCGCATTGGGCCGCATTAAAGCCAAGACCTTTGTCATGCCAATGTCTTCGGATATGTTCTTCCCCCCGTCCGATTGCCAGGCCGAGTGGCGGCTCATTCCCGATGCCGAATTCCGGCCGATCCAAACCATCGATGGCCATCTTGCGCTTTTCGGTGCTGATCCCAGTGCGATCGGTCAGCTCGACAAGCACCTAAGCGAGTTGCTCGCGACAGAAGTTCAGCTCGCGATAGCAGCTTAGCAGGGGCACCGCACCCATCGGGGCCTCTGCTCCTGGTGGTACTCGGTCTTGAACGACAACGGCGGCGGCACATTGCCTGGGCCTCCGAAGGCGAACCGACTTCCGAAGTTTCGATGAGTGACGCCCTCAGGGGCGACGCAACTACTGCGCAAATGGTTCCGATGAAAACGGAATGCGCGCCAACGCATCAAAACGCGGATGACGCGGACGAGTTTGCGTAGCGGCGTCAATGCGCTCACCGAGCGACGGACAGCGTGATGCGTCGCCACGCGGCGCGGCGGGTTTCCACTTTCTCCAACCTTTTGCGGCAATCGCGGGATTGGTTACGCCAAGGTATGTACGATCACCGGCCCGGCTACAGCCGTGGCTGGCCCGACGAGCAGTGGCATAAGATTGTCCTCGATCCACGCGATCCCGCGTCTGTTCGACTCCTCGGCGCCTGCATGATTGTTGAAGATGCTGATGGCCGTAACTGTATCGTCGGGGGCATAGACCACATAGTAGGCCATGAAGCCTTCGACATCACTGATGATCGGAATGGCCCCCTCCTTGATCCTGCGTGCCAGTTCTTCGGCCATTCCAGCCTTTGCCTTCCCCTGACGTATGGCGGCATACATGGAGTGATCCTCCTTTGGTCAGCAGCTGCTTTGAGATCGCGACCGTTTCGATCAGGCATCATGTGCGTTAGTCGCGGGCGGGACCAGCAGCGGGCCTTCCCGCACGTTCGAAACCTACGCCTTACCGCGCAGCCGCGCCATCGAACCCCGTGAAGTTGGTAGTAGTTCTCGCTGCGAGGTGCCACGCGGTACGGCGGGTGTGCCCGGCAGTCACTGCTCCGCGAGCGAGCGCCTGCATGATCACCGTGGTAGCATTTAATGTTCGCTCGGGGAATCGATCAGAGCCTGGCGAACACGACCGGCTTGTTGTTCTCGATGATCGCGAGCGCTTCCTGACTGCCGCGCTCAATGAAGGCCGCGAGGCTCGCGCAGGCGACAGGCGCATTGCAGACCTCTGGGAACGCCGCATTCACCGCCTGACACGCGAAATGTGGTTTTGGGTTGGCAGGCTTTTCGATCGACTGATATTTTTTTGCTCAGGGCTGCTACCCAGCGCGGTCGGCGCGGATGATCGGGAGTCGACGCGGTGACGGGCAAAACATCGGCAAGCCGCTTGGCTCTTCAGCCCGCCTTCTGGTATCGATAATCCTTCGAAAACGAGGCTGGATTGCCGATGAGTAATTTCCCCGCGCCCGGCCTTTTCCGAAAATGGCTCGCCCCGGTTATTGCCGCGCTGTTCTGCCTCGCCTCGCAGCCATGCCGTGCCGCAGAGGAGCCCGATGCGCCCAAGGACGGCCCGAAGGGCGCGGCGGTCACCGTGCTCAAAGCCGCAAAATCCTGCTTTTCCAACATCGTCGAAGTTTCGGGCATTCTGATTCCGAAAGAGGAAACCGCCGTGCGGCCGGAGCGGCTGGGCTTGAAGGTCGCGGAAATCCTGGCCGATGCGGGGGATACCGTGACCGCCGGGCAGACGCTGGCGCGCCTCACTTTGCCCGAGGGCGGCATTGCGCAGGTGCAGGCGCCGGTGGCCGGGCTGATCTCAAGCTCCTCGGCGGTGGTCGGCGCGGTCGCCTCGGGCAAGGGCGAAGCGCTGTTTTCCATCATCGCGCGGAGCGAATTCGATCTGGTTGGGCTGGTGCCGGTGCGGGATATTGCCAAACTCGCGGTCAACCAGACCGCGCGGATCAAGATCATCGGTGCCGGCGAGGTCGACGGCAAGGTGCGCCGGGTGGCGACCACGGTCGAGCCCAACAGCCAGTTGGGGCAGGTGTTTGTCTCGGTGACCACCAACCGGCGTCTGTTGGTGAACTCGTCCGGCCGGGCGATGATCAAGACCGGGCAGAGCTGCGGCGCTGGCACCGTGGTTCAGGTGGTGCGGCGGGCGCGGGTCGAGACAAGGCGGGTCGAGGTCGGGCTGATGTCCGGTGGCCAGGTCGAAATCCGCGACGGCCTTGTCGAAGGCGACATCGTGGTGGCGCGCGCGGGGGCGCTATTGCGCGAGGGCGATCCGGTGCGGCCGGTGACAGCGAGCGCGGATGTAAAGTAAGGCGGGGAAGGTTCGACATCTCGGCAACGGCGGCGCTCCCTCTCCCCTTGTGGGAGAGATAACACGGAGCACGGATGCCGAAAGACCTCAATTTTCGTCATTCCGGGGCGCGCGTCAGCGCGAACCCGGAATCTCGCGCCTGATAACCTCTGGATTCCGGGTTCATCGCTCCGCGATGCCCCGGAATGACGGTGCATAAATTAACCGCCCGCCGCTTCGCTCGTGCCGAACTTTACGTCTTCCGAGAGCGACGACGACACCGAGGGGACCTGCTCGCCTTCGGAGGCGCGGGAGATGGCGACGCGGGTCCGGTTGAAGACGGTCTCGGCACCGGCTGCCTGGGCATTGAGGTTGTTGAGCAGTTCGGCCATCAGCACGCTGTACTGGCCGCTGGAATCGTCGGCGACCTTGCCGGGTGTCGCCGAGGTCAGGATCAGTGCGTTGTCAGGCGCATTGATCGGCGCGAGACCATGGGAGAAGGCGCGGAAGCGACGCTCGTACGGGTTACGCCGCGAGGCATCGATGACGGCGATCTTGGCGCGGGCGCCCGCCTCCTTCATCGCATCCAGCACTTGTTCAATGCTGAATCCGTTGCGGCGGACGTCGGCTTCCTTCCAGATCACCGCATCGACCGGAATCATGTAGCTCTCGCTGCCGACCTGAATGCCATAGCCGCCGAAGAACAGCATCACCACGGTGTCGCGCCTGATCTTGGATTTCAGCCGGCCGATCGCCCGGCTCATGTCGTCCTTGCTGGCGTCCTCGACCACATCGACGTCAAAACCATTGCGCCGCAGGGCCGCGGTCAGGGCGCGGGCATCATTGATCGGCTGCGCCAACGGCGCGCTCGCATCGGGATAATTGCCGTTGCCGATCACCAGCGCGATCCGCGAAGTCCCCTTCAGAGCATCGCCGTTCTGCTCGGCGGCGACGGCGCTGGCCGCATCCAGGGCCCGCATGTTCAGCGCAGCATGAGCGCCGATCGCCAGCGACACCATGCCGACAAAGGCCGCGGCCATGGCGATCGAGCGGCGGGAGATGCGAAGCTGCGTTACATTCATCGCGGTTCATTCCTGCTCAGTGTCAAAGGCGCGCGCGCCTGATCGTCGCGCCAAGGCTGTCCGGGACTTGTGGGGGTGACGGTTCGTGTGCCGCCCAATTGCGCTCAATTTGCGGCACTCCTTACTCAATTTGTGGCGCCGCAGGAAACAAACCGTTAACCCGCAAGCTCCCATTCGGCAACGCTGGACGGCACTTTTCGATCACGGCGGCATGGCCGGTTCCATTCATTTGCCGCCACATTTTGCCCCCGTTATGTGACCCATATCACATTTCGGCTGTAGCCCTTTTTCACGTCGCCTATCAAAGACTTAGAGGTTATCAAAGAAGCGGTCGCAGCCGCCGGTTGCGGATTGGCGGGCTTGGCGGGACGTGCGACAAGGGATCGCACGAAAGAAACTGTAATGAATCTTCATCACGTCGCCGGAGCCGCCTACCGTGCGCTGACGGCCCGCAAGGATGGCCCGTCGCTCTATGATGTCTGCGACCCCCTGCTGCTCAAGTCCGGAGGCGACCCTCATCTCGGCAAGTTCTATCGGACCGCGCTTGGAAATCCGGCGCTGCGGTCTTTGCTGCGCCGGACCGGGCTGGCTGAGCTTCGCGACGAGGCGCGTCTGCAGGCACTCCGCGAGGCCCTGATCCGGGCGCGCGACGATGAATTCCCGGACTGGGCTGCGATCGGCCAGCCGGTCGCGGAGCTCCTGGATACGATCGACCTGCAGCACCCCAGCCCCAAACCGGCGCCGGCGCCGGAGCGCGCGCCCGGCCTTGCCGAGATCGAGCCCATCATCCGCACCTGCGGGGCGCACCTTTTGCGATCGTTCGGCAGATGCGGTTTTATTCCGACCTACGCCGCCTTCAATCTGATCGGCGATCCCGATATGGGAGGCCGCCAATTGCTGATGGCGCTGACCGGGCTCAATTCGCGCGGTTACAAGAACTCGACCTTGCTGTTCAATCTGGCGCGGATCTTCATCGCGCGCTCGCCGGCCCGCGCTCTCATCAACCCCCCCTGGACCGGCATCGCCGAGCCGATGTCGCAGCCGGTGCAGATCCGCCATCGCTCCGCCTATTACGACGCGTTTTTCACCGAGGCGCTGCTGAGCTTTATCGAAACCGGGGTGGCGTCACCGGAGCAAACCACCGCGGCGCGCCGCACGATATCGGCGATGGTCGATTTCTGTCTCACAACCAGCCGCGAGGAGGTGCGCGCCCAGGACGGCAAACCTTTCAGCGTCGTCACCGCGCTGGCCCCGCTGCCGCATCCGCGCTTCAGCCGGCTGTTCGCGCAGATCAAGCAGGATCTCGGTTTTGGGGTCTACGTTCCGGATTGCGACACCACGGCCTGCGCCTTCTCGGCGGCGACGCAAGCCGGCTCTGATGATCCGATCCTGAAGCAGCCGCTGATCGACTTCTACGCCGGCTATCAGGCCGGCGGCGGCGCCAACGAGCCACTCGTGACCGTGCCGCTCAACGACAACATCGATTACGACGGCGGCGTCGTCACCTGGATCGACAACCTCGCCGGCGAACGCCCGTTTGGCAACGATCTCGACCCGACGCTCAATCTCGACATCCTCGAAGTCAGTTTTCGCAATTTGGTCCGTTGGAAAATTATCGAAACCCCGCAGCGGCTGGAAACCATTCACCGCATCATCGGCTTTCAAAAACGGCTGGTGCTGAGTGGCGCGTTCACCCATCCGCGCTCGCATATCTATTATCTGCCGGAGCTTTATTGTGCCTATTTCGGCCGCTGCTATGCAGCCTTCATCGCATTGCCGCCCGCGGCCCAGCGGGCGATCGATCCAGACGGCGCGTTCGATGTCATCCGTGGCCGGGTGCTGGCTTACGTGCAAGACGAACTGATCGTGGGCGAGATGAACGTGTTCGATGCGGCGCTGGCGCTGATCGCACTCGGCCATCTCGGCGCCGAGCCTGCGACCTTCACCCCGGCCCTGCATTGCATCGTCCACCATCTCGGCGAAGGCGGCCGCCATGGACCGTTCAAGGCCTATGAGTGGAACAAGATGAAGACCCCCACGCGCATCCTGGTCGGCGGCCCCGAGGTTACCTCGGCCTTCGTGCTGATGGGGCTCGCGCTGGCACGGCGGACGATGATGCGAGGGGCGGGTGCTTCATAGCCCTTGATCTGCGGAGAAAGTCTTCGAGTTCAGCCCACCTCTCCCACTGGGAGAGGTGGGCGCGAAGCGCCGGGTGAGGGGTTACGGCCTAACGATCGACCATACGCCCTCACCCCAACCCTCTCCCATCGAAGTCGGATATATCCGACTTCGACAATTTTGATATGCCCAACTCGGGTAAACCCGAGTTGGGGGGAGAGGGAGCGCAATTCCGTTGCCGAGGCGTCGAGGCCACGCTCGGCACCTGCATAATCGCCGCTATTTCTCGCGTTAAGTTGAAATCGGGCGCCGTGGCGGGCACTGGTGTGCTAATCCAATCCCCACCACAATCCGCCTGCGTGATAATATGAGCCCACCTTCAAGACGGCCGCTTTGGATGTTGATGAAATTTCTGTTCGCGCTTCTCGTATTTCTGCTGCCGGCGCTGGCCGAGGCGGCCGACGTCACCGGTGTTCCGAAAATCCGCGAGGGCGACAATATCCAGATCGGCAATACCCGTATCCGTCTCGGTGGAATCGATGCGCCCTCGGTGGATCAGCTCTGCCTCAACAACAACGGCGAGCGCTGGACCTGCGGCGTTGCCGCGCGCGACGAACTGATCAAGCACGCCGACAACAAGACCTGGACCTGTCACACCCGCCAGATCGTCGACCGGCGCGGCCGAACGGTGGCGAGATGCGAAGTCGACGGCGAGGACATCCAGAAATGGATGGTGAGAAACGGATGGGCATTATCCTTTGTGCGCGTCTCCCATGATTACGATGACGATGAAAAAGCCGCCCGCGAGGCCAAGGCCGGGATGTGGCAGGGCGCCTTCATCGCGCCATGGGACTGGCGGGTCCGCAACAAGAAGACGGCCATCCTCGGATCCGTCAAGCCGCCGGACAACGCCAACACGATCCTGCTGGCGTCGGCGTCGGGATCGGTTGCGCCCTCGCCCGACTGCACCATCAAGGGCAACGTCAATCGCTCCGGCGAATGCATCTATCATCAACCCACCAGCCGCTGGTATGCGAAGATCAAGATGCAAATCTCTAAGGGCACGCGCTGGTTCTGCTCGGTCGACGAGGCCGAAGCCGCGGGCTGCCGCGAAACCAAACGATAGCTTTTCTTGCCCCTCCAACCTGCGTAAAACCCTCAAAGTCGAATCCTCCTCCCACGCCCTGATGCGCCTTGATCTCGCAACAGGCCCCTGTCAACCGTCACGAAAGTTCAAGGAAAACCAACAATGACCGTTCGCGCGGGCCGGGAATTTCTCGCCATCCCCGGACCCACCACCATGCCCGACGAAGTGCTGCGGGCGATGCATCGCCCCGCACTGGACATCTATTCCGATCAGATGGTTGGGATGACCGACAGCCTGCTGCGCGATCTCTCCAGGTTGTTTGCCACCAAGGGCCGCTCCTACATCTACATCGCCAACGGCCACGGCGCCTGGGAAGCCGCACTCAGCAACGTGCTGTCGCGTGGCGACAAGGTTCTGGTGCTGGAAAGCGGCCGGTTCGCCGTCGGCTGGGGCAACGCCGCCGCCGCCATGGGCGCCGAGGTGGAAGTGCTGAAGGGCGACTGGCGCCGCGCGATCCGCCCGGCCGAAGTCGAGGCCCGCCTGCGACAGGACAAGGATCACACCATCAAAGCGATCCTTGCGGTACAGGTCGATACCGCCTCCGGCGCCATCAACGACATCGAAGCCATCGGCAAGGCCATCAAGGCCGCGGGTCACCCGGCATTGTTCATGGTCGACGCGGTGGCGTCGCTCGGCTGCATGCCGTTCGAGATGGATGCCTGGGGCATCGATGTTGCCATGTCCGGCTCGCAGAAGGGCCTGATGGCGCCGCCGGGCCTGGGCTTCGTCGCCGCCAACGACCGCGCCCGCGAAGTGCACAAGACGGCCGGATTGCGGACGCCTTATTGGGACTGGACCGAGCGCGAAGGCGAGGAGCACTACCGGAAATATGCCGGCACCGCACCCGTACATCTGCTGTTCGCGCTGCGCCAGGCCATCGACATGCTATTAGACGAGCAGCTTGAAAACGTGTTCCAGCGCCATCGCCTGCTGGCCGAAGCGGTGCGCCGCGCGGTTTCGGTCTGGGCCGAGGGCCAGGTGCTCGGTTTCAATATCGCCGAACCCGGGGAGCGCTCGGACACGGTGACCACCGTTGTCATGTCCAACGGTCATGATCCGGTCGCGCTGCAACGCTATTGCAAGGAGAAATGCGGCGTCGTGCTCGGGGTCGGAATCGGCGAACTCGTAGGCCAGGCGTTCCGGATCGCCCATATGGGACACGTCAACGCACCGATGATCCTGGGCACCCTGGGCGTCATCGAAGTCGGCCTCAATGCGCTCGATATACCGCACGGCAAGGGCGGCACTGAGGCCGCGATCGACTGGCTCGGCGAAAGTGTAAGCCCTGAGGGCTGACCGAATAGGGTTTAAGGTCGTCATTGCGAGCGAAGCGAAGCAATCCATGAACTCCAGCAGGTCTGGATTGCTTCGTCGCGGAGCCTGTCATCGGGCGCGCATTCGCGCGACCCGTTGGCTCCTCGCAATGACGACAAATAGTCTTCGAAGCCTTTTCGGTACCGCTTTATTCGTATATTGATCCTGCGATAAATAAGAGGCCGACAACGGCGCGATAACAGGGAGTGATGTGATTGGCGTCCGTTGATTTGCGTGGCCTCACCAAGCGGTTTGGATCGCTTGCGGTGGTCGATGACGTCTCGCTGCGGATCGACCACGGGCAATTGGTCTGCCTGTTAGGCCCCTCTGGCTGTGGCAAGACCACGACGCTGCGGCTGATCGCCGGCTTTCTGGAGCCTTCCGACGGCGAGATCCACGTCGGCGACCGGCTGGTGTCCTCGAAGGCGCGCACCTTGCCGCCCGAACAGCGCAAGATGTCGATGATTTTCCAGAGCTACGCGCTGTGGCCGCACATGACGGTGGCCGAGAACATCATCTACGGGCTGCGCCTGCGGAAGATCGACCGCGCGACCATTGCCAAGAAACTCGACGTGATCCTCAAAGCCACCAAGCTCGAAATCCTCGCGCAGCGCTATCCCGGCGAATTGTCGGGCGGACAACAGCAGCGCGTGGCGCTGGCGCGGGCGCTGATCGTCGAGCCGGAGACGCTACTGCTCGACGAACCCTTGTCCAATCTCGACGCCAATTTGCGCGAAGAGATGCGTTTTGAAATCCGCCGGCTGCACGACGAATACCGTTACACCACGGTCTACGTCACCCACGACCAGTCCGAGGCGATGACCACCGCCGACTTGATCGCGGTGATGAATTCCGGAAAAATCGATCAGCTCGGTACGCCCGAGGATATCTATGACCGGCCGCAATCGGAATTCGTGGCGCGCTTCATCGGCGCCAGCAATGTGATCAAGGGCACCGCGCGCGACGGAAATCATGTCGCGTTCGCGGGCGCGACCTTGCAGGTGGTAGGCGCGAAACTCGAAGCCGGCCAAAGTGCCGCGGTCGCGATCCGCCAGCACGACATCCAGCTTTCGACGCAAGCGCCGCAAACGCCTGAGAATACCGTCAAGGCCACGGTGACGCGGCAGGTCTTTCTCGGGCCGAGCCGCGACTATATGGTCGAAACGTCCC
>WNFL01085363.1_pt2 | contig 11007 bp, 8 predicted proteins | sample 5400361 | NCBI WGS metagenome assembly WNFL01 (sample SAMN13153351, study PRJNA577476) | soil metagenome | isolation source: 40 cm soil on Douglas fir-dominated hillslope | place: USA:California | collected 2013-09-17 | reverse complement strand
TCTCGCCGCGCTCGAGGCGCTGCCGGTCCCGGTGGCCTCCGGCCCGCCGGTCGCCCTGGGCCAGCTCGGGCAGGTGCGGCTCGCCGAGGCGCCCGAGTTCGTCCGCCACCGCGCGCGCTCGCGCGACGCGGTGCTGGTCAGCCTGCTGCGCCAGCCCGCGGCAAGCGCGGTCGCGTTGTCCGCGGAGGCGCAGCGCTGGTTTGCCGCGAACCGCCGCCGCTTCCCGCCCGGGGTCGACGTCGAGACCTTCTACGACCAGTCCGATCTGGTGCGCGCCTCGGCCGGCGGGGTACGCGACAGCCTGCTGGTCGGCGCGTTGCTCGCGGTGGCGATCGTCATCCTCTTCCTGCGCAGCCCGCGCCTGGGGCTGGCGGGCGCCCTGGTCCTGCCCGGCAGCATCGCGATCACCCTGATTGCCCTGACGTTGCTCCACCAGTCGCTCAACATGATGACGCCGTCGGGCTGGTGCTCGATGACGCGATCGTGGTGGTCGAGCACCTGGCGACCCGCTCGAGCGGGCCCGCGGCGCGTCCGCGCTCGCAGGCGATGGCCGAGATCATGCCCGCCCTGTGCGGCTCGAGCCTGTGCACGCTGGCCATGTTCCTGCCGTTCGCGATGCTGGGCGGGGTGACCGGGGCGTTCTTTCGCGTGCTGGCGCTGGCGATGGCGCTCATGCTGGGCGGATCGCTGCTGCTGTGCGTGACGCTGGTGCCGCTGGTGAGCCCGTCGTCCCACGCGCCCGCCCCGGCGGGCGAGCCCGTCCGCGCGAAGCCGCACCCGTTCCAGCGGGCGCTCGGCTTCACGACCTCCCGGGCCTGGGTGGGATTCGCGGTCGTGGCGGCGTGCGTGGCCCTTGCGGTCCCGCTCCAGCTCACGCTCGGCACCGGCTTCCTGCCCGATATGGACGAGGGATCGCTGATCCTCGACTACGCCGCCCCGCCCGGCACCTCGCTCACCGAGAGCGATCGCATCCTCCAGGACGTCGAGCGGGAGCTGACCGCGACGCCCGAGATCGCCTCCTGGTCGCGCCGCACCGGGGAGCAGCTCGGCTTCTTCATCACCGAGCCCAACCTCGGCGACTACGTCCTGCGGCTCAAGGCGCGGCGGCGGCGCGGCGCCGAGGCGATCGCCGACGACCTGCGGCTGCGCATCGAGGCGGCACAGCCCGCGCTGCGCATCGAGTTCGGACAGCTGGTCGAGGACGTCATCGGCGACCTGACCACCACCCCCCAGCCCATCGAGGTGCGCATCCTGTGCGAGGACCGCCAGGTGGCCGAGAGCAAGGCCATCGAAGCCGCGGCGCTGCTCGCGCGCATCCGCGGGGTCGTCGACGTGAAGAGCGGCGTGGTGGTGAGCGGTCCGAACGTGACCATCGTGCCGGGCCCGGGGGCGGCACGCGCCGGCCTCGACGCCACCAGCCTGGCGCGCGCGGTCGCCCCCGCGGTTGCCGGAGTGGAGGTGGGCGAGATCGTGCGCGGCGCGCGCGCCTGGCCGGTGCGCGTCACGCTGCCCCCGCCCGCGGGGCTCAGCGGGAGCGCCGCCCTGGCCGCGGTGGCGATTCCCACCGGCCCGGGCCTGCGGGCGCGGCTCGGCGACCTCGCCACCCTGCGCACCGACCCGGGCGAGACCGAGATCGCACGCGACAACCTGCGCACCCTGGTGTCGGTCACCGCGCGCCTCTCGGGCCGCGATCTGGGCTCGGCGATGCTCGAGGTCCAGCGCCGGCTCGATCGCGGGCTCGCCCTGCCCGCGGACGCCACCATCCAGTACGCGGGCATGTGGGCGGAGCAGCGCTCGTCGTTCCGCGGCCTGGTCGCCGTGCTGGCGGCCGTCACGGCGCTGATGGCGATCATCCTGCTGATCGCGTTCCGCTCCTGGGGCGCACTCGCCGCCGTGCTGCTGGTGATCGCCTCGGCGCTGGTGGGCGTGTTCGCCGCCCTCCACCTGGGCGGGGCGACCTTCAACATCTCGAGCTTCGTGGGCGCGATCATGACGGTTGGCATCGTTTCGGAGAACGCCTACTTTCTGGTGGCGTCCTATCAAGCGGCGCGCGCCGATGGGCGGTCGGCCCGGGACGCCGCGCTGGCCGCGGCCACGCGGCGCGCGCGGCCCGTCCTCATGACGACCGCGGCCGGCCTCGCGGCGCTGGCGCCGCTGGCGCTCGGCCTGGGCTCCGGCGCCACGCTGTTGAGGCCGCTGGCGATCGCCGTCATCGGCGGCTTCTGCGCCTCGGCGCCGCTGCTCCTGCTGGTGCTGCCGGCGCTGCTGGCCCGTCTGGGCGGCGGGATAGACTAGGGGAGGGCCCGACGTGCGCGTGCTGGTGATCGAGGACAGCGCCCCCACTCGCGACCTGCTGGTGCGCTCGCTCGCGGATGCCGGCATGACCGTGACCACCGCCGCGCGCGTCTCCACCGGGCTGCGGACCGCCACCACGGCCGAGTTCGATGTCATCGTGCTCGACCTCATGCTGCCCGACGGGGACGGCCTCGACCTGTGCCGCGAGCTGCGCGCGGGCGGCACGACGACGCCCATCCTGTGCCTGACCGCGCGTGCCGAGGTGGCGGACCGGGTGGAAGGCCTGGAGGCGGGGGCCGACGACTACGTGCGGAAGCCCTTCGCGCTCGCCGAGCTCCAGGCCCGGATCCGGGCGCTCGCCCGCCGCCGGGGCCAGACGCCCGCCTCCCGGGTCGCGGCGGGCCAGGTCAGCATCGATTTCACCGCCCGCCGGCTGACGCGCGCCGGGAGCGAAGTGCCGCTGACCGCCCGCGAGTGGGCGGTCCTCGGGCTGCTGGCCTCGCGGGCGGGCCGTCTCGTCACGCGCGCCGAGCTGCTCGAGCATGCCTGGCACGACACCACGCCTGCCGCGTCCGACAGCCTCGACGTCATCTTGAGCCGGCTGCGGCGCAAGCTCGGCCGTCCCGAGGAAGGCTGCGGGATTCGCACCGTGCGCGGGGAAGGCTTCGTGTTCGAGACGGCGCCATGACAGCCCGCTCGCTGGTGTTCCGGCTCGCGCTGGTCCAGCAGCTGCTCGCCGGCGCCCTCATCCTGGTGTTCTCGGGCTCGGCGATCTGGCTCTCGGCGCGCACCCTCGAGCGGCAGGAGTCGGCCTTCCTCTCGAACACCGCCGCGCGCATGGCCCAGAGCCTGGAGCGCGAATGGAACGAGGACGCCAACCTGGGGCGGGCGGCCCAGGCGGCGGTCGAGGAGGGCGCGATCCCCGGGGTCCAGATCGACGTGCTCGATGCCGCGGGGCGGCGGGTCGCCTCGACCGCCGCGGGGGCGGATCGTGGCCGGCGACCCGACACCCGCGCGATGAGAGTCCACGTACCGCGCGGGGCCTGGATCGTTGCCTCGATCTCGACCCGGCCGCGGCGCGGCGCCCTCACCGCCCTCGGCCTGGCGTTGCTGTTCGCCGCCCTGCCGCTGTTCGTCGCGGTGGTCGCGCTCAGCAGGGCGGTCGCGCGGCGGGCGTTGCGGCCGCTGTCGCGCATGGCCATTCAGGCCGAGCTGGCGCTGGCGCGCGGGGTCGTTCGCCCGCTCGGGCGGCCCGCCGACCCCAGCGAGGTCGCCGCCCTCGCGGCATCGTTCAACCGCCTGCTCTCCCGGCTCGACGAGATGCTGCGCGCCGAGCAGCATTTCACCCAGGACGCCGCGCACGAGCTGCGCACGCCACTCACCGTGTTGTCGGGGGAGCTCGAATACGCGCTGGCGGACACCAGCCTGGGCGCGCGGCAACGCCAGGGGCTGGAGCGGGCGGCGCAGCAGGCGCGGGCCATGTCCGAGCTGGTCGAGGCGCTGCTCTTCCTGCGGCGCACCGATCCGCCCGCCGCCGAGGAGCGCGCCGACTTTGCGCCGGTCAACTTGAGCGATCTGGTGCGCGACATCGCCCGCGATCTGCTCGAGGGGCTGCCGGGGCGCGCGTCCGACGTCTCGATCGCGGCCGAGGACGAAGTCCTGGTGGCCGGGCACGCCACGCTGCTCGCCTCCGCCTTGCGCAACCTGCTTTCGAACGCGCTCAAGTTCACCGAGCCGGGGCAGCCCGTGCGGGTGGCGGTCGAGGCGTGCGGCGAGACCTCGCGCGTCGTGGTCGAGGACGGCGGTCCCGGCATTCCGCCCGGGGACCGCGAGCGTATCTTCGACCCGTTCTTTCGGGGCGGCGAAGCGCGTGCGCGCCACCAGGGATTCGGGCTCGGCCTGCCGATCCTGCGCCGCGTCGCGCGGGCGCACGACGGCGAGGTGCGTGTCACGACCTCCGCGCTCGGCGGGGCCCGCTTCGAGCTTCACCTGCCCGCCTGGGCGCCCCGGGAAACCGCGGGCCGGGGGGCGAAGGGGAGCCGATCCGTTCAGGAGCCGTTGGGATGGGTGTGAGCATGATGAAACCCGGGCCGGGCACGAGGGGTTGTGCTCGTGCGCGGAGGTCCGCCGGAGGGCGGACGCGCTTTGGAGGAGCCATGAAAACGCTGGGACCCGTCGCCACCCTGCTCGTCACGATCGGACTCGGCACGTGGGCCGCGACCGCGTGTCACGCCCAGGCGCTCGAGACCGAGAGCGCCCGCTTCCTGCACCGGGGCTCGTACGAGCTGGGGTCGGCGTTCGAGTTCCAGACCTCGGGCGAGGGCATCGAGCGGGCGGTGCCGCTGGCGATGGAATACGGCGTCACCGATCGCTTCTCGATGCTGGTGGAGCCGGTGCTGTACACCGCCATCCGGCCCAAGCACGGCGCCGGCGCCACCGGTCCCGGCGATCTCGAGATCACGGCCTTCTACCTCATGCGCCCCGAGGCCCCGCGCCTGCCGGCGCTGGCCCTGGCGCTCGAGGTCAAGCTCCCGACCGCCCGCGATCAACTGATCGGGACCGGGCAGACCGACTGGGCCGCCTACGCGATCGCGAGCCGGCGCGCCGGCCGTCTCGATGCGCACGCGAACCTGGGCTACAACCTCAACGGCCAGCCACCCGGCGTGAAGCTCAATAACACCATCAGCGGCGCCCTGGCCACCGAGTACCATCTGAGCGATCGCGGCGAGCTGTTCGTCGAGCTGCTGGGGACCACCGCCTCGGTGGGCGAGGGCGGCGGTGACAATCCCGCCAACCCGAACCCGGTGGCCCCGGAGGTGGGAGGAAGCGAGCTGGTCGGCACAGCGGGCGTGGGCTGGTCGCCGGTGCCACACAGTCTGTTGTCGCTGGGCGTGAGCTACGACAGCAACCATGCGCTGCTCCTGCGCCCCGGTGTGACCTACCGGCTGCGCTAGCCGCCCGCGGAGCGCGGGGCGGGCACGCGAGCCCAATGCGAATCAAGGAAAGGAGCCACACGATGCGAGTCGCGAGAACTGCAGTGGTCGGCCTGACGGCGCTGGGGTTGCTTCCGGGCGTGGCGGGCGCCAAGGGGCCGGCGGCCGAGTATCACCCGGCCATCCATGCCGCCAACTTCGTGGGCGTCGTCGACAACCCCTACCTGCCGCTCGTGCCCGGCACCCAGTTCAAGTTCGTGGAGAAGCTGGGCAAGCACACCAGCGAGAACGACGTCGTGGTCACCCATGACACCCGGGTCGTCATGGGCGTGACCTGCGTGGTGGTGAGCGACCGGGTGACCGAGAAGGGCGTGCTCAAGGAGGAGACCTTCGACTGGTACGCGCAGGACAAGGACGGAAACGTGTGGTATTTCGGCGAGGACACCAAGGAGTACGACGCCAAGGGCCACATGAGCACCGAGGGCTCCTGGGAGGCGGGAGTCGGCCGGAACCAGCCGGGGATCATCATGCCGGGACATCCGGCGCCCGGGCCGGCCTTTCGGCAGGAGTACGGGCCGGGCCACGCCGAGGACATGGGCCAGGTGATCGCGGTCAAGGAGTCCGTCACCGTCCCCTACGGTGCGTTCACCAATTGCGTGCGGACCAAGGAGTGGTCGCTGCTCGAGCCCGGCACCGAGAAGAAGTGGTACGCGCCCGGCATCGGCGTGGTCCGCACCGAGTCCACGACGCACGAGGTCGCGACGCTGGTCGCGGTCACGAAGCCGTGAGATTGCGGGGCCGCGGGCTGGTCGCCTGGACTCTGGCGGCGGCCTGCGTGACCGCGGAGGCCGCGCCGGCGTGAGCCCGCAGGGCGTGATCCTCAAGTCCGACGGCTCGTGGCAGATCGTCGGCGCGTGGGAATACGACTTCGGGGGCGGCAGGTAGGTCGCTACCGGCCGGCCGGCACGCGCCGCGCCATGCCGTTCCGCCCGGCCAGCGTGCGCGCGCCGACGTAGCCCAGCCCGGTGGTGATGACGAGCAGGAACGGCGCCCAGCCCGGGTGCCCGGCGCGCCACGCCAGCAGCGCCAGCGCCGCGAAGTAGAGCGCGCACACGACCTCGAGCCCGCCGCTCCACGACCGGCGCGGCGCGTAGAGGCCGTGGGCGGCGGCCGCGCCGCCGTCACCGGTCTTGGGCGTGCGCTGCCAGTCGCCGCGCCCCGGGGCCAACCCCTCGAGCACCGCCGCGGCGTTGGTCACCGCGAGCCCGGCGCCCAGCACCAGCACCGCGGCCACGTCGCGCGCCGCCGCCCACGCGGAGGCGCCGCGCGCCCGCTGCCCGGCGGCCAGGAACGCGCACACCGGCACCACGCCGGCGAGCAGCGCCACCGCGTCGAGCGCGATCGCGAGCCGCGGCGGGGCGGCCGCGCGGGCGAGCAGCGCCGGCAGCAGCAGGGCGCCGGAGAGCAGCATCAGCGGATAGGCGACGTTGCTGGTGAGGTGGAAGCAGGCCTCGAGCTTGACCGCGGGCTTGAGCCGCGCCCGCAGCACCGCCGGCAGCAGTTTGCGCGCGGTCTGGATCGAGCCGCGCGCCCAGCGGGTCTGCTGCGACTTGAGCGCCTCGATGTCGGCCGGCAGCTCGGCCGGCGCCACTACCTCGGCGGCCGAGACGAAGCGCCACCCCGCGAGCTGGGCGCGGTAGCTCAGGTCCAAGTCCTCGGTGACCGTGTCGTCGCTCCAGCCGCCCGCCGACTCGATGCAGGCGCGCCGCCAGGCCCCGGCGGTGCCGTTGAAGTTGAGGAACAGCCCGGCCGTCATGCGCGCCTCGTGCTCGAGCAGGAAGTGGGCGTCGAGCATCGCGGCCTGGGCGCGGGTCAGGAGCGAGCGGTCGCGGTTCAAATGCCCCCAGCGCGCCTGGACCATCCCGACCGAGGGGTCGTCGAAGTGGGGGAGGACGCGGGCCAGGAAGTCGGGAGCGGGGACGAAGTCGGCATCGAAGACGACGATGATCTGGCCGCGCGCCTGCGCGAGCCCGGCCGCCAGCGCCCCCGCCTTGCAGCCGTCGCGCCGCTCGCGGTGGAGCACGCGGATGTCCGCGCCGCGGGCGCGATGCCGGGCGGCCGCTGCCTCGGCCTCGGTTCGGGTCTCGTCGGTCGAGTCGTCCAGCACCTGGATCTCGAGCCGCCCGGCCGGGTAGTCGAGGGCGGCGACCGCGTCGATCAGGCGCCGGGCGACGCGGCGCTCGTTGTAGAGTGGGAGCTGGACCGTGACCGCCGGCGCGAGCGGTGCGCCCTCGCGGCACGCTCCGCTCCGCATCCTGCTCCGCTGCGCTGCCCCGAGTCGCGGCTCCGCCATCCTGGCTACGCCACGCCTCGGACGCACCGCGAGGGCGCACCGCTCGCGCCGGCGGGGTCGCGGCCCGGCGCCGCGCGGGCGGAACCGGCGCCACAGCGTGAGGTAGCGGTGCGAGGAGTAGGCGAGCAGCAGGGTTTGGACCGCGACGAACAGGCCGCCGGCCACCGGCAGGACGCCCGCGATCACCGCGCGCTCCGGGCGCGGCGGCGGGTCACGCGCCGCCCTCGCGCATCAGCACCGGCGAGGCCGCGAGCGCATCGAGCGCGATGATCCGCCCCGAGGGCGCCACGGTGCCGAACTGGAGCACGCCGGTGGGGCAGCTCTCGACGCACGCCGAGCAGCGCACGCACTGCGGGTCCTGCATCGGCAGGCCGCGGTTCGCGAAGCTCATGACGTCGATGCCCTGGTGGCACACCGAGGTGCACACGTTGCACGAGATGCATTTCTTCTTCTCCGGCACGATGGCGAAGCGGCTGAAGCGCGCGTAGATGTTCATCAGCGCCGCGAGCGGGCAGGCGAAGCGGCACCATACCCGTCCCGAGTACTTGAAGTAGAGTCCCACCCCGATCACGCCGCCGAACAGCACGTCCACGAACCACTTGTAGGCGAACGGGTTGACGAGGCTCCCGCCGGCGCGGCCCTCGAAGAGAAAATAGAACGGGCCGGCCAGCGGGGGCCACACCCATGCGGCCACCCGCAGCGCCAGCAGCCCGAACGCGCAGGCCAGGAACCACTGCCCGATCAGGTTGAGCCGGTTGGGCCCGGGGCCGTGCGGCATCTTGGCGCGCTGGGTGTCGCCCAGCGTCTCGGCCAGCGCCCCGCATGAGCAGATCCAGCCGCAGTAGATGCCCTTCCCCCAGCGCCCGACGGCGAGCGGGATCAGCACGAAGGTCTGGAGGAAGCCGATCGCGATCCACCACCAGAGCGGCGACTCGGTGAATACGTTGTAGACGCTGAGCGGCCAGGCGAGGATGAAGCCGTAGGCGCGCCAGTAGGCGCGCGGGTGGCCCCACGCGGGCCAGTGGCGCGCCGCCAGGTCCGCGGCCGGGATGGTGCTCTCGAACAGGTGGTCGGCGACGGTCCTCCCGATCCCGTGGTCGAAGGCGCCGCGGTAGCCGAGCCACGGCAGCACCACCTCGGGGAGCAGGAACAGCGGGATCGCCTGGATGAGGAACAGGCACAGGGTCTGGCGCGCGACGTAGGGCGTGCGCCGGCGCCGCACGCGCTGGAGGCCGAACCAGCCGATGATCGAGGTATAGAGCAGCGTGTAGTAGAAGGCGCGGCCCTTCATCGAGACCGCCACGGTGCCGACCAGGGTGGCGCGGTCCCCGACCTGGGCCGCCCACCACGCGCCCAGCGAGGCGATGAGACGCGGCGCGTTGGCGGGGAAGGCCCACTTGGACCACAGCGCGTGGTCGAGGAAGCCCGCCGACTTCCAGTCGTAGAGCAGTGCCAGCGCCACCAGGAAGCACGCGATCGCGACCCAGCCGCGCCGCGTGCCCTCGCCGCGGATGCGCACCCCGGAGCGGCGGAAGAAGTCGAGCGGCGGCTCGCGGCCGATCATCGTGAACACCACGTCGTTGGCGAGGCTCTCGCGCGTCCCGCCCGGGCCAATGAGCTCGACCGTCCGGGCGCCGATCTCGGTGACGCGGGTCTCGGCACGCACCGCGAGCCGGCCGGCGGCGCGCAGGGTCTCGAGCGACGCGGGCCCCGGCCAAGGCCAGCGCCACCGCGGTTTCGACCGCGGCGTCGCCGCCGCCCACGACCAGTGCGTCCTGGCCGCGGAAGTCCGCCGGGTCGTGGAGGCGGTTGAACACCTTGTCGAGCGACTCGCCCGGTACGCCGAGCCGCCGGTAGTCGCCACTCTTCCCGATCGCCACCAGCACCCGCCGCGCCCGCCGGACCGCCCCGTCCGCGAGGTGCACGGCCAGCCCGTCGCCGCCCCGCTCGATGCGCTCGACGCGGCCCGGACTCACGGCGACGCCGGCGCGCTCCACCTGGGCGCGCAGCTCCTCGACCAGCGCCTCCTTGACCGTGGCCGTGACCTCGAGGCTGCCCTCGGGCTTCATCGCCATGGGGTAGGTGAAGATCGGCTTGGCGCGCGGGAAGTTGACCAGGGTCGAGAAGGGCTCCGAGGCCTCGATCACCTCGAAGTCGAGCGCGAGCCGGCGCGCCTCGACCGCCGCCGCGAGCCCCGAGACCCCCGCGCCGACGATGACGAGGTCGCGCACGCCCGCCGGGCGTGGTGCGCGCAGTGCCGGATCGGCGGCGATGCGGCGCGCCGCCTTCGCACCCGAGTCGAGCGCGAGCTTGAGCAGCGGGACGCCGAGCAGGTCGCCGCACACGGTGACCCCGGGCACGCTGGTGGCCCCTTCGGCGTCCACCTCCGGCGCCTTCTCGACCGTGCCCGCGGGCCAGCCGAGATGGAGCCAGCGGGCGTAGCGGGAGATCAGCTCGAGCACGTGCCCCACGCGATCGCGGCCGGGAGAGGAACGACGCGGCCCGGGCGCCGCCCCGGCGCCGGGGGCCTGCCTCGAATGCCGCGCACCGCCGCCCGGCCGGCGTCTAGCGCAGGCTGGACCGCGGCGGAACCACCTCGCGCTCGGCGGCCTCGTGGTGCGCGGGCATCGCCTCGGCCGGCTGCGGCCGCGCGTGCATGGTGAGCCCGCCGTCGCCGTTGGTGATCGCGTTCGGCGGCTCGTCCTCGAGGTAGGTGTAGCCCGACAGACCCTCGTCGTAGCGGCGCATCAGCAGCGCCGACTCTTCGAAGGTCAGCAGCCCGCGGCGCAGCGCCTCCTCGTTGGCCTGGCGCATGAGCGACACCAGGTGCTGGCGCTGGTACTGGACGTAGCCCAGCACCTCGGTGACCGAGTCGCCCTCGACCACATGGTCGATGCGGTAGCCGTTCTGGTCCACCGCGATGTGGACCGCGTTGGTGTCGCCGAACAGGTTGTGCAGGTCGCCCAGGATCTCCTGGTAGGCGCCGACCAGGAACACGCCCAGGTAGTAGGGCTTGCCGTCGGTGGCGTGCAGCTCGAGCGAGTTCTTGACGTCGCGCAGCTCGATGAACTGGTCCATCTTGCCGTCGGAGTCACAGGTCAGGTCGGCGATGATGCCGCGACGGGTGGGGCGCTCGTTGAGGCGGTGGAGCGGCATGATCGGGAACAGCTGCTTGACCGCCCAGTGATCGGGCACCGACTGGAACACCGAGTAGTTGCCGTAGTAGGTGTCGGCCAGCCCCTTCTCGAGCCCTTCGAGGTCGTCGGGCACGTACTCGAGCTCGCGGATGATCTTGAGGATCGCCTCGCAGCAGCCCCAGAACAGCTGCTCTACGCGGGCCCGGCCGCGCAGGTCGAGCAGGCCGAGGTTGAACTGGCTGGTGGCCTCCTCCTTGAGCTGCAGCGCGTCGTGGTAGACCTCCTGGAA